>Ga0172369_10004565_pt1 | contig 17487 bp, 20 predicted proteins | sample LakKiv25m_FD_114539 | JGI IMG/M metagenome (GOLD analysis project Ga0172369, IMG submission 114539) | Freshwater microbial communities from Kabuno Bay, South-Kivu, Congo - kab_022012_11.25m | ecosystem: Environmental > Aquatic > Freshwater > Lake | place: Democratic Republic of the Congo...
ACGGAGTTGTAACTGCCCCGGTAAGGTCTCCTTTTGAGATCTCCGTTGTCACTGAAAGGACGGACTCGATGGGTTTTACAACACTCCGCTTCATGCTGAAGGGTATTACGATAAGAAGGCCAATAATGACAATTGCGCCCATAATTCCCACCCTTAAAAGCATGGAAGACACCCTTGCTTCTGTCCCTGCAAGCGATGTCTGGATAATTATCGCGCCTCGATAAGGAGAGTCCTGTCCGTGGCATTTCTGGCATTTTTCGGTGTTGTGCAAAAGCCCGAGGTGGGTGAGAACCCTTTTGCCGTTTAATTGTTCATAAATATTCAGACGCTGGCCTTTTATAACCCGCGCTATCATCTCAGGCTCAAGCACCTTTGCCCGGGTTTTATCAAAGGCCCGCGTGCCGTCCATATTTACAACCTCAAGGGTTTCGATGCCTCCTATCTGACGGAAATCATTCAGTATGTGACTGGCGATTTCAGCCTTTCCTTCAAGCATTACAGTCTCTATGGCCTTGAAAACCGATTCTGTAAAAAGGTCCCAGCGTTTTTCATTAAGCTCGTAAACATCCTTTCTTGCGTTGTAGGTTTCAATCAATACGAAGGGGCCGTTGACGAGAAAAAGAACAACCAAAACAATGAATGAAATCTTCCATCCCAATTTCTGAGTTAAAGGATTTTTAATATTCATTTTTGCGTCATCCCCTCCTTTTTAAAATTGCCCACGGCTTAATGGATTTTATAATGTCTGTCATTAACATGGAATGCCGGTAAAAATGCGGTAAACGGCTGCTGTAAAACAGGTAACAGGCCATAGTTAAAGTATTATAAAGCCTTTAGGGTTAGTTGTAAACCCTGTAAGAATTATGATTTTAGCTTCTCCATATATTCTTCCCATTCCATCGGAAGCATGTGTTTTTTCCTGCTGTTGCACTCCTTGCAGGCAGGCACGGTGTTGCCTTTTGTTGATTTCCCGCCGCGGATAATAGGCACGATATGGTCCATCGTGAGTTCCTTCGGGTTAATATTCCCGCCGCAGAAATAACATTTGCCCTCAGAGCATTTTCTCTTCCACCACTGCGATTTTCTGAGTTCGCGAGCCTTTGTCTTCTCCCTCTTAATATCTTCTTCAGTAACGTATGAAATAAAAGATTCCATGTCAGCCTCTTATCTCGCTCCAGAGCGCGCTGCGGTTCCTTCCGTTATGTTTTGCGTGGTAAAGCGCGCGGTCGGCCTTTTCAATGAGTTCCTCTTTTGTTTTGCAATCTGAAGAAGTGGTGGCGACGCCGATGCTAAGTGTAATTTTAATAGGCCCTATATGACTTATGTCAAATGATTGGCTCATGACGGCCTTTCTTAATCTCTCCGCTATGTTTTTTGCTCCTTCGCCGTCTGTCAGCGGCAGTATTGCGGCAAATTCCTCTCCTCCGTATCTTGCCGCAACGTCTACATCCCGAATTGTTTCTCTTATAATTTTTGAGACTTCCTTGAGAACAAAATCCCCAACAGGATGCCCGTATGTGTCATTTACTTTTTTAAAGAAATCTATGTCGGTAAGGAGCAGGGAAGTGGGCTCCGAATATCGGCTAAGCCTTTTTAGCTCTTCAGAGAGTTTTTCCTGAAAGACCCTGTGGTTGAAAAGGCCGGTGAGGCCGTCCGTGGTAGCAAGTTTTTCTATCTCCGCGTGCAGATTGGCGTTGGCAATGGATGACGCGGCCTGATTGCTCATTACCTTCAGCAATTCTATCTGGAACGTGTCAAGAAAGTCTGTTTTTCCTGAAGACATCACAAACAGCCCGAGCAATCTGCTCTCATAAATAAGGGGGAGGACAATTACCGAGCGTATCGCCTCCGCGCTGACCGGCAGCACGGGATTGCGGTAGTCTTTCATATCAGCCATATAAATAGACTGTCTGTTCTCAACCGCAATGTTAATGAAAGTGCCTCTAAGGTCAAGGGCGGTTTTATTTCTAGTTCCGTTGCCTGTATACCGTATTAAGTCAAACTGTTTGCCCGATGCGATAAAAAAGAATGTCTGCGAAGCCTGTGGCTCCTGCAGGGACGCGATTTTTTCTGCTCCCTCGCAAAGCCTCTCCGCGATTATGTTCATATCAAGCGATGAAACAAGCTTTGAGCTTTCTTCGTTTAATATTTTCAGTCCGTCGTAGTCGCGTTTTATCTTCGGATAGACCCTTTCCCTTTCCATTATTCTGGCGAGGTGGCCGGTAAACATCTGAACCGTATTTCTGACAGGTTCGCTGAAGGCATGGCAAATGGGGCTGTCCACAGCCAGAATCCCTGTCAGCGCATAGCCTTCCATCACAGGCGCAACAAAAAGAGATGAGACTTTTTTATTTTTGATATAACCGATTTCCGAGACTTTTTCATCTATCTCGGCGGAGTAAAAAGCCTTTTTGTTTTTAAGGCATTCGGCGATAATGCCCCTGCCGGTGGAAATTATATCGCCATCCTCCCCGGTTGAGCATTTGAGCGTAAAACCGCCTCCGGAGGCGGAATGATGCGGCATAAAAAGGTTTACGGAATCAGCAAAGACAGCATGCTTTATAGTCAGCAGGAGTTCCCGGATTTCCTCTTCTGTCTTAAGCCTTGATGAAAAATAGTGCGATATGCCCTCGTTGCCGCCTGTTGATTCCTCTGCTGTATCTTTGGCGGGCCTGAAATCAGTATCAGTTCTGGGATTTATATTTTTAAGCCTGCCTATAGCGACAGAAGAAACAGCCGCTGTGAGCAGAAGGGAGGATGAAAAGGCAATCTCCTCGAGAAGGGCTGCACCAATAAAAAAAGAATTTAGCCTTATGAGTATGATGAGGAAGGACAAAGGGACCAGGGTCCGCCAGCCGTAAAAAAAAGCGGCAGAGATAATGAGGGGGAAGTATATAGGTTTAAGCCATGCCAGGTTCAGCGCGTTCATTGCGCCTGCGCTCAGGACGGCTGCGGAAAAAAGAAACTCCACTGAGAATTTCTTTCTTTTGGCTCTGAAATGGATTGCTGAGTATGAAATGAGGATTGCCGCGCTTAACGGGAACCACAGGCCGGGCATTATGACGGGAAAGTTTTTAAGAAGGCCTGTCCACGTCAGAAAAAGACAAAACAGGAGGATACTTCTTTTTATCTTGAAGCCCTGCCCCTTTTTGTCTCCTCTTCCCTGAAGAATTTTTTGTAAAGCACTTCCCACTCAGGACTCCCCTCGGCTAATTTTCGTGAAAAGGACTGGAGTTTTTTTCTTACGGCCTCATCTATATCTTCGCCTATCTTCAGTTCGTTAACAATAACACGTTTTATCTCACGCCTTATCTTCCCCTCCTCATCAGTAAGGCCGATTAAATCTCTTTCAACAAGCCCCTTGAGAAGCACATGCGTGAGGTGTGTTATCTTTTCCTCGGAAAGCATCATAGGATGAGATTCCTCTCCTTCACGATCTTTTGTTTGGTAAGCTCAAAGAGTTTCCGGTAGTCAAGCCTGCCGTGCTCTATGTCGGCGTTATGTTTTTTGAGGATCTCTCTTATCTCATCATTCAGCCGGTCTTCCACCATTAATTCATTTAGGATGAGTTCCTCGGTGGCTGCTGTCAGCTGGTCTATGGGTACGCGCGGGGTGACAAGCTGTTTTGAGATTATGCCGTCAACGACCTTTTTAGTTAGCAGAGGCACCCATGGCTTGGGGATTCGCATGTCCTATTTTTCCACGAACGAAAGAAGCGCGATATTTCTGGATCTCTTTATGGCCTCAGTCAGGCTTCTCTGGTGTTTCGCGCATGCGCCGGTCATCCGGCGCGGAAGAATTTTGCCCTTATCCGTGAGGTAATACCTCAAAATCCTGATATCCTTGTAATCTATAAATTCCGTTTTTTCCGAACAGAACCTGCAGAATTTTTTTCTTTGCATTCTTCTTTGTTGCATTGGTTTTTCTCTTCTATTTATCATCCTGTTTTCCTTTTAAGCTTTAATTTAGAACGGCTCTAAGTCCGTTGTTTCTTCGGGTGGCGCAATATCTTCGCCAGATGCGGTATCACCTCCGCCTGAGGCGGATTCTCCACTGCCTGATTTCTTTGACAAAAATCTTACGGAGCTCGCGACAACTTCCATCCTGCTTTTTTGCTGGCCTTCGGATTCCCATTTTCTTTCCTGGAGCCTTCCCTCAACAAGCACGGATTTACCTTTGCTTAAATACTGCCCCGCGCTTTCGGCCTGTTTTCCAAAGACTACAACGCCGATAAAGAGCGTCTCATCCTTGAGCTCGCCCTGCTGCTTTATTTTGGAATTTACGGCGATTCTGAATGAAGCGACTGCCGTGCCCTGAGGCGTATACCTGAGTTCGGGGTCCTTGGTCAGATTTCCTATCAGAATTATTTTATTGAACATGGCTATGCCTCTGTCTTGGCCTCAGTTTTTTCAGCCGGCGCAGCTGCGGCTACTGCTGCGGCAGGGGGCTTCAATGCCGCCTCGGCCTGTTTTTTCTCCAGTTTAAGAACCATGTATTTCATCACCGGATCGAAGACTTTATAGGAATCTTCAAGTTTTCTTACTGTTGTCGAGGGGGCCCTGAAGAGAAGCAGAAGGTAAAAACCCTTTTTTTGCTTTTTGATTTCATAGGCAAGTTTTTTTCTGCCCCATACATCTGCCTTCAAGATTTCTCCGCCGGAATTTATTATGAGGTCTTTTATCTTGCCTGAGGCTGCTTCGATCTCTTCGTCGGGAAGAGACGCATTGAGAATTACGATGTTTTCATAGATGTTCATTTTAGAACACCTCCTTATGGTTTAATAGCCCTGTCCTCAAAGGAAGAGCAAGGAGTTGTTATTTATACCACAGAAAGCGGGGTAAAATCAACCGGGAATAGTTCAGGAGTTGTTTAATTATGTGCCTGCAGCTATCTTTCGGCAGTATTAAACTATCGCGCCAGTATTAAAAATGTTGACACTATAGACCAAGTTTTACAAGTTCTCAGGCGGGGCTATCCGCTTCACTTCGTTTCGTCTGCAGCCCCTATTCAGACAGACCCGTGAATCCTGCTCAATCCAGCCGCAGGCACTAATCAACTTACGAATTCAAAAGTTCCCTGAGTTCTTTGCCAACTTTAAAATGAAGAACCTTTTTTGCCGGGACGTCAACGCTTTCGCCTGTCTTAGGGTTTCTTGCCTTTCTCGGATTCCTTGTTTTTAACCTGAAATTCCCGAAGCCCCTAATCTCTATCTTTTCTCCTCTGTGCAGCGCGTCCTTTATGCTGTCAAAAACTGTTTCCATTACTATCTCTGTCTGCTTTCTTGTAAGCCCTTCAACCTTTTCCGATACCTTGTCAATAAGAGATGACCTTGTCATAAAAACCTCCATAATTAAGCTTAAGCTATCAACATGACAGTTTAAAGCTTATATCGAGTTAATCAATAAAATCAAGCCCGTTTTGTCTTATTGTTTTCCGCCCACACCTCGATGGCAATCTCCGGGCACATCTGGGCGCACAATGCGCAGCCCGTGCACTTTTCGATGTTTTCGGGATGAGCGGTAAAGTAACCCATCTTGTTGAATTTTTTTTCTATGGTTATAACTCCCTTGGGACAGGACATCACGCAATATTTACATCCCTTGCATAATTGCTGATTTATTTCGATTTTTCCCTTCATGCGCTCCTTTCCAGAAGTTCTCCGGCGTGTTTTAAAGAGACCGCGGTTATCTTTCCGCTGAGCATACGGGCGATCTCAGTCCTGCGTTCATCTGAAGTAAGCTCTTTTATTTTTACTGAAGTGCTGTCTTTTTTCTGGTATTTTTCAGTCATGATATGGAAATTGGCGGCTGACGCTATCTGCGGAAGATGGGTTATGCATATAACCTGATGGGCCTTTGAAAGCCCTTTTAGTTTCAGGCTGACGCTTTCAGCAGTTTTCCCTCCTATTCCTGCGTCAACCTCGTCAAATATCAGCACGGGGATACTGTCAACATCCGCAAGAATATTCTTCAGCGCGAGCATTATCCTCGAGAGTTCTCCGCCTGACGCGACCTTTGAAAGAGGTTTAAGGGGCTCTCCGGGATTTGCAGAAAAAAGAAATTCAACCATATCGACGCCTGTTGAAGAAAGCTGGGCAGTCCTGACATCAACCCTGAAACCTGCCTTTTCAAATGCCAGTTCTTTCAATATCTTTTCTACCGCCTTGCTGATTTCCATTGCCGTTTGTTTTCTTTTTCCCGACAAAATATCGGCTGCGTTTAGAAGTTTCTCTTCTTTTACCTTAAGCTCTCCTTCAAGTATATCAATCTTCTCATCGGAATGCCTGAGGCCTGAGAGTTCTTTTTCAGCCTCATCCCTGTAGCTTATTATCGAGGCAATGCTTTCACCGTATTTCTTCTCAAGTTTCTTGATGGTTTCAAGCCGTTCCTCGATGCTTTCAAGCCGCTGCGGGTCGAGGTCGTACTTTTCCTTGAAACTTCTTAATGAGACAGCGCCGTCTTCAAGCAAAGGCTTTGCCGATTCAACAAGGCTGAGGGTTTCATTTATGCTCGGGTCTATCGTTGCCATTTCGCTCAGCTTTGAGATTACGGATGAAAGCTTCTCGGTGCACGCGCCCTCTGACGCGTAAAGGAGCGCATAGGCTGATTCGACAAGCTCGTTCAATTTATTCAGGTTTGAAAGTATGGCCTTTTCTTCCTCAAGGGTTTCTTTTTCGCCGTTTTTAAGAGAGGCAGAATCTATCTCATTTACCTGGAAACTCAGGAGGTCAATCCGCTGCATCCGTTCCTTAACATTTATCTTAAGCCCGTCAAGTTCCTTTTTAAGAGACTGAACTTCATGGAACATTGACGCAACTTCTGCCCTTTTGTCGTAAAGTTTACCGTAAAGATCCAGAAGGTTTCTCTGGTTATCCGTGGAAAGAAGGCTCTGGTGCTCGTGTTGCCCGTGCATATCAACCAGGGATTTGCCAATAGTCGAGAGGCTCTGGATGTTAACGATGGAGTCGTTTATGTAAGCCCTGCTTTTCCCTGAAGATGAGATGTTCCGTCTTACTGTCAGCCCGTCTTCAGAGATGATGCCCATATCGCGCAGCAGGGGATGCTCTGATATTTCAAAATATGCCTCTACGGATGCCTCGTCAGCCCCGCTTTTTATCATGCCGGTCTGCGCCCTCTCTCCCAGCGCAAGGCCGAGGGCGTCAACAATAATTGATTTTCCCGCGCCGGTCTCTCCTGTTAATACATTCAAGCCGGGTTCAAACCTTATTTTAAGGTCATCAATTATTGCCAGATTTTTTATCCTGAGTTCTCTAAGCATCTGCTGGAAAAAAGTTATCTTTGCTTCACTTTTTCAGAATATTTCTGATTTCCCTGGCATTCTTGGGAGCGTGGCCGCAAGCGTCATTGTTAAAATACAGAAAAACGTGCTTTCCGTCTTTCCTGAATTTATTTATTGCCTTGGCATCCGCTTTCAGCTGTTCGGTTGTATAACCGGATGCGCATTTACCTTCGTCGCCGTGTCTCCTGATATATACAAAATCAGCCGTTGCAGGCGCGCCGCATAAAAAATCAGGCCAGTCCGCGATGCAGAATCCGGTGTTGTTTTTAGCGAGAAGTGATTCCACTTTTTTGGTTAGCCAGCTTTTATCTCTGAATTCGAAGGCATTTCTTGCTTTATATTGGATTAGGGCTTCAAGAAACTCATTCAGTTTGCCGACGTCCGCCTTGAACTCCGGAGGAAATTGCCAGAGTACAACGCCAAGCTTTTCTTTCAGCGCATTTGCCCTTGAGAAAAATACATCAAGGGGCTCAATCGGAGATTTTAATTTCTTGACATGGGTTATAAAGCGGCTTCCCTTTAAAGAGACTATAAAGTCCTTGGGTGTTTCGCTGTACCATTTTGAGAATGCCTCTTTTTCCGGTACTCTGTAAAAGGTGGAGTTAAGCTCGACTGACGAGAATTTTTTGCAATAGTATTCAAGCCATTGTTTCCTGGGCAGCTCTTGGGGATAAAAGGTTCCCTGCCAATCGTCATACATGAAACCGCTGCACCCTATATTCACACAAGGCATAGGATAGTATATCACAGAACCGCTCTCCATAGGGCGAAGGCTGTGTCTGTCTGTCGGAACATCAACCTAAATTGCCGCCAAACACCCTTTCGCTTTTTGCAGAGATTTTTCTGTCGTTCTAAGGCCAATTCCGCTACATCCGCAAAACTCGCTTCGCTCAAACAGTTGCGGCTGTAACGCTCCATTAACCAAGAACGTCAACGAAAAATCCCTGATATCGCTCAAAGGTATTCGGCAGCAGGGCAGGAACGGTATGACCGCGAAAGGAAGGCTGTGTCTGGATTAAGGCAATCTTTCCAGATTGAAAAAATAATGTATATTATGCTAATGATATAGAGTTCTTCCAATAAAACAAATCATTCAGGAGGATTTTTATGGCTGATATAAAGAGGATAGGAATTATAACAAGCGGTGGAGACTGCGGGGGCTTAAACGCGGTCATTAAGAGCGCCTCGCGGGAGGCCTACGCTCATGGGATCGAAACAGTAGTAATCCCCAATGGCTACGCAGGGCTTTATAATCTTGTAGACCTTGAAAAAGTTGTGGTCCTTAATGCTGAAAGAGTAAGCCGCATTGAGGCGTCTCTCGCAGGCTCTGAGGCGGGACATTCAAGGGTAAAGCTAAGCAAGATAAAAGACCCGAATACTTACGACAGGATTAAGGCAGGGCTTAAGAAATTCAATATAGACGCCCTGATTATAAGCGGGGGAGATGATACCGGAAGTGTTGTTATTGACCTTACCTCTCACGGCATCCCGTGCGTTCATGTGCCAAAGACGATGGACCTTGACCTTCAGCCTTACAGCGTGGGAGGAGATTCCGCGGTAAACAGGATAGCCCTTTTTACAAGAGACATAAAGACAACGGGCATGAGCCACAACCGTGTTATTGTAATGGAAGTTTTCGGCAGATATGTCGGGCATACCGCACTTAGGGGCGGCATAGGGGCAGAGGCAGACTGTATTCTTCTTCCTGAGATACCGGTTGACTTTGATGTTATTTACAGCCATATGAAGGCAACATACTTCGGCCGTGTTGAAAGAAGCGATGTTAAGGCAGGCACATATATTATTGTCGCTGCAGAAGGCATAAAGACCGCAAGCGGAGAACTTTTGTATGACGAGTCGGCAGGCGTGGACGCGTTCGGACATAAGAAACTTGCCGGCGCCGGAAAATATGTAAAACAGCAGCTTGAAAAAAGGCTTAAGGCAGACCCTGATGTCAAGGAATTCATGAAGAGGGTCGGAATGTTCGCGCCGGGTGTTTATGAAATACCCGAAGTCAGAGAAGTTACACCGGGGCACCTTGTACGTTCAGGCCCCTCGTCTGCTTATGATGTTAATTTCGGGCAAAGGGTGGGCGCAGCCTCGGTTCTCTTGCTGCTTGAAGGTAAAACAGGCAACACAGTCGTGGACGTGGAGGGCAGCAAGATATGCTATATCCCAACGACAGAGGCCATAAAAAGAAGGGAAGTTGATATAAGCGAAGTGGCGCTGTTTGAAAGCCTCGGCACCTGCTTTGGAAGAGCTCCGCAGAAATTCGCATATGAGCTTGTGGAAACTAAAGGAGTACCTAAAAGGCATCTGTAGATAGAGCCGAGGCGGCATAAAAAATTAAAATTAAAAATATGGGAAGCGTTCCTAATTTTACCCCTAATGGAAAATAGTATAAAGAAATTAATATTAAGGAGAACTGCTTTTTGGATAATATCAAGTCTGATTTTTTCTTTAGTAATATATGTGCTATCGGGGAGCATAACCCTTGCGCTCTTGGTCGGATTTGCATTCTTTCTTTACTCTCTGAGCTCAATATACATTTACTATCAATACCTAAAAAATGAAAAAAGGGAGAAGCAATAGAAGAGGAAAATTAGTGTAAATAAATAGGTGTAAATAAATAGGGACAGCGACCGTTTTTTACAGAAATACCTTAAACAACAGGAAAGTAACAACCGTTCCAATCAGCCCGCCGAATAAATAGACATACCAAAGATATCCATAGTTGCGTTATAATTTATGCGGGAGGAACAAAAATTATGAATACAGAATATACCGCAATGTTAAAACAGTCAGGTGATTGGTGGATTGGCTGGATAGAGGAAATCCCGGGAGTGAACTGTCAAGAAAAAACACGTGAAGGATTGGTTGAGTGTCTCAGGCTTACATTAAAAGAAGCGCTTGAGTTTAATCGCCAAGACGCTCTGTCCGCCGTAGGAGCTGGATATATAGAAGAAAAAATTGCGGTATGAAACGCAATGAATTACTGAAGTATCTGCGATCACAAGGATGTGAATTTATTAGAGAAGGCAGCCGCCATTCATGGTGGGGAAATCCCAGCCAAAACAAGCGATCATCTGTCCCAAGGCATACCGAAATCGATGACCACCTCGCAAGAAAAATTTGTAAAGATCTTGGAATAAAACAAATAAAATAATTCCCACTACGCTTATTTTTTTACAAAAATATCTTGAACAGCAGGAATGTAACGACTGTTCCAATAAGCCCGCCGAGGATGACTTCCCACCACGTATGAACCTTTGTTGCGACCCTGCTTTGGGCGATTATTATTGCAAGGATAAGGGACAGTATTGAGGCGGTAAAACTTTCGGTAATAAAAGTTATTGCCATCCATGCTGAAAATGAGAGCGCGGCGTGGCCGCTCGGCATTCCGCCCCGCAGCGGCTGGCCCTTTCCGAAATAGACCTTTGTTATCACCACAAGTATAAGCACGATTATAAGAGAGATTACCGCAATCTCTTCCTTTGAATGTTTCGCTATGTAAAGCCCCTTGTAGAAAACATCGCGGATGTAAGGAGATAAGATTATGTAGCCGATGACTGCCGCGCCGAATGCGGTTACAAACACCGCGCCTGCCGCAATGTCTTTTACTATGCGCGCGTTCTCGCTGCGATTGGGAGAGACGATATCAACTATTCCCTCAAAGGCAGTGTTAACCATTTCCGCAAGAAGCACTGCTATTACAGCAAGGGAAATAATAAGGAACTCTGTGCGTGAGATGCCGAGGGCATAGCTTGCGAGCAGCACAGCGGCAGCGCTGTAAAAATGATACCTGAGATGCCTCTGCGTTCTTGCGGCATGAAGTATTCCTTCTATCGCAAAATTCGCGCTCTTTATCCATTGTCTCAATGGCATAACATCCCTCCGGCTTTTTATATTCTATAAGATTGAACAATTAATATCCAAGTTATATAATAGTGGCATCCAATTTAGATTGCGGAGGTTTTATGAAAATATTAGAGGGAGAGCTTCAGGCAAAAGGATTAAAATTCGCGATAATCGTAAGCAGGTTTAATGATTTTATAACAAGCAAGCTTCTTGAAGGAGCCAAGGACGCGCTTCTGAGGCACGGCGCAAAAGAAGATGACATAGACGTAGTCAGGGTTCCCGGCGCATTTGAGATTCCGCTGGCGGCAAAAAAAATGGCTTCAAAAGAAACATACAACGCAGTAATATGCCTCGGCACTGTCATCAGGGGCGCGACGCCTCACTTTGATTATGTAGCTTCCGAGGTATCAAAGGGAGTTGCCGCCGCATCCATGGAAACAGGTATTCCCATCGCATTCGGGGTTATAACCTCAGATACCATTGAACAGGCAGTCGAAAGGGCAGGCACAAAGAGCGGGAACAAGGGATTTGATGCCGCGATAACTGCCATTGAAATGGCGCAGTTGATGAAGAAGTTATGAAACGCCGCAAGGCAAGGGAGTATGTTCTTCAGTTTCTTTTTCAATCAGATTTCGGGAATAAAGGCAGCATAAGCGCAGGCTTAAAGCAGTTCTGGGCTGATAAGGAAGAAGATACCGAGATTAAAAAATTCGCGGCAGAGATTATTAAAGGCACTCTTTCTTCACTCGATGAGATTGATTCCACAATCAACAAATCCGCGGAGCACTGGGCAATTCAGAGGATGGCTGCGGTTGACAGGAATATATTAAGGTTTGCGGTTTATGAGCTTCTTTACAGGGATGATATCCCTCGCGCCGTGACGATAAACGAGGCGATAGAGGTCGCAAAGAAATATTCAACAACCGAGTCGGCAGCTTTTATCAACGGCATTCTGGATAAAATTGCCAAAAAGGTTAAAAAATAGAAGACAGCAATAAGCCATCTTAATGAGACAGCAAGGCCAATTATTTAATAAGAACCTAACACATACTTCTGTGGTAAATGAAGTATTTGGTCGAGATTTGGCATTGCTTAGCTCAGTTAATGAACTTTTCGAACTTGAGCTTGCCTTGATAGAATCTCGTGCATTATCGCGACAAGAATTATTGTTACGTTCTGCATTTTTTAAATCTGTTAATGGTGACTTAACAAACCATTATAAAATATGCCGACAATTTGATGGCCATATTTCTGACGATAGGTCTGCACAAACACAGGCATATTTTCAAGAGGGGAAATATGCAACCGGGTATGCAACTCACGGGCTCTTTCCATACCGTGGAAAATTTCATCCGCAGCTTATCAAGGGGCTGATAAATATCCTCAGAATTAAGCGGGGTGATATTGTTCTTGATCCGATGTGTGGGAGCGGCACATTAAATGTAGAAGCCTCTTTATTAGGAATTGATTCTATTGGCATCGATATTAGCCCATTTTGCCGATTATTATCGAGGGTTAAATGTGAAAGCTTGTCCTTAACGCCTGAGTATGTCGAAACGATGTCTAACGATCCGAATAAATGGTTTGATTATTTTTCATCCGGCAATATTGCTGATAAATTTAAAAAAATTAAAAATGCTGAGAAGCTGAAAGTTTACGAGTTGGCCTTATTAGCTTATCTGGATGCAATGGGTTATGCCCGTAGAGTGACAAAGGCAAGTCATAAGGAACTATTTGAAAAAGTTTTAAAACGCTATCAATCAAGTGTTCTTCAAACAATTATAAATCCAGTAATAAAATCATCTATGCTTGGAACTGCAAGTATTAAGGAAGGTGATGCCCGCAGTTTACCGCTTGATGACTCAAGCATTGATTGTATTATCTTTTCTCCACCGTATTCTTTTGCTATTGATTACGCTGAAAATGATGCCCCTCAACTTGAATTTCTCGGATATAACGTGGAAATGCTTCGCACTCAAATGATAGGTTTATCTGGCAAAACGAAAGCTCAAAAATTGCAGCGTTATTTCGATGATATGAAAACAGTTGTTCAAGAAATTGTGCGGGTGTTAAAATCTAAGAGGTTTGCTATTATAATCATTGGATCAAATACGAATCAGACCGGTGGCATTCGTTTGGAACAAACAATTATAGAGCATTTTAGCAGTTTTAAAGCGCCACTCGTTAAAAGCATTCTTAAGCCTATTAAAGGCATGAGAAATATAATGAAGGATGAATATATTTTAATTTTCCAAAAAAACTAATGAGAACCAACGAAGAAAAATTTACTACTGTTATTCAAAAAAACACTTTCTATTTTTTCAACCCCGAATTTGAGCAACGCTATGAAATTCAAAATCTGAACGCCCTTAGCAACCTTCTTCAAATTGTTCAGGCTAAAGTTCAGCAAGAGGGAGTTAGAAATGAATTTTTTGAAGAACTGCTGCTGCATCCTAATGGTCTAAAGGCACTTTTAGCTCTTAATGGTTTTTCAAATGAAAGTCTGAAAAGATTGACTACATTTCTCAGGATTATTGACGATGAGGTTTTAGACGCATTGACATTTAAAGCCCACTGGCGCAAACCCGAGAATCGTGAGGAAATAAAAGAATGGTCTGATAACACAATTGAACATCTTGTCCGCAGTAATCAATATTTTCGTAAGGGGTTGATAAACCTATTTTTTGAGGGATCTTCTAATCCTCTTTTGGGTCGTGTGCTTCCACCATTTGAACTCAGAAAATTGAGCATTGATAAGCTTAGCTTTAAACCAGAGCCAATGATTGATACTCTTGTTCGATATAAAGAAAAAGGCTCATATTCTGGCTTAAAAGAGAACAACCCTGAAACGGTCATCGAGAAGATTCTTCATGATCTCGGATTAAAGCATACGTGTGGTGATTTACAGGGTTTAGTTGGTACTGTTGATGATAAAAAGAGAACTATGGATTTTATTATTCCCGATCAAACCAGTCCAAAAATAATTGCAGAGAGTTCTTTTCTAGTAACTACATCCTCTGGTCAAGGCGATAAGTCAAAGACGGAAATATCAATTCGTGCTTTAATTTCTGAGCATTACCCTCAAGCAAAGTTTATCGGCTTTGTTGATGGTATTGGATGGTATGCAAGGCAAAACGATCTTAAACGCATGGTTTCCGCATATGATGATGTGTTTACCTTCCATAAAGACGAGTTAGATCGGTTCACGCAATTTCTCAAAAAGGAATTCGATAAATGAGTCAAATAGATTTCCAGATAAAAGGTATAGGCATGCTAATAAAAGAGCATCTTTTCACGGTGCCTACTTATCAAAGGTCTTACAAATGGGAGGATGAACATATTAAGTCTCTTTTTAAAGATTTGTCAAAGGCTATTGACAATAGTGAAAGCGAATATTTTTTAGGAACTGTAGTTCTATCAAAAAAACAAGATTCCAAAGAGTTGGAGATAGTAGATGGTCAGCAGAGAATTACCACAATAGTGATTTTTTTATCGGCTCTTAGAAATTATTTTGAGAGTAAAGGCAAGTCTAAGTCTGCAAATTCTATTCAAACCGATTTTATTAGTAATTTTGATACAAGAAATGAAGAAAATGTCGCAAAACTAAAGCTGGGAAATCAGGATAGACCTTTTTTTCAAAAATATATTATAGATAACAAAAAAGAAAAGCCAACAAAAGGTTCACATCATCGAATTATCACAGCCAAAAAAGAATCAACCCAAAAAATAAATACCATAGCTGCACTCTCAGAGAATCTATTACACAACTGGAAAGATTTTATTTTGGATAAGTTGAAAGTTGTTTCGATCATAGTTCCAAGCGAATCAAATGCTTTTACGCTTTTCGAAACACTAAATGATAGAGGTTTAATTCTTGCGCAAACGGACTTACTTAAAAATTATCTTTTTAGTAGAGCGGGCGACTACTTAGATGAAGTTCAAGTTATGTGGGTAGAAATGACTGCAAAAATTGAAGAAGAATTAGGCGAATCTTCGATACTTAATTATATTAAACATTTCTGGTCATCGCGTTATGGATTGACAAGAGAAAAAAACAAAGAATTATATAAGTCTATCAGTGATTCCAAAAAATCGCCCACAGCTGTGAGAGATTTTGTTAAGGAACTTAATGATGATACAAAACTCTATTTAGCTATATTTAATCACAAGGATAGTTATTGGGATGATCATTCTGGAAATAGCAAAAAATATATCGAAACGCTCAACTATTTGGAATTAGAACAATACAAACCATTAGTATTATCGATTTTAAAAAGATTCAGCGATAAAAGGGAAGTTGAAAAATGTCTAAAGTTAATTGTTACTTGGGTTGTAAGAAATTTAATTACAGGGTCTTTAGGAGGCGGCACATTAGAAAAAGAATATGCTGACAAGGCAAAAAGCATATTTAATAATGAAATTAAAACAGCAAAAAAATTTCGCGATAATTTAAAAGTTATTCCTTCCGATGAAGAATTCAAGAATAGACTGTTAACAGTTTCCTTAAGTAAAGAAAAATTGGCCAGATATTACTTGCGAGCAATCGAAACTCAATATAAAGGAAGCGGAACTCCAGAATGTATTGTCGATAGCGATCCAAACGTCGTTGATCTGGAACATATTTTACCCAAGAAACCAAAAGACGGAGAATGGTCTAATTTTACAAAAGAAGAAATAGAAGAATATAAAAACAGATTGGGGAATCTTACAATTATGAGTACGAAGTTAAATAATGATCAGAAAAATGAATCATTTGAGAAGAAATGTGAAAATTACAAAAAATCCGAAATCAAAATTACTAATGAAATAGTAAAAAATTTCTCAGAATGGAATAAAGAAAATATAAAAAAGAGACAAGAATTTCTTGCAAAAATTGCTGTTAAAACGTGGAACCTTAAATTAGATTGAGATGATCCATAAATATTTAAATAAAATAATTCATGGCGATTGTTTAAAAATCCTAAAGACAATTCCGGACAACAGCGTGGACATGACTTTTGCGGATCCACCATTTAATCTAAACAAAAAATATAACAGTTACAGTGATCGAAGAAGCTTGGATACTTATTTGTTATGGTGTAAGCAATGGCTTGCAGAAATAGTCCGTGTTACAAAGACATCTGGCAGTATTTTTGTTCATAATATCCCAAAGTGGCTTACCTATTACGCTTCATTTCTTAATGAGATAGCTGACTTTAAGCACTGGATTTCATGGGATGCTATGAGCAGACCACTTGGAAAAACTTTGATGCCTACACATTACGGCATTTTATTCTATGCAAAAGACAGAAAATTAAATAGGTTTTATGAGATTCGCCACCCGCATAAGCGTTGCAGAAAATGCAATGTCCTTTTGAAGGATTATGGAGGCAAAAAAGCTGGGTTGCATCCTTTTGGGCCATTGATATCTGATGTCTGGACAGATTTGCACAGGATAAAACATGCTAAGAATAGGGACAATCACCCTTGTCAACTGCCCGAAACAATTCTTGAACGGTTGATTTTAATGACGACTGACGAAGGAGATATCATTCTTGATCCTTTTAACGGCACCGGAACAACTGTAATTGCTGCGAAACGTCTCGGAAGAAAATTCGTTGGCATAGAAATCGACAAGGAATATGTCGCAATTGCCGAAGAAAAGCTTAGAATTGTTCGACCGGATTCTCATATCGATGGCGTTTGGATCAGTAAATATCTTAATGGAATAGCGACCATTCGCGATAAAGATTGGAATGAGCTTCAATCTCATTTTGAAGTTCCAAATCCCATCCCTCTACTTGAATACAAAACTATAATTTATAAAAATGGGAAGATTTGTAAGCATGCACAAATTCCAAGAAAAAAGATAAGGCATTATGCGTTTTCTTCTAGTGAAAGTATGCCTTGTCATGAAATAGCAGCTAAATCTGCAAACTAAAAGGAGCCGGCATGATAGCAAGATATACAAGGCCCGTGATGGGTAAACTCTGGGAGTCCGAGAACAGGTTTCAAAAATGGCTTGACGTTGAGATTGCCGTATGCGAGGCATGGGCAGAGCTTGCGGAAATACCTGTCGACGCCATTGCGGTCATAAAGAAGAAAGCAAGATTTGACGTAAAGAGAATTGATGAAATAGAAGAAGTCGTTAAACACGATGTTATCGCGTTCCTCACATCAGTCGCTGAAAATGTAGGGCACGAATCGAGATTTATTCATAAAGGGCTTACATCATCCGATGTTGTTGATACTGCATTGTCTCTCCTGATGAAAGAGGCTTCGGATATCATTCTTAAAGATATAAAAGAGCTGATGGCCGTTCTTAAAACGCAGGCATACAAATACAAAAAC
>Ga0172369_10004571_pt1 | contig 17469 bp, 16 predicted proteins | sample LakKiv25m_FD_114539 | JGI IMG/M metagenome (GOLD analysis project Ga0172369, IMG submission 114539) | Freshwater microbial communities from Kabuno Bay, South-Kivu, Congo - kab_022012_11.25m | ecosystem: Environmental > Aquatic > Freshwater > Lake | place: Democratic Republic of the Congo...
CTTTAGATGCAGCTCCTGTAGCTACATCAGATGTTGACCAATGGGGTTATACAAACATCCCTTACAGTACTGAAATTTCAGGATCTAAAAAGATAATGAGATTTAATACAGATGTAAGAGGTGCTGCTCCGAGCTCAAGTGTTGTAGACACAGACTGGAATAATGGAAATGCTTTATCTCCTGGTAGTGAGATGGCAATAACTTTCAGATTAAGTATGCCAGAACCATGTGTAGGAGACTTTTCAGAAGGTCAAATATACTTCTGGGGAGAAGCTATCTAAATACAGATTTTTTTATTTTTTTTTATTTAACTTTTTTATTTAGATTATAAAAATAAGGGGTGGAAAAAAGAAAAGAAGAGAGCTCTTTTAAAAAAGACCTCGGAGAAAACAGGATATTAAAAAGAAGAAGGAGAAGAAACAATTAGGAAACTAATTGACACTAATAATCATAAGTATAGGAAAAGCAAAAACTTTTCCTAATAAGTCAAGGCGCAGATATGAGGAAACAAGAGCGTCCTTGACTATAAAAATGGTTATTGAGGTGATGATTACCAAAATATTTTGGTAATGTTGTAGGACAAGGCAAAGTATAAGATTGGGCTTTACAAGCATCCTACAAATCATAATCAATGAACAATAAGTTGATGAATAAAAATTCATCAAGATGACAATAAGTTGATGAATAGAATTATTCATCAAGAGAAAGTAGTCCTAAGGACTTAAATACTCTAAAGATGCAAGAAATAAAATAAAGGAAAAACAAGGAATATAAAATGAATAAAAAAATCATGGTTGGAATTTTTGCAATGATTATGTTACTTGGAGTTATTAATAGTGTTTTAGCTGTTGATGGATTTTGTTTTGTTAGACTTGGAAATGGACAAAGTGTTCCTGCTGAAATTGTTTCAAGCACTAAACATATGACCTGTGATGGAACAATATGTTTTGTACATGGATTAATGAGTGATAGTTCATTTTTACAAGTATGTACTGATTCAAGAGGATATTATGCTTCCTATACTAGTTGTGATAAACTTTGTACAAATAATGGTAATGTGAATCCTGCTGTTCAAAATTTAACTCTTAGTGCTATTTTCCCATTTGCTGATGGTGGAGTTTTTACAAAACAGACTTTTTTTATGGATATTCAAACTAATAAGATAGCAAGTATAACTATGATTGATAATGTTGCTGGAACTCAAAGAAATTTATGTCCTAATTGTGTTTCATATCAAAAACCAATGAATTTTAAGCAAGGATTTAATGATATAACTATAAGGGCTGTTAAGGGTGGAGAAGTTAAGGAGAAGAGAATAAGTTTTTTTATTGATAATCTAAAACCAAGGATAACTAAAACAATGCCTTTGCAAAATAAATTTGCAAATGGACAATTTATTGTTAGCTATGATGAGTCTAATGTAAAGAATGTAGCACTTAATTATGGAATTTCTGGAAATGTTTTGAGTCAAGAATCTACTACTTGTCCTGGCGGAAAAGCGCAATCTTGTATGTTTGATGCAAATTTAAGTGATTTTGATGGAATGGGAATTGAATATTGGTTTACTATTACTGATGTTGCAAACAATGCTGTATCTTCAAAAAAAGTAAAAGTGCTTGTTGATAATACAATGCCTGTTATTAATATTTTTAATTATTCAATTAAAGGAAATTATGTTACATTTTACATGAATGTCTATGATAAAAACATGGATAAAATAATTTATTATGATAATGATGATCCTAAAGCTAGAGTTTTATGTACTGGTTTAAATAAAGGTGTTTGTTCAAAGAAACTATCATTTAAGAGTGGACATCATATTCTTGATCTTCAAGTAAGAGATAAAGCTGGAAATGTTGTATCAAATGTAGTTGAGTTTGATGTTTGATTAGGATTATAATATGAAATTTCCCTTTTTATTCTTCTTAGTATTGTTAATGGGAGTTGTTTTTGTCTCTGCTCATGATGATTATTTTTGTTTTACTAAATTAAAAAATAATGAGAATATTCCAAGTGTTGTAAGCTCAATAGGTGAAAGTTTGGTTTGTGAAAATGGGAAGTGCACTTGCAGACTTAATTCTGGAGAAGGTTATTGTTTGGTTTGCACTGACTCTTCTGGATGGTTTGCTGCATTTAATGAATGTAATAGTGATTATTGTGATCCAAATGAGATTATTAATGGTCCTTTAGATCAGTTTGTTAAATTCCCATTTATTAACAATGGCACAATAACTAAGCAGAGGTTTTATGTTGAGATAAATACAACAAGAAAATCAAAGATAGATATTATTGATATGGTTAGTAATGAGGGGGAAAATCTTTGTATGCATTGTAATTATTTAAAGAAAATGATGTTTTTTAAGGATGGCTGGAATGATATTATGATTAAATCTGCTGTTGCTGGAGAAGTTGAATCTGAAAGAATAAGCTTTTTTGTTGATACAAAGAAACCGAGAATAATAAAAACTTGGCCTCTTCAAGGGGAATTTGCTAATGGAGAATTTAAAGTTAGCTATGAGGAGAATAACCTTGAAAAAGTTGAATTATCCTATGGAGAAAAGGATAGCATTAATGTTATAGGGATTAATTGTGAAAGTGGAAAGAAAGAGTGTTCAACAGAAGTTGATTTAAGTTTCTATGAGGGCAAAACTATTTATTTTTGGTTTACAATTACAGATATAGCTAACAATCATGTTAACTCTTCTAAAACTAAGGTTTATGTTGATAATCAAAAGCCGGTTATTAATTCACTTAATTATAGTTTTGAAAATGGGATGTATAATGTTATATTAAATATTAGTGAAGATAACTTTTATAGGGTTATTTATCTTGATTCTGAAAAAGAAAGATTGTTTTGAAGTAGTCTAAGAAATGGCATTTGTTCTAGAAAACTAAGGGCAAGTGATAGTTTGAGTATAAAAGTTATTGATAGAGCTGGAAACTACGAAGAAAAAGAAATTGCTCTTAATTAGTGTTGTTTAATATTCCGAATATTTTTTCTCTTAGTTCTTTAATTCTGCTGATTACTTCTTTTGTATCATCTAATGATATATCTTTTCCATAGTAATTTATATTATTTCTTATTTTCCTTAGTTCATCAAATTCTTCAGCTGCTTCATTTTCATTTAATATTTCTTTTAGAAATGGAGTATAGCATTCATGATTATAAATTTTAAATCTATTTTTTATAGCTAGTGCTTCAAGAAGCTCTCTTAAGGAATCATAGGCAAGGGATAGTTTTGAGCCAGATGTAATTTCATCTAATTCTAATTTTTCCTCTGAATTTAATTTGTTAGTGCTTGTTTTCTTTAGAGATTCAATTAGTTCATTATCTTCAGTTATTTCTTTTACGATTCTTTTTTTATTGCATTCAAACCAATCCATCTTATAGCTTTAGTTTTCCTTTTAATACAAAACCATTTAGGATATTATTTGCTAGTCCTTTGTTCTCTATTTTATCTATTGAATTAAACCAAAATAATTGTAATTTTCTTTTTATTTTCTTTGGATAGTCTTTTATATTTAATTCTTTATTAGAAAGAATTGCAATGTCTATATCTGAATCTTCTTTTGCTTCTGCTTTAGAAAGTGAACCAAATAGGATTATTGTAGGATTTGTAAGATTCTTATCTAAAAAATCAGTTAAATCTTTCATTACAATGCTCCAATACAATCTAGACAATTCAATGAATATCCTATTGTTCTTATTGGCATAGAAGAAGATATAGTTTCTATCTTTTTCCATTAATAGCAAACCTTCTTTTTCAAATTCAAATAGCATTTTTGAAGCAGTGGGAGGGGAGATTTTCATAACTCTGGAGTATTCTCTAACATTAATCCTTCTATAGCAATCTTCAAAAAATGGTTTTAAGTTGTTAATAATATTTAACATATGTTAATAATATTTAACATATTATATAAATCTTTCTATAATTGTAGGCTGTAGATGGTTTAACTTCTCTTGAAATCTAAATATATTTAAAAACCATATTTTCTTTTATTTACTATGAAACGAGCATATAAATATTTGATATTTATTATTGTAATAGCATTGGTTGTTGGAGCGGTTATTGGTTTAAGTATTTTTCAAAATAAAAACATTGAGGGAAATGTTGTTCAGGTTAGTGCAGAAGTTAAACCAAGTAGTGGTTCTAATTCCCAGCTTGTTGTTGTTACAAAGGATAACCTTGCTGGATTTTTGCAAACTCAGCAATTGATTAAGGATATTCCTGACAAAGGTGTTTTTATTCTTAAACTCTATAATTTTGATACTGGAACGAGGCAAATTGAGAATAGTTATATTCTTAAACGAGGTAAAGTAGAGATAGGTGATGGAGAGGGTGATGCTACTATTTATTTACATTCTAAATATGTTTCTCAACTTGGAGATTTTTGTGCAGCCATGAGAAGCGCAAAACAAAATGGAGATTTAGGATATGATACTAAAATGAGCGAGATTAGTTTTATGTGGAAATATAAAAGTCTATTGAAATATAAGAGTTGTTTTGGATTGTAGGAAGAGATCATACTAAAATTTATAAATAAGAGGTATGTCATTTAATCATGAAAAGAGGGGTTTTAATTTGTGTACTTATTGGAATACTCTTAGTTAATGTTTTTATTTCTTTTGTTCTAGCAGATAATATTGATAATGTTTTGAATAAGGGAATTAAAACTTCTGTTGAAATTATGCAAGATAAAGAAGAGCAAAGATTCCAAGAAGATCAAATTTATGCTCTTGTTAAAAATCAACAAGAGGCAATGGGACTTGAAAATAATACTCTAACTGTAGGTATATACACAGATAATTTAAAGATAGCTGAAGATTTGTCTAATTCTACAAAGAATAATTCTTTGAATATAATTAAGTCAGAAGTTATACAAAAAAAGAATGCTACTTTAGCTAAGAATTATGTTCCAAAGGGAGTAAAAAAGATTTCTGCAAAAGATTTTGATAAGAAAGTTGGCGCTGTAAAACAAAAAAAAGAGATTCAAAAAAAGAATGATGTGAAGAAAAAAGAAGTTGCAAAGAATAAAACTATTGCTCTTAAAAAAAAGACAGCTGTTAAGGCTACTGTTAAGAAAGCTACTGCAAAAGTTATACAATCAGTAACTGATTTATCATTTGGAGTTTTTGGTTTATCTGGATATGCTGTAAAAGAGTTGAGTTATTATAATCTTGAACTTCCTAATTCCCCTGAAACTCCTGGAGAGGTTAATGATGTGACTAACCCTAGATTATCTGAGGGGAAGTTTTCCATCCTTGGACTTATTACTGGAAACGCAATAATTGGAACTCCTGATTGGAGTTTTGATGGTTCAAAAAAAGGGAAGGGTAATTTTATCTGGAAGGGGAATATGACTTCTTCAGCTGGTTTGGAACAACATTTTGAATTATCCTTGCAGATAAATATGTCTAAGAAAAATTCTCAAGGAAAAACTCCTGTTAATGGTATTGTTTATTCTAAAGGATATTATCTAAATGATTACTTACAAAAATGGGTTGAATTTGATTATGAAGGAACTAAAGTTGGTAGTACTGGATGGCTAAGGGAGGCTGGAAGCAAATCCCTGACTTTAACTAATGTTACTTCAAAGGATTATGTAATATTTCTTGCATATTCTTGTGCAAAATGGTATGAAGAAAGTTGGGAATGTAATGATGGAAAATGGGTTATATTTGCTGTTGAGACTGGAAATGTTTCATATAATAAAGAGATTGGAGATGTTCCAGATATGGAATATAGTGAGGTAAAAGATTTAGACATAACAAATATTCCTTCTATTTTAAAACAATTTAATGTAAGTGCATTTGATTTTCAACCAGTCTTGGTTGATGGGGGAATTATCGCTCCCAATAATAATTTTGAAGCTCCACTTGAAAGCGCACAAAAAATAGATTTTTATGTTGTTAATTTTGGAAATAGGAATTTGACTAATTTATCATATGAAATTGATGTTGGAGAATCTAGCATTGCAGAAGTTGTTTCTGCTCAACTCCCTAGTAATGTCGGAATTAATAAAAGTGAAAGGGGAAGTATAACTCTTTATCTAAAAGAAAGAGGAAATTTTAAATTTAATCTTTATTTAAAACCAGATTCAATGGAAGTTGATACTTCAGATAATATGGAGATATTTAATTTTACTATTGGCGAACCAATTACTACTAGGCAAAGAACTGATCCATTAAATCAAAGTTGGAATAGAACTATAAATTATACAATAAAGGAGGGATATACTTATAAGGCATTTGATAATTCCAGTCAATTGTATATTATTTCTGGAACAAATAAAATGAGGACTGTGTGGGGAGGTTATTGGCATGGTACTTCAATTAATCCAACAATAAGGGTAACCTCAAAGCCAATCCTTACAGAAGAAGCTCTTTTCAGTACACCTTGGGTTGCTGCAATTTTTGTTGGAGGTGAAATGCTTACTGGTGATCGTGAAACAGTTGAATATTATGTTGAGATTACAAATACTCAAACAAATAAATCTTATACAACTCCTTTACTAGAGTCAATGTATAAGTATTACTTTGCTCCGAAGGCCTTGATTCCTGATTTTGAATTTTGCGTTAATTACACTCAAAAAGTAATACTTAAGGGCGGGACAAATGAGCAAATAGATATAATGGATCCAAAACCATTTAATTTATGCAATTCTTCTAAATTCCTAAACATGTTTGTAGCAAGACGATTACTTAAACTTGATGGAAATTATGTTGTTGTTTCTGGAGGACTTGATGAAAAGTATTTTGAAGAGGGTCAAAATATAAGTTATTTTGTTACTTTTACTGATCCAAGAAACCCATCTGTAACTTATAATACTACTATTCTTGGAACTGCTGACAAGCCTGGATTTTTTAGGACTGAAGATTTGTTTAAAAATAGATATATTGATTATAGTAATGGGGAGTGGATTTCTGGAAAAGCAACTCTATTAAACATTCCTAATGCAAGAGGAAATACTTCTGTTAAGTTTGGAACTAAGAATGAAAAATTGCATTTTGTTTGGAGGGGATGGAATGTCAATGTTAATTTGGGTATGATCCTTAAAATGAAGGATGAACTAATACAAAACCACAAATCATTGTATGCCTATTCTTTTTCAAGATATTCTTATATTGATGGAAAGTCTTGGAAATCCTATATGTCTTATTCTATTAACCTTCAAAAACCGAGTTATATGGATATGGAGTATTTTAAAGATATACTTTCTAAAACTAGTCGTAGATTTAGTATTAGGGATGTAAATACAAATAAGATTGTTTATGAAAGATCTTGGGATTGTGGTTTAATTAAATCTCAATTTAAACCTCAGATATATGATAAATATTACTATGATTATCATCAATTTTGCATTTCTAGCTATTATCAATCAAGTGATCTTATTAATTATAGTGAATTTGAGGGTTTTAAAGATGGGCATTATTATGACTTCAATTATGTAATTAGCGGTGAAAAAATAAATTTCTTTGCACCTATTTCTTCAATGAGGATATTATATATTGACGGTTTTCAATTAATTGCAAATAATCCTTTGCTTAGGACTAGATTTTATAATCTTCAGAATCATCCCACTTATATAGGAATAAGTGGAGCAGAGGTAAGAAAAGGAGTCGATTATGTTCCTGGTTTTAGTATTCGTTATTCGCCAAAAAATAATAGGATAAATTTAGATACTCAAAGTGCTGAAGAAGTTGATGTTTCAAAAAGAGAGATTCCTTTAAGTGATCTTGGGACTTTTGAAGATGGTTTTTATTTAACTGATTCTCTAGACTTTATTATAAAGAATAATACTAAAATGCCTATTTTTAATAGTATTTTTATGACTATCACCCCTATAAAAGATGCTGCTTCAATAGATTTTACAAGGAAGCAATTCAATTGCAAGCTTGGAAGATATGACATGGTTTGCTATAGGAGTAATTCTGGATATAATGTCAATTATATTGATACTATTAATAATTTTATGTATAGTATTAGTTTAATTGATGAGAGTAATAGATTTATAAAAAAATACCGGGATAATCCAAAGAAATATGATGCTGTTCTTTACGATATACTTACTGAGATTGATGGTAATCCAATAATGTCTTTAGAAACCTCTGAGTATTTTGAAAATGATTTTTATATTGACGGCTATTACTCTGGAAAACAATTAGACTTTCCATTTACTTACATGGGAATTTATAATGAAACTACTTGTAATCTTCAATATTCAAGAAATTATCAATATGTTCTGCTTGACGAAGGATTTAAATCAAAGGATGCTGGAAGTTTGGTTCAAACTGTCTTTTTAAATCAAGGAAAGGATTATACAAACTTTCAATTTTCATTTTATTTAAGAGATGGTAATGAAATAAGATTTATTGGAAATTTTTCGAAGTATTGGGATATATATGGATTATTACCTTGTTATTTTGCAAGACTTAATCTAACTGATGGAAAGGCATATAGCATAATTGTTAAATCTTTGAATTCTAAATTTGTCAGTATTGAAAGGGATTTTGTCTATAAAGATAATTATTATGATACGATTATTAATAAGTATTCAAAATATTTGAAGAAAATTCCTGAATTAAATACTACTCTAGCTGCTGCAGACATTTCTAATAAATATCTATTTAAAGATGGGAGAGTCTATCAATTGGAAAATAATTATATTTATCTTCCAAGAACTACTTTGCAACCTCGTTTTGGTTTTTTAGATAGAATTTCTCAGAAATCTGGAAAAGTAACTTATTTTACTTCTTATAATTCATTTAATGCACCTAAATTTAAGAATTATAATGGTCAAGAGGATATTTCAAAAGAAGAATTAAAAGAGTATATTTTAGGAAATAGCTCTACTTTAATGGATAGTAAGAGATATTATTATTTTTATGTTTATCTCTATGAAGATATTTATGAATTTTATAAAACTGCTCCTACAAATTATAATACTTTTAATACGAGCATTGGAGGAATTTCTTGTTATGTAACTAGGGACGGTTATTCTAATAGAAATTTGCAGAATGCATCAAGAGTAACACTCCATTGTACTTGGGCTAATTTAGATGAGCTAGAGATTTATACTGTTGCTATGCACCAGATATTTGAAAATAAAAGTGAAAATGATCTTTATAATCTTGATTCTGGAACACTATATGATATGAAGGATAATTATTTTGAGCCGGTTCTTAGGAAATATACTACTTGGTTTAAGCCAACTCCTTTTAATACAACTTATGATGCTTATAATTAAATATAATTTTACAATACAATGAGAAAAGAAACTATCTTGGGGGTGATTATGTTACTTGCTTTAATTGGGATATCATATGCACTTCCTGCTGGACCAGGTTCTCCGACGCTTCCTTCTGATACTTATCTTGATTTAAAAATAATATCTCCAATTGACAATTATAATACTAGTTCTGGAATTGTTAATTTTACTTTTAATGCTAGTTCTAATCTTGGCTTGATTGATAAATGTGAGCTTATTGTAAATACTAATATTGTTAAGACTGTTAATAACTTAAGTGATTCGAGAGTAAATAAAATTTCATTTACTCTTTCTAATGGGGAGAATTTTTGGAGTATAAAATGTTATGCTGGAGGTTCTTTTAATGAAAGTGTTTTAAGAAAAATAACAATTGGAACTCCTTGTATTAATTCTTGTAATAATAATGGTGAGAAGACTTGCAGTGGAAATGGATTTAAGAGTTGTGGTGATTTTAATAAGGATGGTTGTTTAGAATGGAGTATTGTTACAAATTGCGGAGACCAGATTTGTGTGAGGGGTTCTTGTGTTAATAATTTTCCTGCATGTGTTGAAGGTGATTGGAATTATGTGCTTTCTCCTGTGATTTGTCCCTCAAATGGTAAACAATTGAAAACATGGACTCTAATTGGAAATTGCAATGAGGGAGTTTCTCATTCAAATGAAAATGTAACTTGTAATTATCAAACTCCTGGCTGTACTGGTTTTACTTATTCTTCCTGGAGTGCGTGTTCTTCAAGTGGAGTTCAAACAAGAACAATCAGTTCAAGCAGTCCTAGTGGCTGTTCTGGTGGAAATCCTGTTTTAAGTCAACAGTGTGTTTATGTTCCTACTTGTACTGAAAGTGATTGGAGTTCTTCTATTAGTCCGGTTAGTTGTCCTTCAACTAATTCGCAGACTAAAACATGGACTAAAATTGGAAATTGTTCTGGAGGTGTTCAAAAAACAACTGAAACAGTGAATTGTGTTAGTCAGATTACTTGTACAAATTTTACATATTCTGATTATAGTGAATGCACTCTTTCCAATGTTCAAACAAGAGAAGTTCTTTCAAAATTGCCTGCAAATTGTAGTGGTGGAAATCCTATAATTAGTTCAAGTTGTAGTTTTAGTGATTATCTAAAAAGAATTATTGGGTTTAATTCTGAAGTTAATTCAGAAAATATTTCAATTTCAAAAAATAATGTTTCTATTGTTAAATTTGAGAAAGTAAACACTGATGGATTGAATCTTACAAATGTTTTAATAAAAGAAGGTAAGGAGGATGGAAATTATTTTTTAATTGTTCAAAATGGCTTGGCAAGTGATAGTAAGGGGATATATTTTAATCTCTCCTCTACATCTAAGGGAATATGTGTAAAAGATGAAGAAATATCTGATTTATCAGATATAAAGAAGAAATGTGTTTATATTAATTGTCCTGGAAATAGTGGAGAGTATGTTTGTGCTAGGGAAAGTGATGGAAGATTTTCAGTTTCAGGATTAAAGCATTCTGGAATTCTTGAAGTTAGTGGAGATATTTGTTCTGATGGAGTTTGCTCAAATAGCGAAGATTGTTCCAGCTGTCCTTCAGATTGTGGGGAGTGTACGCGAATAAATATTCCTAGTTCTGGAAGTGGAAGAGTTTATACAAATATGGGAAGTCAGAGTAGTTCTGGAACTAATACTAACACTGGTTCTAGAAATCCTGTTACTAATGTTCTTAGGTCTAATCAAAATAAATCTCCAGTAAGTCCTGGAAATGTTGATAGTGTTGGTGAATCTATTAATAAAAATAATAATGTGGTTTGGATATTTATTGGTTTGATTATTGGAGTTATTTTAATTGTAATTATTTTAGTGATAATTATTTTTATATTTAGGAAAAAGAAAGTTATTCAGCCTGTAGAAAATAATCAAGGCCCTGTCTGAACCTTTTTAGCAATATTTTTAAGCTAAGTATGATTGTTAGCTGTGCCTATCCTTACTGCATGGTTTGGATAGGTGTTATTTTTCTGTTGATGTCAGAAATTAAACCACATCTTTTAAGATGTGGATGTTTACTTGTTTTAATTTCTGAGCATACTAAAAACAAGTGCCTATCACAAACCACACACTAAAGTGTGTGGTGGCACATTGTTTTTTTTATTTGGCTTTATTATTCAATGCTCTATTGAAGATATGGTTTATTCTTTTTTCTCTAGTTGGTTTTGTTTTTGCTCTTTCTAACCATCTTAGATAAACTTTTTTATAGGATGGAGCAAATTTATTAAAATTAGTTATTGCTTTTTGGTTTTTAGAGAGTATATCTTTTAAATCTTGAGGCATGGTCGGATTTTTTGAAACATCTGAATCTAGAGATGGTCTTTTTAGACCTTGATGATAATATTTTAAACCTTCTTCTGACATTTTTCCTTGCTTTATCATTTCTTTTGCATAGGAAAGAGTATTATCACTCCACCTACTATTTTTAGATCTTTTTGAAAAATTTATTAAATACCTATCTTCATCTAATCTTTTTACAGTGGTATCTATCCATCCAAAACATATTGCTTCATGCATTAATTCTTGATGTGTTGGAGAGGGGGTATTTGTATGTTTTTTATATCTTATAACTGCAATTTTGCTCTCTTTAATATGATTATCTTTGAGCCAGTTTCTCCAGCTGTTCCTATCTTTAAAATATATATTTTTGACCTCTTTTTTCATGTTTAGTCCTCTTTTAATGCAGAAAGCAAATAGATTATTAGGCAAATTGCAAAAAGATATACAGAAGTCCATTTTAGCAATTGCCATTCATAGAATCTGTTTGCGATTATTATTGAGATGCTTATTATGCCAGTAATTACAACTGCCTTAATCCAATCAAGTTCTTTTAATGCACCTTTTGCAAATACATCGAAGCTTACTGTATTGGTTATATGTTTTAGGTGCTCAATTATCTGAAGAACAATTCCGCATACTAAAAAGTAATAAACATAGATTGCAATGTTTTCTGCTAAGGTGTTAAATTTCCCAATTAATAAAAAAGGTATGTAGGCTAAAAGTAACAGTGCTGGAAAAATTAAAAATCTTGAATCCATTCTTGAATCATAGATGATTACAGTTGCTACTATAAATCCTAGGAAAGCCCATTCAGCTGAATAAACATTCATTCCTAGTATGATGTTTATGGCAAGTAGGGCATAGACAATGAATATTAAAAGTGCAGGATGGGTTTTTACTAAAGATCTTTCATAGAGCTTATGTAATAAGGTTAGAGTTATGAATAATATTATGATTCCAAATCCCACTATTAAGATAGTACTTAGATTTGATTTTGGAAGGAAAATCACTAATCCTAGGAATGAAACTATGAATAAAAGTATTAGAACTAAAAGAATTGCTTTATTTACTTTATTTTCTTTTGGAGAGATGTGTTGAGATTGGTGAGGTTTTAAGGACTGTACTTTTAATTTTTGAGGAATTTGAGAAGTGGGTATGGGTCGTGAAGCTGGAGGAACAAATTGTTCTTGCATTTTTTTTCTATAGTATTCTGAATAATTTACATCGTTTACCATGGGAAATTTATAGAAATAGAGGTTTAAAAACTTAAGTTTTTAAGCATCTTTCTAAGTCCTCTTTTTTTAGAACTAAGTATCTAAATTTGCCTTGCCTTAATTCATTTGAAAATCCATATCTTGGGAGCAGACGATTACTTCATAACCTGCATTTTTGATAATTTGCATAGAGGGTATAAAATCAGCATCTCCTGAAATTAATATGCAGGTTTTGCATTCTTTTTCAACTAGGGTTTTTCTAATCATGTCTGATGCAATTAATACGTCAATTCCCTTTTCTATTTTTATATTTAAGGACTTTATTTTTTTGAGTTTTCGAGTTTTAATAATTATCCCTTGTTTCTTTAAACTTTCTAAAAACTCAATATATTTGTAGTACAGACTTTCATCATCAGCTATGTCTGGAATTGCGTTATAATATCTAATTTGCTTTAATCTTAATTGGAAATGATTACTAATGTATTCGGCTAAACACTTAAAATCAATTTTGATTGGTTTTTCAGTAATTGACTTAGAATTATGGTAAAAATTACTTCCATCTACAAATACTATCACTTCGCTTTTTTCCATAAAAAGTAAGCCCGGCATTATCCTAAGACCATACCGGGGATTTGATATTAGTATTAGTCAATAGAGATATATAAGGTTTTTGTTTGAATGGCTCTGTCTGGAATTAAATTCTATGAACTTATGTTTTATATAAAATTACTTATTTTTATTTCTTCCCCTCATTAATTAGGGGGAAGCAAACAAAAATGAGACAATAATTGTTCTAAACTATAAAAAACTTCGGAGAAGTATTGTTAATGTATAATAATGAAGCAAATAAGTTTAGCAGATAGTTCTGGAAGGGGAATTATATTTTCTTTATCTCTTGTTTATGAAAAATATTACTAGGATTAGAGTTAGGATTGAAATTATTGAACCTAGAATGAATCTTAGGGGGATTGATTTTGCTTTTTGAGGGGTTGAGTTTAATTGATAAACATCAATACAAGGGCTAGAATAGGCCTTGGATGAATTATTTTTTGTTATCCAAGTGTTTTCTTCCTGATATAAAGAACATTTGTCTAGGAGCAGGAATTGGACTGAATTTTCTTCAAGACAGGATATTGATTTTTCTGAAAGACATTTAGTTATTTTATGATTTTCAATTGTTTCTGCACCATAGGCGTCTGGACCTGTTAAAACCGGATATTTTAGTAACTGGTTTATTGGTACTGAGATTCTTCCATCTGAGGAAGAGCTGATGGTCCAATTATAGGTTATATAGGTTTGCCATGGAAGATAGATTATTTTGCCATTAACTTGTTTTGAGTCTAGGAAGGTATTTATTTGATTGTAAGATGATGGGTAGTTGATGGGTTTTATTTGGTTATTTAGGCCTAAAAGAGGAAATGTAAATAGAATAATGAAGATAACTGTGAATAAGATTGGTAGGATTTTTAGTAATTTTGGTATTTTATTTCTTACTTCTAGAATAAAAACTGGTATGAAATAGGCATAGCAAAGAGCTACTAGAGATACTAACTTATGACTGTCTCTAAATCCATTAAAAAATGGAAGGTAATTGAAAAGAGAATTGAAAAATGGTCTTGTGTAGGGATGGGAAATTCCTGTTCCAAAGACTAGGCCTATCCAGAACAAAGTGTAAAAGACCTTGGATTTTTTGTCATGGCAAACATAGTAGCCTGAAAGCATTAGGACTAGAAGAATAGCTAAAAGTAGGAAGTAAACTCCAGAGCCAAGTGAACTGTAGAGAGAATTGTAGGAAGCCTCTCTCCAAAAACCATACATTCCCATTATTTTTGCCACTGCTGGAACTTCATTGCTTAGTTTAGGTGCGAAAAAGTCTTCATGGGAAGAATCTATTGTTTTAAGAATTGGATTTGAAAACATTCCCTGTAACCAAAATGAGTTTAGGAGAATGATTAGCAGTAGGAATGAAAGTAGGATTATTAGGAAATTTTTTATGGAAAATTTGTTTTTGTAAAAATATAGCCAAACTGAAGAGATTAGAAATATTATAAAATTAATTGCAAAAAAATGTATTGAAAATAGGGAAGTTAGGGTTATGCTTAGGACCATTTTTAAAAATGGTTTTAGTTTTGTATTTGCATCGAAGAATTGGAAAATGTAGAAAAGGTTTAGCGGAATAAGCATATAGGCAATTAAAACTCCTACTTGTCCAATCATTATTCTTGAATAGACAAATGGATTAAAGAAATAGATAAATGCAAATAATATGGGAAATATAATTTCTTTTTCTTTGAATAATCTTTTGATATAAAAGTAAGACAGAAACATTGAAATTAGAATTGAGAATTGAAATAAATAAGGGAGAAGATGCAGGGGTGTGAAAATAAGTCTTAAGATATCAAATGGATTTAAAATTGAAGTGTAATTTCCAAGAACAAGAAGTTTTGGAATTGTAAAATGAGTATCTGGTACAAAATCAACAAACATTAGTTGAGAAAAGATATTTTTTCCAAAAATCATTATCCAAATTACAAGAGGTAGAATGTAATCATAGTTTTTCTTTAGCTTTTCCAGTATTTTCATAGCTATAAAAGAAAGAAGTAGTATTTTAAGGTTTTTGGTGTGAAGAATTAGGGCTTTAGATTCTTTATTGCAAGAAAAACTGATTTTCTTGCTTCATCAAAGGATAGGCCAAAATTGAGTTCAATTCTTCTAACGAGAACTGATATTTCACTATTAACATCGGCTATGATGTTTTTTTGAAATTGGTTTTGCGTATTTGTATTTGCTTGTTTCATTTTAAAGGGGATGGAAATTGAAGATTTTAGGGGTTCATAAACATAATGGTGATGTAAAATATTCTTGTTTATTGAGAATAAATTTGTTGCTGATTAGTAGTGTTATGAAAAAATAATTGGAGGGTCTGTTTGGATGAAGTATTGGAAAGATTTATATAGTTAAACAATGTTTAAACATTATGGAAATAATGAGATCAGTTCAAAAGTGGGGTAATAGTGGAGGAATATTAGTTCCTAAGGAATGGCTTAATAAGGAAGTAAAGATAATCCTTGTAGATAGAAGTTCTGATATTAAAAAAGAAATATTCGATATTTTAGATAATTATTTAGAGGATATTATTGGCATTTATCTCACAGGTAGTTATTCTAGGGGAGAACAAAGAGAAGATTCAGATATTGATATAATTGCTATTTCAAATAATACTCGGAAGGAAATAACTTCTGGAAAATACCATATTTTTATAATCCCATTTCATACTATTGAAAAAACACTAAAAAATAACCCCATTATGATTTTGCCAAGATTACTTGAGGCAAAATCTATTACTAATGCAAGTTTATTAAACCGGCTTAAGGAAGTAAAAATTAGTAATGAATCTTTTGATGATTTTATTAAAGATACGGAAAGAGTTATCAATATTAATGAAGAGTTAATTAATTTAGAAAATTCTTCTAAAAAATTTTTAGAATCTAATGAAATTATTTATTCTCTTTTATTGAGATTAAGAGGCCTTTATCTTATTAAATGTATTTTCAACAAAAAAAAATATTCTAATTTGCACTTTTTAAATTTTATAAAAAGGTCTGTTGGAGAAGATTATTTAAATGTTTATAATGTCTATAAACTTATAAAAGAGGGTAAGAAAGCAGATATTAAAATACCATTAAAGGTTGCTGAAAAGCTTATTAATCTATTAAAAAAAGAGGTTAAGAATGGTTAAAAGGGAAAAGAGACTTTTGAAAGGAATTGAATCTATTGAAAAGCAGATAGAAATTCATAAAGAAAAGTTAAATCATGCTAGGGAAGATAATGATGAATATTTAGAGAGATATTACGACAAAGAGATAGAATCTCTTGAAAGAGTAAAGGATTTAAAGAAATCGCAGTTGGAAAGAAAATAGTTTTGGTTATGTGAAGTAATAAAGAGAAGTTACTTATATCGCACAGAAGTTGAAGTAGTTTTTTCTTGTTTCACATCTTGTTTTTTAAAAAGCAATCTTATTACTACTAGTAACATGAATAAAAGTAGGATAAGCTCTGGCCAAGGAAATCTTAAAGTTATATCTGGTTCTATTCCTAAAAGCTTTTTCCTGTTTTATATTTTTTACTAAAAATACTTTTACTCACCTGTGACGATATCCTTACTATAAATTTATTAAAGATAAATTTAAAATATAGGAATAATTAACGTTTTAGAGGTGAAAGAGATGAAAATTGAAGAATTTGAAAACTTTTTGCGTGGATGTGGTTTTCATTTTCGTGGTCAATTAGATTTTGTTGATGACGATGACGATTCATATATTGAAACTGATAAGCAATCTAATTTTGATTTTACAGAAATTCCACAAAACAATTGGCCATTTGAGGAAAAGACAACTCAAATTAATTTTGTGAGCGAGAAGTAATGCCCACAAAAGATGAAATGGGAAAGTTTGCAAAAGCGATTGATGCGTTAGTAGCAAACACCGATTTAAATTACATAGAGGCGATTGTTCAGTATTGTAAAGAGACCGGTTTAGAGATTGAAGTGGCGGCATCATTAGTAAATTCAAATCTTAAATCAAAATTAGCTAACGATGCCATGGATTTAAATTTATTAAAAGACAAAGGTTCTAGGCTTCCGATATGACAGCGTATGAGGCTTTCGGTCTTTACGAATCCCTCA
>Ga0172369_10004573_pt1 | contig 17463 bp, 14 predicted proteins | sample LakKiv25m_FD_114539 | JGI IMG/M metagenome (GOLD analysis project Ga0172369, IMG submission 114539) | Freshwater microbial communities from Kabuno Bay, South-Kivu, Congo - kab_022012_11.25m | ecosystem: Environmental > Aquatic > Freshwater > Lake | place: Democratic Republic of the Congo...
CGTCGCTGCGAACGGTCGCTCCCAAGGCCATCGCCCACCTCGCCCGGTCCCCCCGGTGACGCCCGATTAACCGCCCTGCGCAGCCTGCGCAAGGTCCGGTCCGCCGCGGCAGGCCCGCCCGCGGGAAGCGACCGGCCGGACGCGTCCGCGGCGCGAATGTCGCGGGTGTGGTTTCGCAGACAGGGTCCTGCGAGAGCCAGGGTCCTGCGAAAGCCCGCCATCGAAGTGCGGCCGTGCTGCTTCGACGGGCCGATCGGAGGGAAACCTCGGTCCTCTTTCGGAATCCGCGCCCGAGCGTCGCGCCGCGCCTCGCGCCCCGGCGCGGGTTCGACTAGGCTCCGCGCGCGGCGCACGCACCAGCGCGCCGGGAGGACGCTTGAAGCTCCGCGCCGCATGGGCGCCGCTGCTCGCCGCGGCATGCGCGACGATGCCCGCCCCGGAGCGTTCGCGCTCCGAGGCCGAGCGGGCCCGCGTCCTGCGCGCCGCGCAGAGTCTGCCCGAGGCCCTGGCCGCCTACCGGGCCGCGCTGGATCTGGACCCGACGAACCTCCCCGCCCTTCGCGGATATGTCGAAACCGCCCACAAGTGCGGGCGCCTGGACGAGGCCGGCCGGCGCTTCGCGCAGGCGGCCGATCGCGCGCCGGGCGACGCCTACGCCCGCGAAGGCCTGGGACTGGTGCTCTACGCCCGGGGCGACGCGGAGCATGCCCGCGAGCAGCTTTCCCGCGCGGCGGAGCTGGCGCCCGGGGTCGCGGATTTCCAGTACCGGCTGGGCGTGCTGCTCGTCGAGAGCGACCGGCACGAGGAGGCCCGTGCGGCGCTGGAGAAGGCTGTGGCGGGCGATCCGGCGCGGACGCGCTACCGGCTGCCTTACGCGGTGGCGCTGGCGCGCACGGGAAACCGCGCGGAGGCGGTGCGCCAGCTTCGCGAGGTGCTGGTGCGCGACGCGACGGCCGAGGAAGTGCAGCTCGCCGAGCGCACGGCGGCGTCGGTGCTGGACCCGTTCCGGGGGTTCCCGACGGCGGCGCGCGAGCAGTTCGAGCTGGCCATGCGCTACCTGCAGAGCGACCAGACCGCAAAGGCCCGGGAGCTGTTCGGAGCGCTGCTGGACCGGTTCCCGGAGCTCGCCGTCGTACACGCGATCGAAGGGCTGTGCGCGGCGAAGTCCGACGAGGCCGGACGCGCGATGACCGGGCTGCGCCGGGCGATCGAACTGGATCCGTCGGCGGCCGAGCCTCACCTGTACCTGGGCGACCTGTACTTCTCGCGGGGACGGCCCGACGAGGCGCGCGCGCACTACGAGGCCGCGCTGGAGCGCAACCCGTTCCTCGCGGAGGCGCACCGGCGGCTGGCCGAGGCGCTCGTGAAGGCGGATCGCAGGGGCGAGGCGGCGGATCGCTACGCCCTCTACCTGCGGCTTCGTCCGGACGACTACGAGGCGGGCGCCGCGCTCGCCATGCTGCTGACCGCCCAGAACCGGCCGGAAGCCGGAGCCGCCTGGGACGCGCTCGCGCTGCGTTTTCCGCACCGTCCCGAGGTGCTCGTGGGCCGCGGCAAGTGGTACTTCGCGCGCGCGGCGGCCGCGACCGACCGGGCCGAGCGCACGCGGGCCCGCGAGGAGGCGACCGGGAGCCTGGAAGCCGCGCTGGAAGCCGATCCGGACAACGCCACCGCCGCGGAAACCCTGCGGGCGGTGCGCGCGGCGAAGTAGGCGGCCGCGCCGAATCGTCCGCCCGTGGACAGTCGGCTGGCGTGCGGACGCTCATCGACAGCTCTGCCGGCGCTCCGGCGGCTGGAGCGCCGGGAGCGGTGCCAACCCCCGGTGGCCGGGATCACGCCTGACTGCCGACGCACTCCGCCGGCTGATCGCTCGCCCCGAGGGCGGAGCCTTCCAGCGGACGGCGACGCCGCGCGGAGCACCATCGCGCGCGCGGAGCGGACACGGGCAGGCGCGCGCCGCTCCGGGGGGGCTTGGGGCCGCGATCGCAACGGCGATCGTGCGCCGTCGACGCAGTCCTAGCCGGTTCGCGCATTCCGGGCACGCCGACCGGCGCACCGCCGCGGACGCCGCCTATGGCTTGCCTCCCTTCCACTTCCTGAGCTGCGCGACCTCGTCCTGGAGCTGCCCCCACACCCGCCCGGCCTGCCGCCGCCGGTGCTCGTCGTGGCGCAGCGTGTTGGCCCGCGCCTCGCGTTCGAGCGTTCGGTGGTGCTCGATCCGATCGGCGTCCAGCGCTCCCGAGCGGACGGCTTCCTTCACCGCGCAGCCGGGCTCCGTGTCGTGGCGGCAGTCGCGGAAGCGGCAGCGTCCGGCGAGCGCGGCGAGGTCGCCGAAGGCGGCGTCGAGCCCGCCCTCGCCCGGAAGCTGCAGCTCGCGCATCCCCGGCGTGTCGAGCAGCAGGCCGCCGCCGGGCAGGAGCACGAGCTGGCGGCACGTCGTGACATGGCGGCCCCGGCCGTCGCCGCGCGGACCTCGCCGGTGCGCATCCGTTCCTCGCCGACCAGCGCGTTGACCAGGGTCGACTTGCCGACCCCCGACGAGCCCGCCAGGGCGACGGTCATGCCGGGCTCGACGCAGGCGCGCACCGAGTCGACGCCGTCGGAGCGCAGCGCGCTGACCGCGAGGATCGGGACGTCGGCGGCGCGCTGCTCGACTTCGGCGATGCGCGCCCCCGGGTCCGCGCACGCATCGGCCTTGTTGAGGATCACGCAGGGCCGTGCGCCCCCCGCCCAGACGCGGGCGAGATAGCGCTCGATTCGGTGTACGTTGAAGTCGACGTCGAGGCCGCACACGACGAACACGAGATCCACGTTGGCTGCGACCACCTGCACGCGGGTTTCGCTCCCGGCGGCGCCGCGGGTGAAAACCGTGCGTCTGTCGAGGACGCGCTCGACGACGGTCGTGCGCCCCGGGCTCGGGGCCTCGCGGACCAGGATCCAGTCGCCGACGCCGGGCCGTTCGTCATCGGAATCGAGGCGCAGCCGTCCGCCGAGGCGGGCGCGCCCCGCTCCGGTCGCCGACCACACCTCGTACCCGCCGCGATGCTCGGCCGCGATGCGGGCGGGGATGCCGCCGTCGCCGGGCGGCGGAAGCTGCCGTTCGAAGAAGGGGCCGAAGCCCAGCGCAGAAAGGTCGTACACGACGATGTCCTCCATTCGCGCGGCCATGGGCGCGCGCAGCGGCACGGGCGTTCCGCACAGGGGCGGGCGCGCGGACGCGGGATCTGCGGTCGGGGGAAACGCACCGCGGCGATCGGCGCCGGCGGTGCACCTGCGTCCCTACGCGGGATCCGAATGGAGAACAGCGAAGGTCATCCAGCCTCGGCGGGACCGGCGGCCCCGCACCGGCGAAGCGTAGCATCTCCCGGGGTCCGGTACGTACCCGAATCGACCCGACCGCCGCGAGCAGCGCACCGCGGGCCGACACCGCGGCGCGGCGTGTCCTGCCGTCGCCGTCGCCGGTGTACGGAGGCTCACAACCTCGCGGAATCCCCCGAAAGACATCCATCGCCGGCCGCAGACGCAGACCGACGGACCTACCGGCGGAGCGACCGGGCGATGGGATCGCGATCGTCGACCACCCGAGCCCCCTCGCGCAGGCGACGCCGCCGGATGCCCGCGCGCGTCTCGAGCGTCCGAGGCGCGATGCGCACCACCCGCCCGCGTCGCACCTCCACGGCGTACTCGACGCGCGGATGCTCGCTGTTCGTCCCGAAGACCCGCTCCGACCCGAGCGAGACCACCGGCGAACACCGGCCGCAGCAGGTCATGATCTCGAGCGTCTCGGTCCTCTCCGACGCCGCCAGCCCGGCGTCCTCGACCAGCGCGCGGGCGCCTTCGCGCAGCCGCTCGACGCGTGCGGAAGCCTTTTCCCGCCCCGCGTGCCCGTACAGCCGCCCTTCGAACAGGTACAGCGTCTCGCAGGCGCCGTCGCCCTCGACCGTGAACTCGTCCTGCGGGTGCCCGGCCGCGCAGCACAGCCGCGCGCGGTCGCGGCCGAAGATCGACAACTGGTCGCGCGTGCTCATGGCCGGCTCCTGTCGCGTGCCGCCGCGCGCCGCCGGCGCACCGCCCGATCGCGGTCCGACACGACCGCGGCGCCGCCGCGCGCAAGCCGTTCGCGCAGAGCGTCGCGGTCCTCGTGGACGACCGGCCGCACCTGCACGACCCGGCCCGCGGCCAGCCGGAGCTCGAACTCCACGAACGGCGCCACGCCCTCCAGCCCGTCGGAGCCGAACCCTCCTTCCACCCAGATCGGCCGGCAGCGCCGGCAGTGCGTCCAGACCAGCATCGACCCGTCGCGGAGGACGGGCACGAGGGCGTGGCGCGTGCGCCGAAGGACCCTGCGCCCCTCGCGCACGAGCTCGGTCCGTTCGTGCTCCTCGAGCAGCAGATCGCCGTCGTGCAGCACGGCCCGCAGACCCGGGAGCGGCTCGTCGCCCAGACCGTGGACGACGTGGTTCCACTCGCGAAAGTCGCCGACACTGCGCGCCACGACCTCGAACTCGCGCAGGGCGTGGCCCGCGCCGCACTCCAGCGCGCCCGCTCCGCGGCCGAACACCCGCAGGTTCATGGCACTCTCCCGTCCGCGCGGGCACTGGCGCGCGCCGCCGAATCGCCTACCGGCGCCTCTTCGCGCTCCGCTCCAGCGCCGCCAGTTCCCGGCGCGCCGTGTCCGCGCTGACGGAGCGCGGCCGCGCCGAACCCCACATCGAAACCACGTGCCCGAAGGCCTCGCGGGCGCCCGCCGCATCCCCGGCGGCGGCCAGCGCACGCCCCAGGTCGAGCTGCGCGCTGCCGCGCTCCAGGCCCAGAAGATCGCACCCGCGCGCGCCGCGCTGCAAATACGGCAGGGCCTCGGCCGGCTTGCCGGCGAGCAGCAGCATCCGCCCGACGGCGAGCGTCACCCACTGTTCCTCGGTGCCGGAGGCCCCGCGCGGGCCCGCGTCCGCCAGGTGCGCCAGCGCGCGCTCGGCCTGCTCCGGCGTCGCGGGCGCCGTGGCGTATCCGACGACCCACACCTGCATCCGCTTCCACGCGGCCACGCCCGTCCCCATGGCCCTCCAGCGCTCGGCGAGCAGCGCGTCGCACCGGGCCTCCCCGGCCATGCGCGCCGCGCGATCCCGGCCCGCGGCGACCGCGGCGTGGAAGCACTCGGTCTCGGCGCGCGACGCGTCGCTTCTCGCCGGCAGCAGCTCCAGCACATGCCGGGAAACGCGCACCGCGGCGTCCTCGCGGCCGGTCTCGCGCGCCAGCCTCACGAGGTGCGCCGCGATGGCGTGCAGCGCCCGCACGCTGGTGCCCTCCTCGACGCGCGCCAGGATCCTGCGCCCGATCTCCTCCGCGCCGCGCAGATCCCCCGTGTCGACCGCCACCTCGAAGTCGGCCCACAGGTGCATGGCCTCGCGCTGACCGTCCGCCTCGGGCGTGTGCATCCACTGCTGCCGGTAGGCCTCGCGCAGGGCGGCGGCCGGTGCCCACTGGCATGCGAGCGCGCCCGCGAGATTGCGGTAGCCGGCGGCGTCGTCCGGCGAGAGCGCGATCATGCGGCGGGCCGCCTGTTCGACTTCCGCGCCGCGCCCGGCCATGGAGGCGAGCTCGACCTCCGCCGCCAGGCACAGCGTCGCGCGCGGCGCGGCACGCGCACAGCGACGCAGCACCTCGGCGGCCTCGGCCGGGTCGGCGCTGCCCGCCATGAGCGTCGAGGCCTGCTGCATGAGGGCGCGTCCGAACGACGGATCCAGCTCTTCGGCGCGCCGGTACTGCGCGAGCGCGCCCGGCAGATCGCCCGAGGCCGCCATGGCGCGCCCGACGTAGACGCGCGGCCAGGCCTCGTCCGGGTGCCGCTCGGTCATGGCGACGAGCGCCGGGAGGCACCCGGCCGGCGTGGGCGCGCCCGCGAACAGCGGCTGGAACGCGTCGAGCAGCTCGCGCTGCAGCGGCGAGAGCCGTGCGCGCCCGGCCAGTGCCGACTGGAAATGCCGGCGGGCGGCGTCGCCCGTCCACGCCGTTCCTCCGGTCCAGGCCCCGCTCAGCGCGAGAAACAGGTGCGCGGCCGCGATGGAGGGATCCGCCGCGAGCGCCTCCTGCAGCGCCGGCTCGTCGTCGGCGCCGTCGTGCCATGCCTGGCGCGAGCGCTCCCAGGCGAGCTGTGCTGCGGGAACCGACGACACGGTTTCCGCGGCCGGAGCGGCGCCGGGCATCGACGTGCCGGCCACCTCGGACACTATCTGCCGCACCGCGGCGGGAATCTCCCCGTCGGCGTGCACGGTGCGCTGCGCGTGCCCGAGCACGGACCCGCGGCGCGCGTCGAGCACGCGCAGGCCCACCACGACGGCGTCGCCCAGCCGCCCCACGTCCGCCGTCGCGAGCAGCTCCACCCCCAGCGCACCGGCCAGCTCCGCGACGCAACTTCCGTCGGCGCAGCCGAGCATCTGGCGCTGGCGCTCGAACCCCACGAGGGCCGCGATGTCGGGGCGCCCCAGCACCGCCCAGCGGCGCGTCTCCTGGAGCGCCTGCAGGAAGAGCTGCTCGACCGTCTCCGCCTGCTTCGGGTCGAAGCCCGCGCCGACCTGCACGCCGTTGAGCGCGAGCCGGGGACGCTCGTCGGAGGGTGCGGCGCCGGCCGGCACCGCGCGCAGGACGAGCACGGCGCAGATCGTCGCGAGCCGGCGCGGGACGCTCGCCTCGCTTCGGGGCCTGGACATGCGGCGGATGATAGCGCCCTTCGGGCGGCCGGGAATCGCGGGCGTTCCCACAGGGGAAACAAGACTCCCCAAGGGCGGACAGCGCCCGGCAGGGCATTCCTGCGGCGGTCAGGCCTTCTGTGCCGCTTCGGGGAGGTACTTCGCGTAGGTCTGCTTCAGGTACGCGAGGCCGGCGTCGTGGTCGGCCATGTACTTGAGCTGCCGCTCGACGAACTGCAGGCGCGAGCGGGCGGCCTCGATGACCTCGCCCCAGGTATTCACCCAGACCGCGCCGCGCAGCCCGTCGATGCGCGACAGCATGCCGTCCGGACGGTCGACCTGCCCGTGCACCCTGTTGCGGATGAACTCGTCCATGTCGTTGGAGACGGCCCAGAACGACCAGCGCGTCCTTGTCGAGTGGAACCGCTCGTCGTCCGCGACCGTCTGCGCGTACTCCTCGATCTGGTTCGCGACGCCCCCGTCGATGCGCACCGTGGGGCGCTTGAGCTCCACGACCAGGTGGTCGCGCTCCTCGCCGCTTCTCAGGACACGCGAAAACATGGCGTCCACGATGCGCTGCGAGCCGTCCGCGTCGAGCACCGGGGCAATGTCCTCGTCGTCGGCGCGGCCAATGAGCTTCTTGTGGCGGCGCAGTACTTCAGTGAGGCTCTGTTCGTCCACGCCGAGTGTGTACTCCTCGCCGAAGAGCCAGGCGTGGTGGACGAGGATGCGGTGGAGACCTCGTCGCTCGAGCAGGCCCTTCTTGATTTCCGGGTCGAACAGAATCCTGTCGAGCCCTGCCAGGAAGTCGAGCCGGGTGCGGACGGTCTGCGTCGCGTCGATGATCGCCGCCAGAGACGTGCGGTCGATCAGTTCGGCCATTTCCGCCTGCTTCTCCGGGGGCAGGCCGAAGACCGCGTGCAGAATCTTCTGAAGCGCGCCGGGACCGCGCTCCAGCGCCTGGCGGACCATCTGGAGCGTGAAGGCCCGTGTCTTCGGGTCGGCCCGGTCGAACCCGGGCAGGTGCGCGTCGATGTTGATCGCGACGACGTCGAAGACCTGCCGCTCGACACTCTCGACCGGGTCGGCCGGAGCACCCTCGTAGGGATATGCGCCCTCCTCCTTGAGTTGGTCGATGACGCTTTTGTGCAGCGCGATGGCGCGCAGACGGAAGTGTTCGCGCATGCGCTCGCGGGCAGCGTCCAGCAGCTTGACGCTCAGGACCGGCGGCGACAGGAGCATCGGCGTTCCCCGGGACAGCAGGTGCACAGGCGACTAGACACCCTGTCGCCACCCGCGTGCAAGGGAAACGGCAGGCCGTGAGGTCGGCGAAGCGCCGCCCCATCGCGCCGGCCCGGAACTTCCGGGGCGCGACTGGGCGGGCCGGCCGCTCGTTCTTTTATTCTACCACCGGAAATCATCCGGCGCCGGATGATTTCCGGTGGTAGAGTAAAAGGCGGCCCGGCGGGAGCGGTCGAATCGACGGCTGCGGCCGATGCCGGTGCGCCCTGCAGGCCGGGCAGGCAAGGCTGCCCGGGCGAAGACGATGGAGACGTTCCATCGCTGCCCGAGGCCGAAGATGCAGCGGTTGCGGCGAGGCGGCGCCCGTCGCGTGGCTTCCCGTCCACGGCCCGTCGCGTGCCGGGCGGGGCCCCAGCCCCGCGGCGCTCCGGGAGGGACGGGCGTGCGACCTGCGGAAGGACTGCGCCGGGCTACCGCCGCGGCCGGCGCAGCAGGGTCCCGTCGGACCCGACCGCGAAGACGTAGTTCGTGCCGACCCAGACTCCGTTGAGCCAGGAGCTCGCGGGCGAGCTCTCGACGGTCCAGGCCGTGCCGTTCCAGTGCGCGATGAAGGGCCCGGTCCCCACGACCCACACGTCGTCCGGGCCCGTGCCGTGCAGCCCGTAGAGCCACGATGTCGTGTTCGGGATGGAGCGGTCGACCATCGTCGTCCCGTTCCACTGCGCGACCTTCCCGTCCAGACTCGACATCCAGACGTCCGTCGCGCTGTCGGCCCACACCTCGAAGTAGCCGCCGTGCGCCGCGAGGGTGGGGATGGCGTCGAACGCCGGGCCGTTCCAGTGCCACAGGTAGTCGCCCGAGTTCGAGGTGAAGAACGCCTCGGACGCCGAGAGCGCGACGACGTCGTGGAGCATCTCGTCCGCCGCGGCGTTGGGCGGCACGCGCGTCTCCCAGCTCCCGGAGCTCAGCCGGCGCGCGGCGGGCGCGACCGGCGGCGTCGCGGAGTACAGCCCCGGCGAGCCCGTGAAGACGGTCGCCGACGACGAGCCGCTCAGGCCCCAGACCGGGCCGTCGAACACCTGGATGGGCGCGCCCACGGCGAAGCCGTTGGAGCTCGCGGGGTTCGCGACCCTGTAGACGAGCCCTTTGCGCGCGGTGCCCGCGCGGCCGCCGGCGGCCACGTAGACCGTCGTCGTCGAGGAGCTCCGGTGCGACCACACGTCGTAGGCCGAGCCGACGGTCAGCCCGGACGAGGCGAGCTGCGCCGAGTAGTACGGACGCGGCGACGCGGTGCCCGTCCACTTGAGCAGGCGCGCGACGTCCTCCTCGTTGTCCGTGACGATGTAGAGCTCGGTGTCGGAAACCCCGTGGATCACCCGGAAGTCCGAGGAATAGCCGCTCGCCATGTCGACCCACCGGCTGCACCGGTGGTTGGACGCGCACGTCTCGCCGGCCCCGCAGGTGCCGCAGGTGGAAAGCGTGCGGCTGCGCCCGCAGGCGTCGGTGACGGAGAAGCCCGAGCCGCAGTCGTAGCCCCGTGCGGTGCAGATCTGCGCGTCGGTGCGGCCGTCCGTGCAGCCGCATCGGTTCTGCACCCCGCCGCCGGCGCAGGTCAGAGGCGCGTCGCACGTGCCGCAGCTCGCGACGGTGCGCGCGGCGCCGCAGTGGTCGGTCGTCCGGATGCCGCCGCAATCGGCGCCGGCGTCCGAGCAGAGCGACCGGTCGGAGTCGCCCACGCAGTTGCACACGTTGGGCTCGTCCCACTTCTCGCCGCAGCTCTCCGGGGCTCTGCAGGTGCCGCAGCCCGGGACGCTGCGCGGGACGTTGCAGCGGTCGGTGATCGTCGCCGCGCCGCAGTCGAAGCCCTCGGCGGCGCAGAGCTGCGCGTCCGTGCGGGCGTCGGTACACCCGCAGCGGTTCTGCGTGCCGGCGCCCCCGCAGGTCTGGGGCGCGGTGCAGGTGCCGCAGCTCGGGACCGTGCCCGAGACGCCGCACCGGTCGGTGCGCGCGACCGAGCCGCACTGTGCGTTCGCCGCCTGGCAGAGCTGCGCGTCCGTTTCTCCCGTACACCCGCACCGATTCTGCTGCCCGCCGCCGTTGCAGGTCTTCGGTGCGGTGCACGTGCCGCAGGAGACGGTGCGCGGGCGCCCGCAGCGGTCCGTCCGCGCGACGGACCCGCACTCGGCGTTCGCGGCGCTGCACAGCTCCCGGTCCGTCTCGGCTGTGCAGCCGCAGCGGCTCGGGGCGCCCGCCCCGCCGCAGGCCGCGGGCGCGGTGCAGGTGCCACAGGAGACTGTGCGCGAGAGGCCGCAGCGGTCGGTGCGCGAAACCTGACCGCACTCGGCGTTCGCAGCGGTGCAGAGCTGCTGGTTCGTCTCGCCCGTGCAGCCGCACGTGCCGTCGCTGCCGCCGCCGCCGCCGCAGGTCTTCGGCGCCGTGCACGTGCCGCAGGTCTGCACGCTGCGCGAGCCGTCGCAGTTGTCGAAGTCCGCGAGCGGGCCGCAGTCGCGGCCGTGGCGCTGGCAGAAGCGCCGGTCGGTCTCGGGCGTGCAAGTGGTGCCGGGCTCGCCGCACACCCCCGCGCGCCCGCTGCCGGCACAGGTGGCGGGCGGTGTGCAGGTGCCGCAGGAGCCGACGTGTCGCGCCGTGCCGCACTTGTCCGTCGCGTCGAGCGCCCCGCAGTCGCGGCCGGCCCTGGCGCACAGCTCGGCGTCGGACTCGGAGCTGCACCCCGTCTTCCCGCACCGTCCCTGCTGGCCGCCGCCGCCGCAGGTCTGACCTTCCGGGCACGACCCGCAGTCGAGCGTGCGCCCGCAGCCGTCCTCGAGCGGGCCGCAGAAGAGCCCGAGACCCTCGCAGGTCGCAGGCTCGCACGCGACGCACGCGCCCTCGACGCAGATCTCTCCTTCCCCGCAGCAGACGGCGCCGCAGGGGTGGTCGCACCCGTCCCGGCCGTCGCCGGGGCGGCGCGAGGAGGGGCAGGCCGCGAGGACGGCGGCGGCGAGCAGCGCGATGGCTCGGGTGTGCATGATCCGGCTCCCGGCCGGACGATACACCGGGCCGCGCAGGGGACAAGGGTGCAGCTCGCGCCAGACCCGGCTCGGCGTGCGGACCGGCCAGCCGCCCTCACCCCCGACCCCTCTCCACACGGGCCACAACCGCACTGCCGCTTTCGATCGCACAGCGGCCCGGTGGAGAGGGGAGGGCTGTCGCTCCTGGACCCGACGGCGCGAATATTCCCGTTCGCATGCCGTGCGGTCCCACCTCGGGCGCACGATTCGATGCGCTCTTCTCCCCCTCTCCACCGGGCCGCAACCACGCGCGATCGAGCGTTGCGCATCGCGGCCCGTGTGGAGAGGGGGTCGGGGGGGGGAGGGCCGCGGGCGCCCTCGCGCAGTCGGATCCGGCAGGAGTTGCACCCAGGGGACAAGGCGGGCGTCCGGCCGGGCGGCACCGCGCCGACCCCCGCGGCTGCACGTCGGCGCCGTGCCGGCATTTCGGGAGCCGGCCGCGCACCTGCGGGACGGGACCGGGCGGCGGGCGTTTTTATTCTACCACCGGAAATCATCCGGCGCCGGATGATTTCCGGTGGTAGAGTAAAACGCACGCTGCCGGGAGCGGTCGAATTGACGGCAGCGGCCGGTCCCGGTAGGCTTCACATCCGAGGGCAGGCGCCCGCCGGAGCACGCGATGGAAACGCCCCGTCCGCCGGAAGCCGGAAGTTCTGTGCGCTCGAAGGCGAAGGTCCCGTCGCCGGCGGAGCTCGACACGCTCTACCGGTCGGTCAACGGGAAGTTCCGCGACTCGGCCGAGCTGAGACTGGAGGCCGGTCGGGCGATGCTCGAGACGCTCTACGGCGGCGACGCCGACCTCGCGCTCGCTCCGGAAGGACAGTTTCACCCGCCTTGGCTGGCGTTCCGCAGGCTCGCAGGCGGGCGCAAGGTGAAGCCGCCCCGGGGCGTCCTGCGCCGCGCGCTGCGGCTCGCCGCCCACGAGAAGACGATCCAGGGAGGCTTCTACGCCAACCTGGACGTGGCGCTGCGCGAGGAGCTGCTGCCGCTCGCGGAGCCGGACGACATCCGCGCGGCGGCCCAGCACTGCATCGAGAACAACTGGGGACAGCGTGCGCTGCGCAAGCACGTGAAAGGGCTGCTGCGGGCAGCGGGACAGGGCTACCGCGCCACCCCGGATGCGATTGCCCGGGCCGCCACGGGTCCGCTGGACCGTTTCGCGGAGGCCCACGCGACCCCGGCGCAGCTCAGGAACTTCGAGCAGGCCTTCGGCAAGCTGTCTCCCGACGAGAAGGCCCGCGCCCGCGAGAAAATCCGGCGCGCATGGGCGGCGCTGTCCGCGCTGCGAAAGCTCCTCAAGTAGGCCGGCACTCCGCCGGCTCCACACCGGGATGTTCCTTGCCGCTACCCCGTCCGCGAGCGGCGCGTCGCGGCACGATGCATCACCGTCGCACCCCCTCGGCACCGCCACGACGCTCCCGCCGAACGGCGAGGCCGCCGGCTTTTCCTGCGCCCGTCGCATCGCCGGCGATCCGCTCCACGCGCGCGCGGGCGAGCCGCACGTCCGAGAGAGCCCGGACGCGCGCGGCCTCGGCGCGGGTGACGTCGGCGCGTGCCGTGAGCGCGTCGAGGGCGGTCGCGCGCCCCTGCTCGAAGAGCGCCGTCGCCTGGGCGTCGGCCTCGCGGCTGGCCTCCGCGGCCGCCGTCGCCGAGCGAACCGCCGACGAGGCGACCTCCCACGCAGCGAGCGCCTCGCGCACGTCGGCCCGGAGCTGGAGCGCGAGCGCCCGCACGGCCTCGCGAAGCTCGCGCACGCGGGCATCCGCCTTGCGCACCTGACCGACGGTCGCGCCGCCGTCGAAGAGCGACCACTCCAGGAACACGCCCGCGTTCCACTCGGGTGCACTCCCGCCGACGTCGTGCACGCGGTATCCGGCCGCGCCCTGGAGGCTCAGCTCGGGGTACCGGCTCCCGGCTGCGGCCGATGCGGCCGCCTGCGCCTGCCGCACCATGAGCTCCAGACGCCGGTGGTCGGGATTCGAGCGCAGCGCGGCCTCGACGACGCCGTCCTCGGCGGGCGCCGGCGACACCGCGTCCGGCAACGGCCCGGCGGCCCGCAGGGACGCAGGATCCGGCGTGCCCAGCAGGCGCCGGAGCTGCGCTTCGGTCGCGGCGCGCGTCCCTTCCGACGCCGAGACACCCCGCTCCGCGTCCAGGCGCTGGGCCGTCGCCCGCAGAAGATCGAGCCTGAAGCCGCGTCCCTCGCGCGCGCGCCCGTCGGCGAGCTGCTCGAAAGCCCGCTGGCGCTCCAGTGCCTGCCGCGCGACGTCCACGAGCTGCTGCGCCTCGAGGAGGTGCACGAAGGTCTGCACGACCGCGTAGTCGAGGTCCGCGCCCGCCGCCTCGAGGCCGGCCTGCTCGGCCTCGACGCCGCTCTGCGCCGACCGCCGCAACGCCCAGCCGCGCAGTCCGTCGAACACGACCTGCTTCGCGCGCACGCCTGCGAACGCCTCGGACGCGAACAGGCTGCTTGCGCCGGCGGGCGGCTCCATGCCGTTCGGGCCGAGGCGATCGGGGGCCAGCCTGTTGTACCAGGCGCCGCCGGAGACCTTCGGCAGCAGGGCCGACTGCGCGGTCAGGACGTCGGCCTGCGCCTGGTCGAGCCGGGCGCGGGCCATCGCGAGCGACGGGCTGTGCTCGCGGGCGACGGCGAGCGCCTGGTCGAGCGTCAGGTCCCGCGCCGACGCGCACGGACCCGCCGCCACGAGGACGGCGACCACGGCGGGCGCCGGCATCCGCGGCACCCGCCGGTCGAACCCTGCCGATGTCCGGGCGGCTCCCATGACGGCGTCATCTCCTGCGGCTGGCGACCGCGGAGGTGGAACCGGCAGCCGGCTGGAAACTTGCGGCGAAAGGGCCGGCCACGAGGCGCAGACCGCAAGGTCCCGCGGACTCGCCGGTTCCATGGCCGGCCGGCGGGACGGGACGTGAGGGAGAAGGCGATCGGCGACGGGGCGCCAACGAAGGCTGCGGACTCGGACGCGACGCTCATGGCGCGCGCGGCCGCGGGCGACCGCGCCGCGTGGCACGCGCTGTACGTCGCGCACGCGGATTTCGTGCATCGCACCGCCAGCCGCTTCGCCGGCAACGAGGCCGACGCCCGCGACATCACGCAGGACGTGTTCCTGTCCCTGTTCCTGCACGCCGGCGGGTGGAAGCCGACCGCGAGCCTGACCTCGTGGCTGTGGCGTCTCGCCGCGAACCGCTGCCTCAACGAAGGGGCGAAGGCGGGCCGACGGCTCGCGGCGGGTGCCGCCGCGTTGGAGACCGTCCCCGAGCCGCCGGAGCGCGCTCCGGACCGCCAGCTCGAGCGGCACGAGGAGCAGGAGCGCGTGCGCACGGCGATTATGGCGCTGCCCGAACGCCAGCGGCTGGCCGTGATCCTCAGTCGCTACGAGGAGTTGAGCTACGAGGGCATCGCGCAGGCGCTCTCGACCTCGGTCTCCGCGGTGGAAACGCTGCTGTTCCGTGCCCGGCGCAGCCTCGCGCAGAAGCTCGCGGGCTGACCGCAAGTTCCGGCCCATTGGCCGGTTCCATGTCCGGAGGGCGCCATGCGCTGCGCGGAAGCAGAGCGGTTCGTCTCGCGGAGGCTCGACGGCCGGCTTGCCGCCGGGGACGCGCATGCGCTGGACGGGCACCTTGCCGGGTGCGCCGCGTGCCGCCGCCTCGCCGGCCGGATGACCCGCACGTGGGAGCTGCTGGGCGCCGCGCCCCCGTCCGCGCCCGCGCCGCCGACCTGGGCGAACGTCGTCTCCCGTCTCGACGGGCGCGGGCGCTGGCACGCGTGGCTGGAGACGCTCGGATGGCGCCGGCCGGCGTTCGGTGTCGCCGCTGCTGCGCTCCTGGCGGTGGCCGCCTCGGGCATCGGCGGCGGCATGCTGCTTTCCGACCGGCTGCTGCCCCGCCCTGCGCCCGCGCAGTTCGAGGCCGCGGTGCTGGCCGAGGCGTTCGGCGAGCTGCCGGCCGGATCGCCCGCCGAGCTGCTGCTCGCCACGATCGTCGCGGACCATGCGGGGAGGCAGAGGCGATGAAACGGCTCTTCTTCCGGGCGATCCTGGTCCTGTCGCTGGCGGTCAACGTCACGGTCGGGGTGGCGGCGCTGCGTCCGCGCTCCGAGCCGCCGCACATGCCGCTGCTGACCGAGGTCCGGCTCGACCCCGACCAGCGCGCGAGGATTCTGTCGCTGCGCGAGGGTTTCTTCGCCTTCCGCGAGACGAACGGCGCGCAGACCGCGCAACTCCGCGTGCAACTGGCGGACCTGCTGAAGACCGACACGCCCGACCCCCGGGCCGTCGACGGCGTGCTCGCGCGGATCAACGGGTCGCAGGCCGCGCTCCAGTCGCGCGTGGTCGAGCACGTGCTGGGCGTGCGCGGGGTGCTGCGTCCCGATCAGCGCCCGGCCTTCGAGAAACTCATGACGCGCAACCTGGAGCGCGGCGTGCCGATGCGGGGCGAGTGCGAGCTGCTCGACCGGCCGAAGGGATGGCAGCCGTGAGCGCACCCGGTCATCGCAGGGGCTGGCGGTGGTTCGCGGCCGGCGTCGTGCTGCTGGCGGGCGCGGGCTCGGCCATGCTGTTCGGGAGGGCCGCGGGCGGCGAGGCTCCGCCGCCGAGCGTCGCGGTCGCGCGCAGGACGCTGCGTTCGCAGGTGCAGGCCACGGGCACCGTTCGCGCCACGACCGGTGCCGAGGTGAAGGTCGGCGCGCGCATCTCGGGCCGCGTCGAGCGGCTGTACGCGAACGTGGGAGACAAGGTGCGCAGAGGTGCCGTCATCGCGCACCTGGACGATCGCGACCTGCGCGCCCGGCTCGCCCGCGCCCGCGCGGATCTCGACGCGGCGCAGGCACAGCTCGCGCTCGTGCGCCGCGGTGCCCGCCCCGAGGAGCTGGACGAGGCGCAGGCCGTACTGAGCCAGGCAGAGGCCGAGGCCGACCTCGCCCGCGTTCAGGAGAAGCGCTCCGGCAGTCTGGTCGGGCAGAAGTTCGCGGGCGCCGAGGAGCTGGATCGTGCACGCCGCGACGCGGCGGTCGCGCAGGCGAGGGTGGCGGCAGCGCGCAGCCGCATGGCGCTGCTGCGGCGGAAGTACCTCCCCGAGGAGGTCGCGCTCGCCGGGGCGAAGGTGCGCCAGGCGGCGGCGGGCGTGCAGCAGGCGGCGGCGACGCTTTCCTACGCGACCATCGCCGCGCCCGTCGACGGGGTCGTCGCCCAGGTGAACACGCAGGAGGGCGAGACGGTTTCCGCGGGCCTCAACGCGCCGACGTTCGTGACGATCATCGACCTGGACCGTCTGGAGGTGGCCGCGTACGTGGACGAGGTGGACGTCGGCCGCGTGAAGGCGGGGCAGAAGGCGGAATTCACCGTGGACTCGTTCCCCGAGGTCGAGTTCGCCGGCCGCGTCACCGCGGTGTACCCGCGCGCGGTCGTGCAGTCGAACGTGGTCAACTACATCACGACGATCTCCGTCGACAACTCCGAGGGCCGGCTCAAGCCCGACATGACCGCCAACGCGACCATCGCGCTGGAGGAGCGGGAGAACGTGCTGGCGGTGCCCGACAAGGCGCTGCGCCGCGAGGGCGGCAGGACCGTCGTGGAGGTGCTGGAGCCCGGCGGTGCGCACCTGCGGCCGGTGCGGGTGGGCATGCGCGGCGGAGGATGGACCGAAGTGGTTTCGGGTCTGCACGAGGGCGACAGGCTGCCCGCGGCGACGTCCGCGACAGGAGACAGGCCGTGATCGAGCTGGAGTCGGTGGTCCGCACCTACGAGACGGACGAGGGACGGAGGGTGCAGGCGCTGCGAGGCGTCTCGCTGCGCATCGGCAAGGGCGAGTTCGTCGCGATCATGGGGCCGTCCGGGTGCGGCAAGAGCACGCTGATGAACGTCATCGGCACGCTCGACCGCCCCGACGCGGGCAGGCTGCGGTTCGCGGGCAGGGACATCGCCGCTCTGAGCGACGAGGACCTGTCGCATCTGCGCAACCGCCGCATCGGGTTCGTGTTCCAGGCGTTCCACCTGCTGCCGCTGCTGAGCGCCGTCGAGAACGTCGAGCTGCCGATCGCCTACTCGCCCGACGAGGCCGACGGCCGCGTCCGCGCGCTCAGGGCGCTGGCGGACCTGGGCCTCGCCGAGCGCGCGTCGCACCGGCCGGGAGAGCTGTCCGGCGGCCAGCAGCAGCGCGTGGCCATCGCGCGGGCGCTGGTGACCGACCCGGAGCTGATCGTCGCCGACGAACCCACCGGCAACCTCGACAGCCGCTCCAGCCTGGAGGTCATGGCGGTGCTCCAGGCGCTGTGGCGCGCGGGAAAAACCGTCGTGCTCGTCACCCACGAGCCCGACGTCGCCCGCTTCGCGCCGAGGCTCGTGACCCTGCGCGACGGCGCCGTCGTGTCCGACGTGCGCCAGGAGCCCGCCTCCGCCGAGCGCGAGCTGGGCTCGAAGGAGGCCGCATGAAGACGCTCCGCCTCGCCC
>Ga0172369_10004575_pt1 | contig 17460 bp, 11 predicted proteins | sample LakKiv25m_FD_114539 | JGI IMG/M metagenome (GOLD analysis project Ga0172369, IMG submission 114539) | Freshwater microbial communities from Kabuno Bay, South-Kivu, Congo - kab_022012_11.25m | ecosystem: Environmental > Aquatic > Freshwater > Lake | place: Democratic Republic of the Congo...
AACACGTTGTTGTTGCCCTCCCGACAACTGATTGGGCATGTGATACATCCGGTCGGCCAGGCCAACTGATTCCAGTGCGGCCATCGCCCGTTCACGCCGTTCGCGCGATTTAATTTTTGAATTGTAATAAAGCGGCAATTCAACATTTTCGAGCGCCGTGGTTCGTGGCAACAAATTGTACGATTGAAACACAAATCCCAGTTTAAGATTCCTTAAGCCGGCAAGTTCATTTTTACTCATTTCGCCCATACTTACACCATCCAGAATATAACTTCCGCTTGTTGGTTTATCAAGGCAACCCATGATATTTAACATCGTTGACTTACCCGAACCGCTGGCTCCCATTATGGCAACAAACTCTCCAGCCTTGATTTCGAGATTGACACCTTTTAAGGCATGAACCGTGATTTCACCAACATAAAAATCCTTTTTCAGGTCCCTTACTTCGATAATTGTTTTGGCTTCAGGCATGGCTACTGATTTTTTCTGTTGCTACCCGGTCGTTGTGGCATAAATGGACTCCGTACAGCCTTTGTTGTTTCTTTTGTGTTTTGCGAGGCGGCATTCAGTGCAAAAATCACTTCGTCGCCAGGCTCTAAACCGGATAACACCTCGTAATTAATTTCATCGGTTTCACCCAGTTCCACCTTTTGAAGATATATTTCGTTACCTTTTTTTAACCAGACGGTTTTTCCTTTAACCCATTCCTTTTCCATCTCCGGGGCAGGAACCTTAAGATTGATTTCGGGATGACTCTCCAGGTAAGTACTCCAGCTTTGCTGATCAGGTTTAAAATACAATGCCTTTGAGGGCAGCAGGACGATGCCTTTTTTTTCGGTGACATAAAAATTCGCATTGGCAGTCATTCCGGGCATCAGCATTTTTTGAGGATTGGGTGCATTAACAATGACAGTGTAAGTTATCACATTTGAACTCTCCACCGGCTGGAGCCGTATTTCGGTCACTTTTCCTTGGAAGCTTTTGTCGGGGTATGCATCAACGGTAAATTCGACCCGCTGACCAAGTTTTAACCTGCCAATATCGGCTTCATCCACCTTGGCTTCAACCTGCATCTGCGTAAGGTCGTTGGCAATGGTAAACAAGGTTGGCGTACTAAAACTTGCAGCCACAGTCTGACCTTCATCAACGGCACGATCCAAAATAATTCCATCGATGGGTGAATAAATGGATGCATATTCGAGGTTGATTTTGTTTTTATCATAAACCGACTGTGCGTTTTTTAAGTCGGCCAATGCCTTGTGATAATTGTAAACCACAAGGTCGAAATCAGACTGGGCAATTAATTTTTTTTCGGCCAGGACTTTAAAACGATCATAAGTGGCTTTCTGGTAATCTACTTCAGCCTGTGCATTATCGACGGAAGCCTTGCTTTGTTCAAGCGTAGCCAGTAGCGGGGTTTCGTCGAGTTTCGCAAGTAATTGACCTTTTTTTACCTGTGAATTGAAATCGACATAAATCTTTTCGATCACACCTGATACCTGTGTTCCCACTTCAACGGTCACCAGCGCTTCGATGGTTCCTGTGGCCGTAATAATATCACTCATGTCGCCACGGTTTACTTTTACAGTTTCAAGTTCGACCGACTGTTTTTCTTTGCTGTACGACCTGTAAATTACAAAACCAATAATCAATACGACTACAGCAACGGTAATAAAAATGATTCTCTTTTTCATTTTGAAAATTTAAAAGGTTAATGGTGTTCCTTTATAGAAATCCAGTATCTTATAATTAAAAACCAGTTTGTATTTTGATTGAAGCAAATTGCTTTCAGATGTAATCAGGTTGGTTTTTTCGAAGAGGTAGTCAACCGAATTCATCAGGCCGTTATCAAACTTTTCGATGGCCACCTGGTTTGATTCTTCTGCCGCCTGATATTGCTCCAGACTGGCTTCATATTCCGCCTGTGCGGTAACCACATCAACTGCCGCCTGCTCAATTTCTTTCCGGAGCTGATTCTTCGTATCGGTCTCCGTTAATTCGGCATCTGCCACACCAATCCGGGCCAGACCAATATTTGTTTTGACCTGTTTACGCTGGAAAACCGGAATCGACAATGTTAATCCAACTGCCGGGCTAATTTTGTTTTTAAACTGCTCGGAATAATTAAATCCGTTTAGCAAACTCGAATAACTGGTTCCAAGTCCGGCATCCAGAGACAAACTCGGGATCATATCGGCTTTGGCGATTTTTTCGTCCAGCATTGCGCTTTGCTTATTCAGCCCTGCCTGCATAATCTGCGGCTTGATGGTTAAAGCCGTCTCATAAACCTGGCTGGCATCAGGCTGCCGGTTTTGATTGAGCAAGCCTTCCAGACCAGGCGACACTATTGAAAAGTTATCGTTCACCGGCAGCTCCATAAGCTGCATCAGATTTACCCTGGCAATGGCCAACTGGCTTTTTGAATTGGCAAGGGTGAGTTTTTCGTTGGCCAACTCCGATTTGATTTGCAAATAATCGGATTGTGAAATTACGCTAAGGTCAAGCCGTTCTTTCGCCAATGCAAGTTGTTGGGTTGAGGCCTCGATTTGTTTCTCCGCATTGATAACGCTTTCCTGTTCATATAAAACCTGTAAAAAGGCATTCAGAATGTTCAGCTCGATCGATTCTTTAATGGTTTCGGTGTAATATTGACTGCCCTGAAGATTCAATTCCGATTGTTTAATCTGGTTATTGATTTTCATACCATTATACAGTGTCATACCCGAATTTACCGAATAACTGGTACCATTTGAGCCTTGCAGACTGCCATAACTTCCTGTTTGTGTATTGATGCTTTTGTTCCAGTCGAAATTCTGACGCACTGAAGCATCTAAGGAAGGAAGCCTGGAAGCTTTGGCCTGCGATGTATAAAGCTGATCCCGCTCTCCGGATAAAGCAGCCTGCTTAACCTGGATATTTCTGCTTAAAGCATAGCTGATGCAATCGGTGAGGGACATTGGTTTTTCCTGAGCGAAACCACCCGATACAGTTGCTATAATCATCATGCTTATTAAAAAAAACCTATCCTGCATTCTTTTCATACATTTCGTGAATTTATGGGTAAAAGTACTTTGGCTCCTGCGTCCAAAAAAAAGGAATAGATGTTTGGGTTGATTTTATCGACACATTGCCCGAAAAAACTTACGAATCGTCCTGATCACTTTTTGTCCTTAGCGTTAAATCCGGCTGTAAATAAATTAATTCAGATGGAAAATGATTTTTGTCCTTTTATTTATGTTTATTACGAACTTCCTTACACAGGCAAACCCTGACCCGTTTCTATGCTGGAATATAAATGAATCCCATATTTTGAATGATGGGTTGTTAATTTCATCAATCAGCTATTTTGAAACGGCTTCAAAATAAGTGGTATCCGATGCAAAGGCCGTAAAAATACCTCTCCCGTTCCTGATATTGGTATAAGGTTCTGTCAGGTTGATCTTGTGTGTGGAGGTGTACTGGCTGAGCTCTGCAAATTCTGGATTAACCCTGAAAATCACAAGTTCATAGGTTCCGAAATAACGTATCTGGGGAGGGACAATGTTGAGTAAATTGCTTGTGGAAGGCGAGGTACCAATACTGGTAGGCTGGTCCTCGAATTCAGCGTTTACAGGCGTAGGATCCTCCTCGATATTGGTGGCTACCATATAAAAATAGTCGTTGTCGGTATTATCCCAGGTAACTTCGATGGGATCAACACCACTTCCTCCCCACCCCCCCATCGATACGGAAATGGAAGTTTTTGACAGTTCCAGATTTGCCGGCTTTTCGGGAATAATAGTCTCAGAAGAAATTGTCTTGCCGTTGTACTCGAATTCGAGCCGGCAATATTCTCCCGGAAGGATTTCGAGATCATCACCCGGATAATAATAAGAACCCGGATTGTCATCCTTTTCAGTGAGCAGATAAACAGTCGAATCAACCGTTAACCAGATCTGAAGGTTGCTGATTCCAAGTCCTGCAGCAATTGTATCGACAAAGTCATCCATTTTAAATACCCTTATTCTATCGACGGGTTTTCCTGGTATTAGGTAAGCTTCAACCACCGGGTAGGTTTCCAGGTCGTATTCCGTTTTCTTATCCTGACAGGCTGTAAGGATCATCATCAGTAATAAACCAGGTAACAGACCGGCAATTGTCTTCCTGCATTCAGGGCATATTCTTTTGGCTTTCATAAATCAGTTCTATTTCAGTTTGATTGTAAAAGTGACGTGTGGTGTAATACTTAACAGATTTACATCAGTTTCGATGAGGTAACCGTCGATGATTTCGAACTCCTTATACCATACATTTTTCCGGTTGTAAACATTAAACAGTGATGCACCCAGGCTGCCATTGAGTTTTCCTCCAAAATCGAAATTATAGGTAGCAGAGACGTCCAGACGGTGGTAATCGGGCAGGCGTAGAACATTTTTATCTCCGATGGTTATAAAATCCTCTGTAGTACCATCGGGTGAGATAAGTTCATAACCACCTGCGGGTGCAGTGTATGGTCTCCCGGTAGCATAAATCCATGTCAGGGCAAAAAGCCACTTTTTAAATTTATAGGTATTTACAAAGTTTAGTTCGTGGGTTACGTCGTGGTCGGCCGGAAACGGGTTGGCACTGAGATCAGGGAAATTGTATGTTACCCCGGCCAGGGTATAGCTTAGCCAGCCACAATAGTTACCCGTTTTTTTCTGTAACAGGAATTCGACGCCACGTGAAATGCCTTTTCCTGTATAAAATAACTCGTTATAATTCATTTCCTGAAAACCGCTCACCGTTTGATAACTGTATTCCGACAGACCTTTCATGGGTTTATAAAAGGCTTCAGCACTTAAAAGATACACAGGGGTTTCGTATTCGATACCAGCAATAAAATGGGTGGCTTCACCTACAGGAATGTTGCTGCCGTTTGCCAGGATCCAGAAATCGCGTGCTCCCGACTGAAGATCGTTACGGATGATGCGGTTGGCGAACTGATAATACAATCCGGTGGCTCCTTTAATTCTCAGGCGTTCCGATAAATTAAAATTTATCTGTAACCTGGGCTCAACGTAAGTTTTCGCTGTCCCGCTGTAATAGGTAGCCCTGATACCAGGCTTCAGGTTTAGCAAGGTACCCGGGCTGTAATCATCCTGAAGATAAACCGAGGTTTGCATTTGCTGATCGTATCTGTTTTGGATAACCAGGGTATCATTCATGGTAAAATCATAATCATTTATATAATAGGTCGATTGAAGTCCAAAACCCAGGTGATGGTTCTGGCTGACCTGAAACTCATTATCCAGTTTCAATGAAAAATCATGCATCAGGTTGTTTTCGTATTGCCCGTCGGTGAATTCCAAAACTTCATCATCCTGAATCCGGGTTCCTGATCGGGTCATGTCTCTTTTACTGTAATATTTTGAGTAAGAAACCAGGTAGTTCGAATAAAACTTCTCATTCCATTTCTTCGACCATTTTAAACTTGAACCAATGTTTCCCCAACTTGTAAGGTCGTTGGAGGCAGACTTCATCGAAGAACCTCCAAACGATCTGCTCATGTCCCGCGAATTATCAAGGTTGTCCTGGCCGTTATAAATACTCCACGACAAGATGTCACCTGATTTTGAACGATAAGTGATCTTTCCGTTCAGATCATAAAAAAAGGTGGTTGGTGAAGTTTGTTCGTTAAATCTGCGCATTCGTCCCTGCATTTCGCCTTCCGGACCCTGATTGGTGTTATCGTTGAACTGGTCGAAAATACCTTGGTAAAATTCGCTCTGAAAGGATCTTCGGGCCGTAAAAAAAGCCGTTATTCTTTTTCCGACCGGAAAATCAGCGTAAGCGTTAAAGCTCATCAAACTTATACTACCACCGGCATTAAACGATTTCTGATCGCCATCTTTACCAGTGATCTCCATCACACTCGATAACCTGCCGCCATACTTTGCCTCAAAACCACCTTTGCTGAGTTTTACATCTTTTAATGCATTCGAATTAAACGAACTGAACATCCCATAAAGGTGATCGACATGATAAACAGTGAAACCATCGTATAAAATCAGGTTTTGATCCGGAGTTCCACCGCGGACATAGAGTCCCGATGATGCCTCATTACTTCCCGAGATTCCCGGGAGAAGCTGGAAGGACCGAAATACATCCTTTTCGCCAATATCCGGAAGAGATTCGATCTTTTTTGGCGACATACTTATTTTCCCTGTGTTTGATGTCATCCTTAGCAATTCTTCATGCTCTCCATAAATCTGGACTTCATCGAGCTGGACGGGAAGTTGTTCCATCGCGATCAATAATTCTTTACTGACCATCCTGGAATCGAGGAATACTTTTTTAAGCTTATATCCGATATAGGAAACGAGCAGTACTGCTGTGTCGTTGGGAACATTAAAGAGTGTAAAGTAACCGTCGGTATTTGTGGCGGTTCCGTTTTTTGTTCCTTCCACAAGAATCTGCGAAAATGGCAGCGATTCCAAGGTCAGCACATCCACTACCTTACCTGTAAGGGTAAAGTTTGATTTTTTTTCATAGGTTGGAGCCACATAATCGATCCCAATTCCTTTCGGCCTGATAATTATCCGTTCTTCGACAACCTTGTAATTAACTGCATCTCCAAGTACATACGAGAGGAAAGATTCGACTGGTTCATTGTTAAAGATTCTACCCGGGAGGAGCCCGCCGGGAATACAATCTTTATCGATATCCAGGTAGAGATCATACTTTTGTGAGATCTCATATAAAATATTCAACCTGGTTTTGCCAAAAAACGATCCCGAAATCATGATCTGGTGTTTATTTTGCGAAAATACCCTGGGGGTTGCAAAAAGGAATACAAAAGCTAAAAGACAGTAAAAGGATTTGTTCATCATCGTGTGGGTTGTTGAAGTTCGATTCTTTTCATCCAGATGTTGATGGGTGTAGTAAGTGTTTCTGAAGAAGCTATTCTCGGCTGCATTTCTCCTCTTTCTCCCGGCCTGCCTCCACCAGGCCTGCCACTTCCAGACATTTCACCTCCAGATATTTCACCGGAAGGACGCATACCGCCACCCGGCCTGCCTTGTCGGCCGGGTGCAAAGGAAGGCATCGCCATTTTACCTGATTCGAAGCCGACAGAAATGCAGTTTTTGCTTAAATATTCCCGGCTTGCAATTTCACCGAGCGGAATTTTAAGTTCGTAGTACATATTCATCGCTGAGTCGTTAAAAATCCAAGCAGTTATGCCATCACCATTCCTCGAATTAACCGTTGCTTTCTTCACAGCCTCATCGCTAAATCCATGGATTTCGATTTGATTAAGCGCCATTTTAAACCGGTTTTTCATTTTTTCATCGGGTTTGCCAGGACGGTTTCTGCCGGCGTCATTCATGTTACGTTCTTCGGGTTGTTGCATGTTTTGCATTCCCTGGGGCAAGGGGTATTTAATGGCAAATTGCGGATTCTTCTTAGCAGTAGTATCGATCGATATTGTAAAACCGGCAGAAAAGATTTTAGCCATAACATTGCGATCGGTCACCTTGACCCGAATCACCAAATCCTTATCATCATTAAAACAACCGTATGCCAGCTTGTATTTGTCGTTATACTGCAGTTTGCCGATCCAGGCCTCCGAGCCTGGTTCCGGCCTCTCTGAAACCGGTTCGAGCGGCTTGCTTTTATAAAGTGGCTTCCTGCTGCACGAGATCAATGGTATCATCGTGCAGAGCATCATAAAAATGGACAGATATTTTTTCATAAAAATTTTTTATTCATTTGACAAAGGCTTTTTGCAAAACATTCCATTTTATCAGACTTCATAGAGAATATTTTAGAACTCACAAGATTCAGGAATTGAAAAATACTGATTTACAGCATCCCGGAAATTCCATCGAAATCAATTTTTACAAATTTTACTCAGGGTGCTTGGGAAAAATCGCATTTTGTGTAAATCCGGAAATACTAAATGAGGGTCTCAAAAAGCTAAATCAAAATAACTTTAGGCCAACAAATCCCAAAAAACCTTAAAAAGTAAAGATTTAAAATGATCAAAAAGTGAATTACAAATGGGTTTAATATCTCAACAGAAAATTCACAAAGGCTGAAATCAAATATGATTTTGGGACATGATTTTTCAAATTGGAACAAATATTCCAAAATGGAAACTACTCAAAAAAAAAGAAACAATCACTAATTGATGTTTCTAAACTGTCAGTATTTCTGCTGAATCCTGTTACAATCGTGCGGTTTCAACATTCATCTATTCATTTCAAAGATCATAAAACAGCCTTTACAAACTACTCATTTTTTATGGCATAATGTTTGGATTTTAATGATTGTTTGTTTGTGGAATTTTCTTCTGCTGTTTCTTTTACAAGGATTTGCTCCGGTTTATTGGATTAAAATGAATGAATAACGGGTGATAAAAATTCAATCCGTATGACTAAAAAAATATTTGGTTAAATTTGGCAGATCAAAATTTATCTGCCGGGGCTGATTAAAAATACGCAATTAGTGTTAATTTAAAATTTAATAAAATGAAAACTAAAAGATTAACAAGCATTAATCTGATGATGATTTTGTCATCATTGCTAATCATCTCTACTTTCTCCTGTAAAAAAGACAATAACCCACCGGAGACACCACAGCAGGAAAAAGAAATGGATCAATTGGTGATTCCGGAAAATTTTACTTTTGAAACAGCCAAAGAGGTTACCATTCACTTCCAGGATCAGCTAAAGGCGGGTAATACTGCACGGTACGATGTGTTTTATCACAGCACGCAGGTTTTTGATGACACAATTACTTATCTGGATGAAAACGGTGTGGAAGTTACCGAGATCATTCCAAGGTATGATGAAACCAACGACCTGATCGCAAGAAAGATTTCTGAAACAGGATTCTTTAATCTCATTGTCACCATTCCCACGTACATAACCGAACTTTATGTGGTAAAAAATGAACTCGGTGTATTTACCAGCTCAATTATCCAGGTTTACAGTAAAAGCGCAACTTTTAAATCAGGTTTAAAAAATAGCACAGCGGATGTTGTTGACATGTTATATGGTGTTAATAATTCGGGCGATTTGTTTACCATAGATCCCTTAACTGGCGAATTAATTGTGATAGCTAATTTGCCGATGGGTAGCGATGCCTGTGCCATCGACAGCAAAAACCACTCACTTTATTTTGTTGGTAAAAATCCATCTTATCCTCTCTATAAATATAGTATAGACAGCCAGACATTTACGCTGATTACCAATTTAAAAATGAAATCCGAAAGGTTGGATTACAATCCAAATGATGGTCTTTTATATTCAGGTTACAGGAATATGCTTTACACCATCGATCCTGGGAATGGCAAAGTGCTGACACAGAAAGCAATTGAAGGAATTGATAATCAAAGTTTTGGAGACATTAAAATTGGACCCGATGGAAAGTGGTATCTTGCCTCATATTCAGGGCTCTACTGGCTTGAGTTTAAAACCCAAAAAATTTATGCCCACCGGATCAGTGAAGAACATTTGCCATTCAAGCCCAGTGCGATGACTATTGCGTCAAACGGCGACGTATGGCTCGCTGTCCAGGGTGCCCATAGTCAATTGGTCAAAATGAACAAGGCAAACGGTAGCTGGGAATATGCATTTAATCAATTCTCAATTAAAATCGATGATCTTACCACATTTCCAGTCGAAGAGGTTCCGATTATTGTTGATGACGCCGATGGAGATGGCGTAATTGATTATTATGATGAGTATCCCAACGACGCTTTAAGGGCCTACAATACTTACACACCCAGTATCCTGGGACTTGGATCACTTACTTTTGAAGACAGATGGCCGGCAAAGGGAGATTATGATTTCAATGACCTGCTTGTAAATTATCAGTTTAAAACTGTTATGAATGCCGATGACAAGGTGGTGGAAATATATTGCAAATTCACCGTTGAGCATGTTGGCGGGTCCTATCTGAATGGCTTTGGTTTCCAGTTGCCTTTTAGTGGTGATTTGGTTTCATTGGTAACAGGATACAATATTACGTCAGGAATTGTTAATTTAAATTCAAAAGGTCTTGAAGCTGGCCAGGATAAAGCTGTGATTATTGTTTTCGATAATGCAACCGACAATATTTACAGTACGTTAAACCTCCTCATCGAATTATCGCAACCCCTTGATGCTTCCGTTGTTGGAACGCCACCCTTCAATCCTTTCATTTTCATCAATCAGGACAGAGGAAGGGAAGCACATCAGATAAATATGGCACCTACAAACCTTATGAATCATACTTATTTTGGTACACAGGACGACAACAGTGTTCCTTCACAAGGAAAATATTATGTAACAACTAATAAGCTTCCATGGTCACTCAATATCCTGGAAGGGTTTGATTTTCCGAAAGAAGGGAAACAAATAAACAAAGCATATAAAATGTTTAACCAATGGGCCGAATCAGGTGGTACAATGTATTCCGACTGGTACAAAAACAATCCCGGCTATCGTGACGTTCTATTTCTGAATGCAAAATAGATCCTTAATGATCAGAAAATAATCTTTTTCTTTTCATAATAAGTGGCACCATGTCAGGCGATTTTCGGAAACGGGGATCGCCTGAGGTGTTTAATGTGAACCTAAAAGTTAAGTAAATATTTCGGGAACATACATGAAAACCAGCATTTCCAATATTTGCTGACGGTGTTTCAAAATACCTGTTTGACAAAACTAATTTTCCGCTTGTGGTTGTGATTTAAACCAAATGGTAATTTAAAACAATATCGAAACAAATGTTGATTTCATCGCCAATAAATCCAAATGTTAACTCATCGTTTCAAATACCACCCGACCATCAAGCAGGTTAATACTCCGATGGGCAAAACCGGCATCACGCTCGGAATGCGTTACCATTATAATGGTTGCTCCTTCCTGATTAAGATCCGACAAGAGATTCATTACCTCTATGCCGTTTTTAGAATCCAGATTCCCGGTGGGTTCATCGGCCAGTATCAATCGAGGATTTGCCACCACCGCCCTGGAAATGGCTACACGCTGCTGTTGTCCACCCGAAAGTTGTTGAGGAAAATGCTTTGCCCTGTGGCCAATTTTCATCCGCGTCAAAACTTCATCAACCCTTTTGCGACGATCAGAGGCTTTCATTTTCAGGTAAATTAAGGGGAGTTCCACATTGTCGAAAACATTCAATTCATCAATCAGATTGAAACTCTGAAAAATAAAGCCAATATTTCCTTTACGAAACTGTGTTCGGTCTTTTTCTTTCAGGTTTGAAATGTCGGTCCCGGCAAAACAATAGGTTCCCTGCGTTGGATTATCCATCAAACCGACAATGTTGAGTAATGTTGATTTTCCACAACCGGAAGGTCCCATAACGGCCACAAATTCACCTTTTTTTATGTGGACATCTACAGCACTTAAGGCATAGGTTTCGACCTCATCAGTACTAAATACCTTTGTTAATTTCTCGATTTTAATCATTTCATTTAATTTTACAGTGAAAAGGCAGGCAACAACTAACAGCCTTTCAATATCTTAAACTTGTATTTTTTCATATCCTAAACGGATTCAGGATTAGGAAATTCCTGATCGGAAATAGTTTCACTCATGTCTCAACGACTCCACCGGATTTCTTCTGGCCGCCCGATAAGTCAGCCAACTCACCGTTATCAATACAATGGCTACGGTAACGAATCCTGCCAGGGCAAAGATCCACCAGCTCAGGTTGGTCCGGTATGCGAAATTCTCAAGCCACCTGCCCATTCCATAGTATGCAATTGGTGTGGCAATGATAAAGGCGAATGCAACCCATTTGATAAAACCGACATTCAGCATTTGCATAATTTCGGAAACTGAAGCCCCGTTTACTTTGCGAATACCAATTTCCTTGGTCCGGCTCGTCAGAATAAATGTTGCCATCCCTAACAACCCCATGCTGGCCAGAAATATTGCCAACAGGGCAAAGTACCCCATGAGATGAAATGTCTTTCGGTCTTTTTGATAGAGTTGTTCCAATCGTTCATCCAGAAAGCTGAATTCAATTACCTGATCGGGATAGATATTCTGACATATCTCAGTAATCTTATGGATGGAATTTGCTACGTTTGTCTGCTTCACTTTAATCATCAGTTCAAAGCATTCACTTGGATAAATAAGAAAAACTACCGGTTTAATTTTGTCATAAAGCGACTCGAAGTGGAAATCAGGGACTATACCAATGATTTTCCGATTTGATTTTGGCCAGTTACACTTAACCGACTGTCCGATTGGATTCCCCTGGATTCCCATTTGTTTTACAGCAGCTTCGTTCAAAATAATTGCATCAGTGCCATCCGTTTTATACTGATCCGAAAACAACCGGCCCTGCATCGCATCAATTCCCATAGTTTTAAAGTAATCGAAATTTACATGCACATAAGGAATCGCAATCCATTTAGTCTGTCCTTCCGGCAAAACCCCGCCTACGTTGTTGAGCGAACCTGAAGGAACGCGGCTGGCAGCCGAAACCGAGGAAACGAAACTTTGGCCCATTAGCGCCTGTTTTAAAGTATTGTATTTTTGATCATCTACAAAATCGACTATCGATAACAGAACAAAATCTTTATTGAAACCCAGATCTTTATGCTTAAGAAAATTAATCTGACGAAACATGACGATGGCGCAGGCTATCAGAGCAATGACAATGGTAAATTGGGCTCCCACAAGAATTTTCTTGAGTTGAAATTTGGAGTTTCCACTATTACGTGAAGCGTTCAACACTTTAACAGGATTGTATGATGAAAGGACAAAGGCAGGATACCAGCCAGACAGAACGCCTATAATCAAAATCGCACCAATCATCCCCGAGATTATTTTGATTTTTGCCAGAACCGAAAATGACAACTCTTTGCCGGCCAGTTCATTAAAAAAGGGCAACCCAACTCCAACAATAACCAAAGCCAGACAGAACGAAATACATAGCACGAGCAATGATTCGGAAATAAACTGCATAGCCAGTTGATTTCGTGAGGCACCAAAAGCCTTCCGTACACCGATCTCTTTTACCCTGGTGATGGCGTTGGCTGTTAATAAATTGATATAGTTAAAACAAGCAATGATTAAAATTAACAATCCGATAGCCGAAAAAATCAGGATGTAATTAATGCTGTTCTGAGGCTGAATATCACCCTGAAAATGTGAAGAGTACAGGTGAATGTCCTTTAACTGCTGAATTGTAAATTTTGGCAGTTGACTGTTCGGATCGGGGCTTTGATTTGAGGTAATTAACTTATTTATTTTTTCTTCCAGTTCCGGTTTCGAAAATGCATCCTGCATTTCAAAATATACCAGAAAATTCTCCCAACCCCAGTTTTTCATCAAGTCAGCTCCAAACACTGTATTTGCATCCGCTAGCGTAACAAAGATCTCGAACCTGAAATGGGAGTTTTGGGGCATTTCTTCAATTACTCCTGTAATTACATAATCGTTTTCGTTATTTACTTTGATTACCCGTCCAATCGGGTTTTCATCACCAAAATATTTATGTGCTATTTTCTCTGAGATAACCACAGTAGCGGGTTGTTCTAATGCTGTTTCTGAATTTCCACTGTTAAAGTTCAGTGAAAATATCTTAAAGAAATTCGCATCCACATATGCAACCTTACTTTCATTAAAGCGCTTGTCCTTGTAAGCAATGATATTGTATGGCCTTGGTAAAATGCGGGTAAATTGCTTAATCTCAGGAAGATTATCCGCCAGTAACCCTGCAACCTGAGGTGCCTGATAGGGATGAACTTCCTGGCACAAACGGTAAATGTGATTCGATTTTGTGTAGAAACGGTCGTAACTCAGCTCGTTCGATAAATACAACAGCAGCAATATACAAACCGCCATTCCTATTGTGAGACTTGAGATACTTATCAAAGAGTAAAATTTACTTTTGACAAGATTTGCTAGCGCAATTTTTACATAATTCCTTTTCATAAATTCACTAATTTTGATAAGCCTAATCTTAAAATATATCGCACCTTCCAACGATAGGTCTTATGACTGTGTAAGCTTTCGTCGAACAATCCGCTCAGGATCGCCAAGGCTGTCATAGCCAGAAACATGTGCAGTAAGAAAAACCCGGAAAATCAAAATAAAAAATATTCGCACCCTAAAAGATGTAAAGTTGTATCTCTTTTTTAAATCATTTCTATTTTCCGATTGGATATTCATTTTTTTTGTTTAAATGTATTTCCATTACAATCTTCCAAGGCTGATGCCATAAACCATACATACCTGGTTTTGTTCTACTTACACGCATATCCAAAAAATACTTTAAAGGTAAGTGTAAAGTTATATTACAGTTGGTGTTTCATTCATTTACAATTTTATACCTTCGTAGCATAAAAAGTTTTAACCAGTAACGAAAAAATGAGAGCGCTTAACCAGATCCCCAAATAATGAAAGGTAAAATTCTTATACTCGACGACAACAGTAGTGTACTTACTGCACTCGAGATGCTTCTTCAAAACGAGTTTGATGCTACTATCACGCTTCGTAATCCAAATAGTTTAATTTCGGCTCTCCGGAAACAAGCAATTGATGTTGTATTGCTGGACATGAATTTTAAGGCCGGGATCAACTCAGGGAATGAAGGCATATACTGGTTAAACCAGATTCAGAAGCACGATCCGACAATCAGTGTGGTGATGATAACTGCCTATGGGGATATCGAATTAGCCGTGAAGGCCGTGAAGGAAGGTGCATTCGATTTTATTTTAAAACCATGGGATAACAACAAACTGGTAAGCACCTTACACGCGGCGATGAAGCTTAGGAAAAGCAAACTCGAAAACGCTAAATTGATCAAAACAACAAATAACCTGAAACAAGAACTGAGGCCTCCATCCCAAATACTGATCGGACAGTCGGATCCGATGAAAAAGGTGATGGAGATTGTGAAAAAAGTTGCGTCAACCGATGCAAATATTTTAATCACAGGTGAAAATGGGACCGGGAAGGAACTTATTGCCCGTGAAATCCATACATATTCTAAAAGGAAAAACGAGGTCATGATCAGCGTTGACATGGGTGCCATCAGTTCCACTTTATTCGAAAGTGAACTCTTCGGGCATACGAAGGGCTCTTTTACCGATGCCAAAGAAAACAGGATCGGGAAATTTGAAACTGCCAACAAAGGCACACTTTTTCTCGATGAGATCGGGAACCTGCCCTTATCACTTCAGTCCAAATTGCTTGTAAGCCTCCAAAACAGAACGATAGTGATGCTGGGTAGCAACCGTACAGTTCCCATCGATATAAGACTCATTTCGGCATCCAACAAAGATCTGAACGCATTGGTTGTGGAAGGCTTGTTTCGTGAAGATTTACTATACCGCATAAATACGATAACCATTGAACTGCCACCCTTACGTACACGTGGCAACGACATCGTTCTGTTAGCTGAATTCTACTTGCAAAAATATGCGGCAAAATACAACAAGACTGGAATAAGGATCAACCAAAAAGCCCTTCAAAAACTCCTGAAATACAACTGGCCGGGAAATGTGAGGGAATTACAGCATACAATCGAAAAGGCAGTAATTTTATCTGACACAAAGTTATTAAGTGAAAATAGTTTCAATCTGAATGATGCGACTTCATTTGAGAAAATTGACCTGCAGAATAAAACCATCGGAGAAATGGAAAAAGTAATGATCCTGGCCAACATCGATAAAGAAAAGGGCAACATGAGTGCGGTGGCAAAAAACCTGGGAATTTCGCGCCCGACACTTTATAAAAAGTTAAAATCATTTGAGGATTAAGCGATTACTAATAACAAAGCAATCCATATGAATCTCCACTCCGGCAAATGAATAATAGAAAATAAAAACCAAATCTAATACCAGCCTCTATGTCGTATAAACATTTTTATGTTTCCTTAATATTACGCCTAGCAATCGTAATACTGATTTCAATGGCTGCAACCCATTTGTTGTTTGTGGAGCATGCCATCATTCTAGGCATCTTGTGTATGATTTTAATGATCCTTGGTGTAATGAACACAATCAGATATTTCAACCGCATAAACCTTTGGATTTCGTCATTCCTGCTTGGCATTGAAAATGATGACAGCACGCTCAAAATACCTTCAAAAACCGGCAACAAATCCATCGATGATGTTTATACCGGTATTGCAAGGCTCAACGACATCTTCCGGCAAAATAAAACAGACATCCGTATTCAGGAACAATATTTTCGTTTGGTTATCGACCAGTCAGCCACAGGCCTTTTTTCGGTAAACCAAACAGGCAGAGTGATAAACATTAACCCGGCCGCCTCAAAACTCACGAAACTATACGACCACCATCACATCAATACCTTGATGAACATCGATGCCGTTTTGCCGGCATTCATCATGCAACCTTATGCGGATACAAACCGGCATTCGGCCATATTTGAAAACCAGCACGGACAAAAACTTTTGTTTAAACTTTCCGAAATAAAAACTCCTGCCGAAACCATTAAACTGATAGCTGTAAGCGATATTACAAAGGAGTTGGACAACCGTGAGATAGATGCCTGGGTTAAACTTGCCCGCACTTTATCCCATGAAATTATGAACAATATCACTCCCATCACCACACTATCGAAATTAATTTTGAGCTATTTTCTGACACATAACAAAATAATTAAAATCGAAGATGTGGACTCAACCACGATCGCAAATACCGTAAAGGGGCTTAAGGTGATTGAGGAGCGTGGCCTCGGATTGATTAGTTTTATCGAAAATTACCGAAAGTTCACCAAACTACCCGTTCCACGGTTTAACAAAATAAACATTTCCGCACTGATCGAAAGCAATTTAATCGCTGCGAGCGCCTACCCGGGTTTTCATTCAGTTAAAACCGAAAAGTATATTCCTGCTGATATCATTTGTAACACCGATGAAAAACTTCTTTCACAGGTTATACTCAACCTTCTGAAAAATGCTTTAGAGGCGCTGCTTTCAGGAAACACGCCAAACCCCCGAATTCTGATAAGACTCTTGCCAATGAGTAGCGTGGTTAAAATCGAGATTTCGAACAATGGCCCACCAATTCCGCCCGAAATTAAAGAACAAATTTTTGTCCCGTTTTTCACCACGAAAGAAAATGGATCCGGAATCGGGTTGAGCCTCAGCAAGCAAATCATTTTACAAATGGGTGGCGATATCATTTTAAGTACAGGAAATGATGATATTACCACTTTTACAGTAATAGTCAATTCTGAGCTTCTTTCCGACTGTAAATAGTGTAACAGGAGTTTTGATTCTTAACAAAAATCGGTGTCTGAATTACTGGTATTTATGGGCAATTACGTCTGATTTTCTATCTAGCAAATTCACATGGATTAATTTTCAATCTCCAACAAAAAACCTCCCCACATTATGCGGAGAGGCTTTTCATACAACTGATGCCTTCCTTACGACAACCTGTTCGCAATTTCAGGTCATTTTTTATTCCAGCACCAGTTTTTTAACTATCTGTAATCC
>Ga0172369_10004580_pt1 | contig 17455 bp, 16 predicted proteins | sample LakKiv25m_FD_114539 | JGI IMG/M metagenome (GOLD analysis project Ga0172369, IMG submission 114539) | Freshwater microbial communities from Kabuno Bay, South-Kivu, Congo - kab_022012_11.25m | ecosystem: Environmental > Aquatic > Freshwater > Lake | place: Democratic Republic of the Congo...
TCGACGGAGACCTCGGATTACGGGCCGACCAAGAACCCTCGGGATGTCACGAGCTCGCCCGGAGGGTCCTCAGGCGGGACGGCAGCCGCAGTCTCAGCCTACCTTGTCCCGGGAGGAATCGGTTCGGAAACCGCAGGATCCATCCGGCAGCCGGCATCATGGAGCGGTGTCGTGGGACTCAAGCCGACATATGGCAGGGTACCTCGGTATGGCGTCATCGCGATGGGTTCGTCCCTTGATTGTCCCGGCCCGATGACCCTTTCGGTCGAGGATGCCGCGCTTGTGTTTTCTGTTATTGCCGGGCACGATATCCAGGACGCGACCTCCTCCCCCCTTCCGAAATCAGATTATCTGGCCGACATGAAACGAAAGAAGACCTACACAATCGGCATTTCCGAAGATTATTTCGAGGGACTCGACCCGGATGTCGGGAAAGCTCTTGAGAAATCGCTTGAAGTATTCAAGAAACTCGGATTCAAGACAAAGAAAGTAAAACTCCTTTCGCCCAATTACGCGATATCGGTCTATACCATCATCCAGCGTGCCGAGGTCATGTCCAATCTTGCACGGTACGACGGGATACGATACGGAAACGACAGGACGATTCTCGGGGCAGAAGCAAAAAGGCGTATCATGCTCGGGACCTATACGTTGTCGTACGGATACTATGATGCCTTTTACAAGAAAGCCCAAAAGGTCCGGACACTCCTCATCGAGGATTTCAAACGGGTTTTCCGGGACGTCGATTTCATCATCGGGACGCCGACCCCGATTACCGCGCTCAAACTCGGCGAGTTTGCTAAATATCCTTTTTTCGGCGAGCTCATGGATAAGTTCAACGAACCCGGTGCGATGGCGGGCATCCCTGGCATAAGCCTTCCCATAGGCCTCGACAGAAACGGTTTACCTATCGGCATGCAGCTCATGGGCAATTATTTCCGGGAGTCTGACATCCTGAACGCATCGTACCAGTTCGAACGGGAGACGGATTATTTCGGCGTTATCAAAAAAGGCATCGCCAATTACAAGGACTGACATGAAATCATACACACCCGTCATCGGTCTTGAGATCCACGTCGAGTTGAAGACGGAGACCGGCATGTTCTGCCAGTGCAAGGTAAACCAATTCGAAAGTACTCCCAACAGCAATGTGTGTCCGGTTTGTCTCGGCATGCCCGGAGCGCTGCCGGTCCCGAACAGGAAGGCCATCGAGTGGACCATCAAGATAGGACAAGCCCTCAATTGCCGTATCAACAAGCACACAAAATTCGACCGCAAGCATTATTCCTATCCCGACCTTCCGAAGGGATACCAGATATCCCAATATGATGAGCCCATTGCCGTTACCGGCCATCTGGACTTCGATAGCGGCTATGGCACGTACAAGAACGCAAAGAAAAGTTTCCGCATCCACAGGGTGCATCTAGAGGAAGATACCGGTAAACTGACGCATACTGCGGATGGTACCCTTGTCGACTTCAACCGGTCAGGGACTCCGCTTGTAGAAATAGTGACCGAGCCGGATTTCGAATCGGCTGATGACGTCAAGATGTTCCTGGAGGAGTTGCACGCAATAATACGGTACCTGGATGTCTCGGACGCGGACATGGAAAAAGGAACCATGCGCATGGAGCCCAACATTTCCCTCAGGATCACCGGGACCAGGGAGCTGCCGAAGTACAAGGTAGAAGTAAAAAACATCAATTCCTTCAATTTCGTCAAACGCGCCATTGAATACGAGGTGAAGCGGCATGCCGAGCTCCTGGAAAAAGGGGAGACGCCGGTTCAGGAGACGCGCGGGTGGGATTCCAACAACAACAGAACGTATTCCCAGCGCACCAAGGAGGATGCGCATGATTACCGTTATTTCCCGGAGCCCGACATCCCGCCGTTTGAATTCACGGATTCTTACATCGAGTCGGTACGGAAAGCATTGCCCGAGCTGCCTGCCGACCGCATGAGGCGATTCATGGCGGTGTTTGGGATACGGCCGCTTGATGCCTATGTCCTTTCACGCAGCCGGGGGAACGGAGACCGTTTCGAACAGTTCATGGCGGGCGTGGCCGGGAAGCACCCGCTCAAGGATATCGCGCAGAAAGCTGCCAACTATTTCATCAATAAAGCGCCGAAAGATGTTCCGGTTCCGGACGTTATTTCGGCATTCATGGCCGGACTGTCACCGCGGCAAACCGATTCCGCCCTCCTTTCGGTGTCCGTGGAGAAGGTCATAACGGCGCAACCGAAGGTAGTGGCCGATTACCGGTCAGGAAAACAAAATGCAATCATGTTTTTGGTCGGCCAAGTCATGCGCGAGATGAAGGGTGGCGCGGATGCAAAGACCGTCATAGAAGCGCTGAAAAAAAGGTTGGCCTAGAATTATAACTTTATCAAGAGAGTAAACCATGAGTTTCGTCCATCTTCATGTCCATTCGGAATACTCCCTCCTAGACGGCATGTGCCGCCTCGGGGATCTTCTCCAAAAAGCCAAGGACATGGGCATGCCTGCCGTCGCGCTGACTGATCATGGGGCGCTCTACGGGGCATTCAAGTTTTTCAGCAAATCAATCGATGTTGGCATCAAACCAATCATTGGCTGCGAAGTGTATAAAGCGAAGCATTCCCGTCTCGACCACGAGGCGGGGGTCGACCGGGACCGGAGCCATCTTGTGCTTTTGGCGAAGAACCTGACCGGGTACAAGAACTTGCTCAAGATCGTGAGCAGTGCGCATCTGGAGGGATTTTACTACCGTCCGCGGGTTGATTTCGAGCTTCTCAGGCAGCACAGCGAGGGTATTATTGCTTTGTCCGCATGCCTGGCGGGAGAGATTCCGCAGGCGCTTCTTAACGGCCAGACGACCGAGGCGGAGGATCTTCTGAAAACATATCTTTCGATTTTCAAGGACGACTTCTACATCGAGCTGCAACGGCATCCCAACATGTCCGATCAGGACCGCGTCAACAAGGATCTTGTTGCCCTTGCCCGCAAATTCGGCGTGCCGTTGGTTGCAACCAACGACGTCCATTATCTCAACGCGGATGATGCCTATGCACAGGAAGTGCTTCTTTGCATCCAGACTCAACGTACGATATTCGAGAAAAACAGGCCGATGTCCATGATCGATGTCCCGGATTATTACTTCAAATCCGAGGATGAGATGCGAGCGGCATTCGCGGATCTCCCCGAGGCCATAGACAACACGGTGAAGATTGCCGAGAAATGCAATCTCGAGCTGCCGTACGGCAAATGGGTGCTTCCCCACTTCGAAACCCCGCACAACGAGACAGCAGAAGCGTATCTCAAAATCCTGGTCGACGAACGCAAATCGAGGGTTGCGGCCTATGACCAGAAAACCGTCAACGACCGCCTGGCTTACGAACTCGATATTATCGGTACCAAGGGATACGCGACATACTTCCTCATTGTCCAGGACTTCGTCAACTGGGCCAAGGAACATGAGATTGCCGTCGGTCCGGGCCGCGGATCATGCGCCGGCTCCCTGGTCGCATATGTCCTGCGCATCACCGATATTAATCCTCTCGACTACAATCTTCCCTTCGAGCGTTTTCTTAATCCGGAACGTCCTACTCCGCCCGATATCGACATCGATTTCGCGGACATCAACCGTGACAAGGTCCTGAAGTACGTGACGGACAAATACGGCAAGGAAAAAGTAGCGCAAATAATCACTTTCGGCACCATGGAGGCACGGCTTGCCGTGCGCGACGTTGCGCGGGCGCTCGGGCAGTCGTATTCCCAAGGGGATCGTATCGCCAAGATGATCCCCGCCGGCAAACAGGGGTTTTCCATGTCGCTCGCGCAAGCCCTCGAAGAATCGCCGCCTCTCAAATATGCATACCAGACGGAAGAAGACGTCAAGAAAGTGATAGACGTTGCCCAGAAGCTTGAGAGCTTGCCGCGCCATTCCTCGGTGCATGCCGCGGGCGTCATCATATCGGATACCGATCTCACCGATCGGGTTCCCATCCAGACGGAGGCAAAAGAGGGCCGCGTCATAACCCAGTACGACATGTATTGTTTGGATCTCAACGCGGTCTCGAACCAGCGGGCGGTCGGGTTACTCAAGGTCGACTTCCTCGGGCTCCGTAATCTCACCATCCTCGAGGAAGCGATAAAGTTCGTCATCCAGACGACCGGTAAGAAAATCGACATACACGACATCTCGCTCACCGACGAAAAGACCTTCGAGCTCGTTGCCCGCGGCGACACCATCGGCGTTTTTCAGCTCGAGTCCGCCGGCATGAGACGGTTGGCCAAGGAGCTCAAGCCGACGAAGATGTCGGATATCATCGCCATGGTCGCGTTGTATCGTCCGGGACCAATGGATCTTATTCCCATGTTCATCGAGGGCAAGAACAATCCCGCAAAGATTACCTATCTTCACAAGGACCTGGCACCAATCCTCGGCGAGACATATGGCGTTCTCGTCTATCAGGAACAGGTCATGGAAATCGCCCACAGCCTGGCAGGATACCGCATGAGCGAGGCAGACAATCTGCGGATGGCCATGGGAAAGAAGAAAAAAGCCCTCATGGAAAAGGAGCATGTCAAGTTCATCAAAGGGTGTGTCGCGCACGGATACACGAAATCCCTTGCCGAGAACATCTTCAACTTCATGGAGAAGTTCGCGGCATACGGGTTCAACAAACCTCACTCGGCCTCATATGCCCTTATCGCCTACTGGACGGGATTCATGAAAGCGAACTATCCGGTCGAATATATGACCGCTCTTCTTTCCGCAGAACTTCAGGGAGTCGCGGGTCCGCTCCGCGAGATCAAGATGGCGCAGGCAATCGAGGAGTGCCGCCGCATGGAAATCAAGGTGCTCCCGCCCGACATCAACAGATCCAAACATAGCTTCAGCATCGAGGGAAAGGAAATCAGATTCGGATTCTCTGCCATCAAGAACGTGGGCGCATCCGCGATCGAGTCCATTGTCCTGGCACAGAAGGAGGGCGCCTTCATCGGATTCAGGGACTTCCTGTACCGGGTCGATCTCCGGAAGGTCAATAAACGGACCGTGGAAAGCCTCATCAAATCAGGCGCATTTACCGCATTCGGAAACTATGCGACCCTTCTCAACGAGTATCCCCTCATCGTGAAGGATATCGCGGCCATGAAGGAAGAGAGCGACAAGGGGCAGTTTTCCTTGTTCATCGGCGAGGGCGAGAAACGGAAGCTGGTAGACAATTTTGCGGTCTTGCCCGAGTTGTCCGAGGACGAGACCACCAATATGGAAAAAGAGGTCATCGGTTTCCTCATCAGCAAGAACCCCCTTGCCCAATACAAAGAGGTCATCGCGCGCAAGTCAACCAAGAAGATAGGGGATATCAAGGCGGAAGATGTCAACAAAACGCACGTCCTGGTTGGTGTTGTAAGCAGCAAGAAGGTAATAACGACCAAGAAGGATAATAGCGAGATGGCTTTCGCAACCCTTTTCGACGACAGCGGGTCGATAGAAGTAATCATTTTCCCCCGCGCCTATGCGAAACTGGGCGCTTTGTTCGCGGTCAACCGCGTCATAATCCTCAAGGGGAAGATTAACCAAAAAGATGACCGGTTGAGTATTATCGTGGATAATGCCATGAAGTTAGGTTGAGACTAATATGGATTTACGAAGCAGACTGCACAAGAAACATGCCTACAAGGATTTCGGGAACGGTCCGTCCCTGTACGGCGACAGCGGTACCTCATTGCCCGGGGGAGTCCCGGCATCCCTCGTTTCCGAACCCGAGAAGGAGTTTTTCCGGATAAACGACGCCATGGATATCTCGAGCTCGGAACATCACAAGAGGGAATTCCATGCCAAACAAGGCAAATCAAAGGAGAAAGACAATTATACTATTGCAAAATACCTGAATCTCGGGTATTATATTGTTACCCCATTGATACTTGGGATTTGTTTTGGGTTGTTACTGGACAAAGCACTGGGAACAACCTATTACGTTAAGATTTTCCTGTTTGTCGGTATCGCGGGTACCTTTTATAATTTAGTTAAGCTTGTCAGAGAGACATAACCAAGACATGCCTGAAATAAGCATAAAAGCCGAGCATATTTTCGATTTTTTTGGTTTTCGAGTAACCAATTCTATATTCTTATCCCTCTTCGTACTCGCATTCTGCATTATCATCACCTATTTTTATCAGAGAGATGCAGCCGCTTCCAAAAAGAGCGGTTTTTTTTATGTCATGCAGATGATCCTCAGGAGCTTGTACACGCTCTTTGAATCGATCGTCAAGGAGAAGATCAATTTCTTTTTCCCGTTTCTCGCTGCTTTTTTTGTCTGGATCATGTTCCAGAACTGGTCCGGCCTCCTTCCTGGCGTCGGCAGCATCACCATCGGGGTGCCGGAGGGTGAACACATCCTCCATGTGCCGCTTTTCCGCGGCAACAACGCCGATTTGAACGGAGCCCTTGCCCTTGCAATATCGGCTTTTATCCTCATCCAGTATGCGGGTATCAAATTCCTCGGATTTAAGACATTCATCCAGAAGTTCATCAACATATCCAATCCCATCAATTTCTTCCTTGGGTTTCTGGAAATCGTTTCCGAGTTCTCGAAGATCATGTCATTCTCTTTCCGTCTTTTCGGCAATATCTTCGCAGGCGAGGTCCTTCTGACCATCGTCGCATTCCTGGTCCCGGTGCTGGCCTCCTTTCCGTTTCTGATGCTTGAGATTTTTGTCGGTTTCGTACAGGCGTTAGTTTTTTCGATGCTTACGGCGGTATTCATTTCGGTATCAGTCAGTCATCATTAACAGTTAAATCAGAGAGGGGAGGTGAATGATATGAACGTTGAAGCAGTCAAATTTGTAACGGTCGGTCTTACGATGTGTATTGGTGTTATCTTTCCAGCCCTTGCAATCGGAAACATTGGCTCAAAGGCTGTCGAGGCATTGGGTCGCAATCCCGAAGCCGAGTCATCCATCAGAACCGCGATGATCCTGTCGCTGGCATTCGCAGAAGCTATTGCTATTTACGTCTTGGTTGTTGCCCTGATATTAAAGTTCACCTAACACGGATTATATGGAAAAACTAGGTATTGATCCAAAGATTTTGGTCGCACAACTTATCAATTTCGGTCTTTTCACGTTCATTTTCGTGAAGTTCATCGCCGGTCCCTTTCTCAAGATCATAGAGAACGAGAAGAAAAAGGACCAGGAGCGCGCACTTCTTGCAGAACGGGTCACCAAGCAGGAAGCCGAGCTTGCGAACTTGGAGAAGGAAGCAAAGGAAAAGATCCGGAAGGATATGGATGCGGCCGTCGCACAAGTCCGCAAAGAGACAGCCGAACTGAAGAAGGAACTCATGCATCAGGCACAACAGGAAGCGCACGATATCGTCGAGAATGCACAGGCGAGCATGAAGGAGACTAAGCTGCAGTTTGAGCGCGAACTCAAGGACAAGCTCACGACCATGAGCGTTCTTATCGTCAAGAACGCGCTCAAAGCATACTTGGACGAGAACATGCAGAAGAGCGTGACCGACCGGATTCTCAAGGAGTTATCAAATCCCCAAGCTAACTAACATGAAAGTTGATCCCGTATTGCTTCAGGAGTTCCAAAAGCGCCTGGAGGAGTCCCAGCACAAGATGACCCAGAAAGTGTTCATAACCTCTGCCTACAAGCTTGATACGGCAGAGATCGACCGTATTCTTGCCGTATTTCCCCAGATAAGGGACAAGGAATATGAGAATATAGTCGACAAGAACCTTTTGGGCGGGATCATCATTCGGTTCGGTTCCAAGGTAATCGATCTCTCCATCGAGGAGACATTAGACTCATTTCTGAAACATATCTATGAAATTAATTGACCAATACCTCCAAGAGGTAGAAAAGAATCTCAAATCAGCGAAAGTTAAAGCCAACGTTAAGGAAGTGGGCATAGTGGAAGAACTCCGTGATGGAGTCGCGCTTGCCTTGGGACTCGATAATGTCACGTTCGGTGAGGTGGTCGAGTTTGAAAGCGGAAGCAAAGGATATGTCATCGATTTGATGGAGGACAAGGTTGGAATCATTGTCTTGGGTGATTATCTCAAGATAAAGTCAGGTGAACAAGTCAAGGCGCTGGGATATACGTTATCGGTCCCGGTTTCAGACGAGATCCTGGGACGGGTGGTTGACCCCCTGTGCAATCCGCTTGATGAAGGAAGCGCCATCCGGGCCGACAAGACCTACCCGGTCGAGAAGATCGCTCCCTCCGTCGTCCTGCGGAAGTCGGTCAGCGTGCCGTTGCAGACGGGTATAAAGGCAATCGACGCGCTCATCCCGATTGGACGGGGGCAGCGCGAGCTTATCATCGGCGATCGTGGCACAGGCAAAACAACCATTGCCCTGGACTCCATATTGAACCAGAAACACGAGAACCTGATTTGTATCTATTGCGGCGTCGGACAAAAGAACTCGAAGATGGCTCTCGTCGTCAATCTTCTCAAGAAACACAAGGCACTTGATTACTCGGTCATTGTTTCCGCATCGGCGTCGGATCCTGTTTCCACGCAGTATCTTGCCCCGTACGCGGCAACGGCGATAGGAGAGTATTTCATGGACAAAGGAAAGGACGTGCTCATTGTTTACGATGATTTGTCAAAGCATGCGTGGGCATACCGCCAGATATCGCTTATCCTCCGCAGACCCGCGGGTCGCGAGGCATATCCGGGAGATATTTTTTATCTCCATTCGCGCCTTCTGGAACGGTCATGCCGGCTCAACGAAAAAGCAGGCGGCGGTTCGATGACGGCACTACCCATCATCGAGACGCTCGAAGGTGATGTTTCGGCCTATATTCCAACAAATGTCATTTCCATAACCGACGGTCAGATATTCCTGGAAACGGACCTTTTCAACGCGGGTGTCCGTCCGGCAATCAACGTCGGTTTGTCGGTATCGCGTGTCGGAGGCAATGCTCAGACCAAAGGCATGAAACAGGTTGCCGGGAGACTGAAGCTTGATCTGGCGCAATACCGTGAGATGGCGGCTTTCTCACAATTCGAATCGGAGCTTGATGAGGAAACAAAAAAGCTCTTGAATAGAGGCTCAAAGGTCACCCAGATACTGAAACAGGACAAGAACAAGCCCTATACGCTCGCAGAGGAGATAGTTATCCTCTGGGCAGCCCACAAGGGATATCTCGATACGATGGCGGTTGCCGATGTCGAATCTTTCGAAAAGACCCTCATCGAGCTCTTCCGCCAGCGTGGCGCGGATCTTGCCAAGCATATCGTGAAAGAAAAAGTACTGAACGAGGAAACGGAAGGACGACTCAAGAAATTGGTGGAGGACGTGATTTCCAAGAACTAATCGAATATGAACTTACGACAAGTACGAAAAAAAACGAAGTCGGTGAAGAACGTCAAAAAAATAACCCGTTCGTTGCAGCTTGTTTCGGCCATTAAAATGAAAAAAGCCCAGACGGCAGCCATAGAAGCACGGGCGTATCAAGAGCATCTCGAGTATATCATCAAGCAATCGATGGGTCGGGTTGATACCAATCTGTCACCCCTTCTCAAGGCAAAAGACGACCAAGCCAAAGAGCTCGTCATCTTTGTCACCGCCAACAAGGGAATGTGCGGTTCGTTCAATTTCGATTTGTTCAGGTTTTTTGCAAAGAACATGACCTTGGGGGACGCTGATTTCATCGTCGTGGGGAAAAAAGGAGCCATGTTGACAACCCGGATGGGCGGCAACATCCTTGCGGATTTTTCGTCCAATCAACCGCTCAACAATGTGTCCGCGATTTTCACCATGGTCGTCGACGCCTTCCTGGCAGGGACATACCGATCGGTGAGCGTCGTTTATAACAAATTCATATCAACGCTCCGGACCGAGCCCGTCAAAGAAACCCTGTTGCCCATGCGCCTCCAGATAACCGGGCCCATGGCTACCAAGTTCAACCAGGAATACGTCATCGAGCCTAGCGCCGAGGAGATAATCGACCATGTCCTCCGAAGCTATGTGCAAGAAAAGATACGCAATGTATTTATCCAGATGGAGGCAGGAGAGCATTCCGCACGCATGGTTGCCATGAAGAATGCGACAGACAGTGCAAACGATATTATTTACAATCTGACGTTCCTTGGGAACAAGCTCCGTCAGGAAAAGATAACGAGTGAACTGCTTGACATGATTACCGCGAAGGAATCGGTCGAGCAATAAGGCCTAGTGCAAACACGATTTTGCATTGAGCATTATTAATTTCGGTTATTGAAAATAGTCCTATGACAGAAGGTAAAATTGTTTCCATACGCGGTGTCGTCGTCGATGTTCTTTTTCCGGAGGACCAGACCCCGATGATATATGACGCCTTGCAAATAAAAGACGAGAAACTCGGAACCCTCACCCTCGAGGTGAATGCGATATTGGCACCCGGACTCGTCCGTGCGGTCGCGCTTGGTGACGTATATGGGATAGCGCGTGGCGCAACCGTATATAACACGGGAACATCCATCCAGGTACCGGTCGGCGAGAAGACGCTTGGCCGCCTTTTCAACATACTCGGAGAAGCAATCGACGAACAGGGAGAGGTCAAGACACCGACCAGGCACTCCATTCATCATAAATCACCCGAACTGGCGGCCCAGTCAGTGACGCAGGAGATATTCGAGACGGGCGTCAAGGTCATCGACCTTATCGTACCCTTCATCAAAGGAGGCAAGATTGCCGTATTCGGAGGGGCAGGCGTTGGAAAAACAGTCGTCATCCAGGAACTCATCCACAATGTCGCAAAGGCCCATAGCGGCGTGTCGGTGTTCACCGGAGTCGGAGAGCGGTCGCGAGAGGGCAATGATCTGTGGAATGAAATGAAAGAAACAAAGGTCATCGACAAGACGGCCCTTGTCTTCGGCCAGATGAATGAGCCACCCGGTAACCGTCTGCGCGTAGCGCTCACGGGCGTAACCATGGCAGAGCACTTCCGTGACGAAAAAAACATGGACGTGCTTCTCTTCATCGACAATATTTTCCGTTTTGCACAGGCAGGCTCCGAGGTTTCGGCGCTTCTCGGGCGCATTCCCTCCGCCGTAGGATACCAGCCGACCCTTGCGTCAGAGATGGCAATGCTCCAGGAGCGCATCACCTCGACCAAAAAAGGATCGATCACATCGATCCAGGCGGTTTACGTACCGGCGGATGATTATACCGATCCGGCCCCGGTTGCGACGTTCGCGCACCTTGACGCATCCCTCAATCTCGAACGTTCCCTTGCCGAACAGGCACTTTTCCCGGCCGTCGATCCATTGGTCTCATCTTCCCGCGCACTCGATCCTGAAGTCGTAGGCAAGGAACATTATACGGTAGCCCGGGATGTCATCAAGACGCTTCAGAGATATAAGGATCTCCAGGACATCATCGCCATCCTCGGCATGGAGGAGTTGTCGGAAACGGACAAACTGCTCGTTTCTCGTGCACGCAAGATACAGCGTTTCCTGACCCAGCCGATGTTCGTGGCAGAGCCCTTTACCGGGCGCCCCGGCAAGTTCGTGCCGGTCGCCGAGACCATACGCGGATTCAAGGAGATACTCGAGGGCAAGCACGACAGCAAATCAGAGAACGCGTTTTACATGGTCGGAACCATAGACGAGGTCAAGTAATACACAATCATGGCAACATTACATCTCAAGATTATCACGCCGAAGAAAATCGTCCTCGAGAAGGATGTCGATGAGTTGACGCTGCCGACATCGGAGGGCGAGATCACCGTATTGCCAAGGCACATCAATCTTTTTTGCCTGCTTGTGGAAGGTGTCATCCGATTCCAGAAAGACAACAAAGAGGATTATATTGCTGTTGGCGGAGGATACATGGAGACTGACGGCGAACATGCCAATGTCCTGGTCTCGCGTGCACACGGTCAGGATGAGATTGATCAAAAAGCAACGCTTGAAGCGATTTCCGAAGCAAAAAGCTTGATTAAAAAAACCAAGGACAAGGACCAACATACCGAGATATCCTCGCTCCTTCGCAGATCATTGGTTGACCTGAAGCTCCTCAAGAAGAAGGCTCCCAAATCCTTCACGGAACGGCCGGGTGAATCGCTGTAACAGGGCCCGTCATGGCAGACGATGATTTGCATATTAGGATTGATTTATTTGGTATAGTAATACAATGGCACTCATTATTGTCGAGTCTCCGACCAAAGCACGGACATTCAACCGGATTCTTCACGGCAAGGATTTTTATGTCTTCGCATCGATGGGGCATATCCGAGATCTTCCCCCGACCACGATGTCAATCGACACTTCCAAGAATTTCTCGCCTTCGTATGAAACGATGAAGAAAAAGGAGCGTGTCATAGCACAGCTCAAGGAACTCGCCTCAAAAAACGACGAAATCATTCTCGCGACCGATCCCGACCGCGAGGGGGAGGCGATATCGTATCATGTTGCCTACATCCTCGGCTACATAACCGAGAATTGGCCGGACTTCAAGATAATTGATGACAACAAGAAGCTGAAACGGATTGTTTTTCACGAAATAACCTCCCGCGCACTCGAGGAAGCACTCGCCAATCCGCAGGAGCTGCGTGTCGATCTCATCAAGGCGCAGCAGGCCCGCCGCATATTGGACCGCCTGGTCGGGTACGAGCTCTCGCCTCTCCTGTGGAAGAAGACAGGCAAGAACTGGCTTTCCGCGGGACGCGTGCAGACGGTCGCCCTCCGTCTCATCGTGGAGCGCGAGAAGGAACGGCGTGTATTCACGGAAGAACAGTATTTCAATATATTCGGACTGTTCCAGAATGGCGAGGAGTTGCGTGCCAAGCTGACGAAGATAGCGGGCCAGAAGGTAGAGGTATCGACCACGCTCAAGCTTTATGCCGGGGACTATACTTATACCAAGACGACAATCGGGCAGGACAAGGTGAAGGCTATCGTGGCCGATATGAAGACCGATAGCTATACGGTCACCGACACCTCAGAGGAAGTCGTCAAACGCTACCCGCCGCCGCCGCACACCACGTCCCTGCTCCAACAGGACGCATATTTCAAGCACGGTTTTTCTTCCAAGATGGTCATGAGTCTTGCCCAGGACTTGTATGAGCGGGGCCTTATCACCTATCATCGTACTGATTCTTTCAATCTTTCCACCCAATTCGTTTTCAAGGCACGCGATTATATCGGCGAGACATTCGGTAAGGAATACGTTCCCGAAAAGCCGCGCGGATACAAGACCAAGTCGCGTAACGCGCAAGAAGCGCATGAGGCCATACGCCCGACCAAACTCGTCGCGGAACCCAAAATAGGCAAGGACAAGGATAAACGCATCACCGTTAATCACCGGAAGCTGTACAAACTGATATTCGATCGGGCTGTTGCGACCCAGATGCGGGAGGCAGAGGTCAAGGTGGTCAAGCTGACGATCGGCTCAAAGAAGCAGTATGAGCTTGAGACGCAGTCTCAGCAGGTCATGTTTGACGGATTCCTGCGCATCCTCAATCCCGATTTTGTCTCCGCAAATACGCGCGTTATCTTCCTCAAGAAAGGATCCCCCCTCGCCCTGGCCAATGCGGAAGAGAAAGAGCAGAAGACCGTCCCACCGCCTCGTTATAATGATGCCACGCTCATCAAAATCATGGAAGAGATGGGTATCGGCCGCCCCTCGACGTATGCGCCGATCATAACGCTCATCCAGGAAAAAGGGTATGTCGAGAAGGACGGACGGTACTTCATGCCGACCAACCTGGGCGAGCCCATCTCCGAGTTCCTGGCAGCCAATTTTCCGACGCTCTTCGACCTTTCTTTTACCTCGGGCATGGAAGAGGGGCTCGATGAAATAGCAAACGGCACAAAAAATCCGGTTGCGCTCCTCAAAGATTTCTACGGGCCCTTCCAGAAGCAGCTTGCCCTCAAGATGGGAGACAGTTCGCTTCTTCCCATCAAGGAAGACACGACCGAGGCATGTCCGAAATGCGCCAAGCCCCTCATCGTCCGATTCTCCCGCTTCGGGAAGTTCTATGCCTGCAGCGGCTATCCCGCATGCCGGTTCACCAAGCCGTTTCTGAAAATCATCAAGGGCAAGAAGTGTCCCAAATGCGGCGGTGATGTTGTGATAAAATATACGAAAACCAAAAAGCATTTCTATGGATGCAGCAATTATCCGAAGTGCACGTTTGCAAGCTGGACCATCAAGGATATCAAATGATGTTATAACTTAATATATTTTCCATGGCTCGACTCAAATATATTTTCATTTCCGGAGGGGTCATTTCGGGAATCGGGAAGGGGATAACATCCGCATCCATTGCATATCTGCTCCAGAACGTCGGATACCGGATAGCACCGCTCAAATTCGAGAACTACCTCAACCTCGACGCGGGCACCATCAATCCCATCGAACACGGCGACCCGTTTCTGTGCGAGGACGGCACGGAGTCCGACATGGACATCGGGACCTACGAGAAATACCTGGGTTTTGCCATGGGCACCAGCAACTTCGTCACCATGGGCAAGATATACCAGACGGTCATCGAACGTGAGCGCCGGTTCGAGTACAACGGAGAAGATGTGGAAGCAATCCCGCACATCACCAACGAAATAATCGACCGCATCCATCATGTGGCAGAGAAAAACAAGGCGGACATCGTGATGATCGAACTCGGAGGAACGGCAGGGGAATACCAGAACGTATTCTACTACGAGGCGTCCCGTATCCTGACCCTCAAGAAGCCGGAAGACGTCATACACATCCATGTGAGCTACGTCCCGACCCCGGCACATCTGGGGGAACCCAAGACCAAGCCGACCCAGCTTTCGGTTCGTACCCTCAACTCGATGGGTATCCAGCCCAACTTCATTGTCGCGCGGAGCGAGAAATATCTTGACCAAAGGCGCCGTGACCGCTTCGCCCTCTTTTGCAACATGCACGGGGAGGATATCATCTCCAACCCCGACCTTCCGTCCGTCTATGAGATACCCATCATCCTCCACAAGCAGAAGATGGATGAGAAAATACTCCAGAAACTGCATCTTCCCGTCAAGGAGCCAAATCTGACACAACTGGAGGAACTCGTTACACGCATCAAGGCAAAGAAAGAAAAGAAGATAGAGATAGCCATCATCGGCAAGTACTTCGGCACGGGCAACTATCAGCTCAGGGATTCTTATGCGGCGCTTTTTGACGCGATAGACCATGCGGCATGGAAGATGAACGCCGAGGTGAAGACGGTATGGATCGATGCCGAGAAGATAGAGAAGGAGGGGCCGTCCATCATCGGCAACCCGGCCGGCATAATCGTTCCTATCGGATGGGGGCAACGTGGCGCGGAGGGCATGATTGCCGCTGCCAACTACGCGCGCGAACAGAAGATCCCCTACCTGGGCCTGTGCTACGGCATGCAGCTTGCGGTCGTCGCTTTCGCGCGCAACGTCCTCGGCTGGAAGGATGCCAATACCGAGGAAAACAACAAGGAGACGGAGCATCCGGTCATCCACATCATTCCCGGCCAGAAAAAGCTGCTTGAGCGCCGCGCCTATGGGGGCACCATGCGGCTCGGCGGGTGGGAGGCCATCGTCAAGGAAGGAACCCGCGCATATTCCATCTACGACAGGTTCAACGGGTTCATAGACAAGGAAACGGGCTTGACCAGCGAGCGCCACCGTCACCGCTACGAATTCAACAACGATTTTGCCCGGGATTTTGAGGAGAAAGGGCTTGTCATAAGCGCCCGTTCCAAGGTCGAGAATCTCGTGGAGATAGTCGAGTTGCCGCCTGCGATGCATCCCTTTTACCTGGGGACCCAGGGGCATCCCGAATACAAAAGCAGCCCTCTTTCCCCGCACCCGATTTTCATGGCTTTCATAGAGGCTTGTAAAAAGTCGTCATAAGTGATACAATTGACTATTAATTTATAGATTTAATGTATGGCAAATTCGCTTAAATTCAACGATATCACGCTCACTGTCGGGGACACCTTGTCAGTTACCTACCGTCTCAAGGAAGGCGACAAGGAGCGCCAACAGGTCTTCAAGGGCGTACTTATCAAGATTAACGGAAGCAATGTCGAGAACAGGATGATTACCATCCGCAAGATTTCAAAGATTGGCATCGGGGTCGAGCGTATCATCCCTCTCATGTCTCCCAACATCGTCAAGATCAAGATCGACAAGGAAGGCCGCAACACCAAGTCGAAGCTTTATTTTGCACGCAACCTGACCGAGTCCCAGCTCAAGCAGAAACTGTATACTAAGTGAATGGGGTCTTCTCCACGGTCAATAGGTTCACAAGGCGAGGATTATTCCGCTTCCTATCTCCTGAAACACGGCTATTCCATCCTAGCCCGTAACTTCCGTACCCGGTACGGTGAATTGGACATCGTCGCGCGCCTCGGGGATACCATCGTTTTTTTCGAGGTGAAAAGCCGTCGCGGACTCGCCAAGGGCAAGCCGTACGAGGCGGTGACCCAGCGCAAGCAAGAGCACCTCATGCGCGCCGCGGAAGCCTACATATTGCAAAACGGCCTCAAAGAGTATAAACTTTCACTACGAGTTCTCTCGATCGAGATGAATCAGGCCGGAGAAGTCGTCCGGATAAGGGAGTTCGAGGGGCCATATTAGTTCCTATACAACCTATGTTCGATGCAACCAATGACATCTTTGCCCGTTTCTGGCTACGCTTCGTCAATTATCTCCCCAATTTCTTCGGCGGCCTCGCGTTCATCATCCTCGGGTTCGTCGTTTCCGCAATCCTCCGCAAGATATTCAGGACGCTCCTCGCATTCATACGAATCGATGCCATCCTCAACCGGACCCGGCTGGTCGAGCTCAAGGAAGTGAGGTTGTGGCAGGATATCCTGGCCGAGCTCCTGCGGTGGACCGTCATCATCCTCTTTCTTATTCCCGCGCTTGAGTCGTGGGGCTTGTCCCGCGCAACGGCAGTGCTCGATCAGTTCCTTTTCTATATCCCGAACGTCATCGTCGCGGTCATCATCGGGTTCGTCGGTATCATCGCCGCCAATCTCACGGCAGATGTCGTCAGGAACAGCGTGAAATCGCTCGGGCAGGCATCGGCCGGGACTCTCGGCATGTTCGCCAAGTCGACCATCCTGTTTTTCACCATCCTGGTCATGCTCAATCAGCTTGGCGTGGCGCAGGACCTCATACGCATCTTCTTCACCGGGCTTATCGCCATGCTCGCCATCGCGGGCGGCCTTGCATTCGGGCTGGGAGGGCAGGGGCATGCCAAGGAACTCCTTGACGAGCTCCGTAAAAAAATGAAGCAGGGGTAAAGCGGTTGGCAAGGGGGATGCTGTTTGATATAATTATCTATTATTCTTTTGGTCCCGTCGTCTAGTGGCCTAGGACAACTGGTTTTCAGCCAGTGAATCAGGGGTTCGACTCCCCTCGGGATCACCGATAGTATCAGAAGCCGTGTTCAGAACACGGATTAGCTCAAAGGAAGGTAATAAACTTGCGGTACGGATTTGTTTCTTTCGGGTACACGCCA
>Ga0172369_10004582_pt1 | contig 17442 bp, 22 predicted proteins | sample LakKiv25m_FD_114539 | JGI IMG/M metagenome (GOLD analysis project Ga0172369, IMG submission 114539) | Freshwater microbial communities from Kabuno Bay, South-Kivu, Congo - kab_022012_11.25m | ecosystem: Environmental > Aquatic > Freshwater > Lake | place: Democratic Republic of the Congo...
TGCCGTCAATGTATGCATCTTCATTATTATAAGTGGAAATGGTTATATAAGCATTTCCAGATCCGCTTCTAACAGGAAGTAACTGCTCGTTATAAACGCCAGCTCTTAAATACAGCACGTCACCAGGGTAAACATTATCAATTGCATAAATAATTGTTTTCCATGGATTCCCAATCGAGCCGTCTCCTGTTGAATTGTTTCCTGTTGGGGAAACAAAGAAATCTTTGCCAGTCATCCGGAAAGTAAATACCCAAAAAATTGCAAAGACCATTATTAGTAAATTTGTAAACTTGATTTTCATTATTCCTCCAAATAAGTATTTTGTGATAAAAAAAATTACCTTTACTTGAAAAGTATTGCTTGATTTCACTGTTGTCCATATATTAGTCGAATAAATTCAATGAGTTAGAAAATTCATTATTAATAAGTTGTAATCGTTCTTTGAAAACATAGTGTACATGGGCATTTTCACAAATTGCCCCTTTGATAGGTATCGCCAAACACCCGTGAGTTAAGCAAAAGGTAAACGCCCCGCTTGGGGCGTACCTTTTTTTCTGTTCAACTCACTAAAATTGGCGATTTAATCAAAAGAACAAAAGCAAGACTACGCTTAAAATTTATGTGAAAATATTAATCTTCTTGTATAATATACCTTTTTTTTAATTCTTAAAATGCAACAAATCAAACATAAATAAAATTTTACTTTTATACAAACGATTCCTGAAAAAACACGGTTTGCCCAAATAATCCTTGTGTGAATAATAAAATTATGAACAAAGGATATATCGCTAAACTTGCTCTTTTCATTTTACTTTGCTTTGAACATTTTAATAATATAGTAGATTATCGGAACAAAAATAAGTCCGAGTAACAAGGGCATAAACCAGAAACCCATGCCATCCGATTTTCCGGAAGCAGCAGAGTAAATCTTATGAACGATAAAGGAAAAAATCAGGAGTATTGCAGTCTTCAGGAATCTGAGCATTTTTGTGGCAAGCGTATATTGTCTTAATGCGTTTTCCTCTGTGATTTTAGTCGGGAAATTAAATATATGCGGGAATCTGTTTAGCACTGTCAGACCAACAAAGAGCACAGTCCCGATTATCGGCAGCAGGAATATTGTAGCTTTGCTCCCGAAGTCATCGGCTTTTCCTGCAAAGTCGAAGTGAGTAGGGATTGTTGACGGCAGATTGGAAAAACTGTGCAAAGTAAGATACCAAAGTACGAAGAGAAGCATCCATCCTGCGATTTCAAGCATCTGGTCGGCTGTAGAAAGTTCAATTTTAAGTTTAGGTCGATGAGGCATAAGATTTAGAGATGTAATTTAATCAAAAAGTGCTGATTGTCCATTCTTTTTTAGTCTCCAGCAATCATTACCAACTTTTTCTGCTATATCCTCTAATACTCCTAAGATAGTTTGGTGTTCGGGCGTAAGACCATTTTTTAAAAGAGGAAGTATGTAGAGAATTATTTCATCGAAATGTGGATTGATATTTTCCCTGTCTTTTCTTCTCAGGAAGCTTAATAAGTAATATTTTATTCTCAATTTAATATCAACATGCGTCCTAAAAGAAGTATATTTTTTAATTGTATACAATTCTTCATCCTCGATATAATCGAAATTCTCAAGAAGGAACGGAGTTAAATCCGTATATTCCTTTTTTAGCAAGTCAAGAAATCCTAATTCTAATCCTTTAATTATTAATTCATCATTTATTTGTTCTAATGTAGCACCGTTATTTTTAGCTATTATGCCTTCAATAGTTTGCATAACTATTTGAGCAATATTCATTCCGAGGTGTGCTTTTAGAATTGCTCTAGGGTTTTTGACTTTTCTAAAGTTGATAATTAATTGACCGGAAAGAACTGTAAATGGATTTTGTCTTTTTTTAAAGCTTGTTTGACCGTTTTTCTGAGGGACTGCGCCAATATATTCAAAACCGCAAGATTCGGCAGTCTCAATAATCAAATGCCAAAATTCCGGGTCTTTATGAGCGAAAACGAAAGAAAGCCAACGGTCATATTTGAGTACCCTGTACATTTCCTTTATACTTTTAGCGATTAATTCGTTGTACTCGGTTTTAGATTTATTATGCTCACCGCCTTCGATAGCTTCTTCATTAAAATCATTTTCTGTAACTTCCAGGTCAAGCCAAGCATTCCACATTATTGACAAATCAAGATAAGGAATTTTCTTTCCATACGGAGGGTCGGTATAGATATAATCAACACTTTCTTTTGGCAGAAAACTCAGATTTGTTGCGGTTCCCTTTAAAATTTGAATATTTGAAATTGTTTGCTCATTTATAAAATATTCAATTTCTTTTTTTGCGGCAATGACTTTCTTGGTTTTAGTCTCGTATATATTCATTAAAGGCATTTTGCCTGGGTTAGGTGCAATTCGATATCGGTAATATCTGAATGCACCGCTATCTCCCCCTCCATCGCTCTTAGTATAATGAAAAGTTAAGTTATGCTTATTAATTGAACTTGAGAATGCTAAGAGTAAGGAATGTCGAATATTCTCATTTTTTTCCTTTTTTATAATAAATTTTAAAATAGCTAATTCAGCTAATTGTTTTTTACTGAAAAGTTTTTCAATAGTAGGAACATCAGAACCTTTTGGCAATAAAAATCCTTTTGGTGATGGATATTTCTTAATTGCGCCGGTTATTTCCTGTTTGCTTTTCGGTAACAATTTTTGATAAGCTATTCTAACTCTTTCAAAAGCCTCCTTAAGTTCATTAATTTTTACCGGAACAATTAATGAATTAACCATAAAAACAGCCATTGGATTGATATCAATGCTAATTGCTTTTCTATTATTCATCAACGATTCCACTGCGGTTATACCACTGCCTCCGAATGGGTCTAAAACCAAATCACCAGGTTTACTGAAATTTTTAATGTAATCAGCCACAACATTCCAGGATTGTTTTGTGAAATAACCATGAACTCCAAAGTGTCTTTTTGCTTGCTGCTTCTTCACAGGTATTTCTTCTAAAAGAGGTCTTGTGGCATAGTCAAAACCACTTTTGGATTTGGCATAAGTTTCTGTTCTTTCATAACTGATATTTTTCCCGACCTGAAAGCTTTCAGGAGATAAATACATCTGCAATTTTTCCCAATAATATTCAATTTCATCAATTGGGAAAATGAGAATAGGTTTATTGGAGGATTCTCTTCTAAAAAGAGAAAATTCAATACCATTACAAATCGCAAAATAAGTACTACGTATTTCAGGATGTGAAGAGTAGCTGTAAACCTGTTCGATTATGTTAACATCGTTTAGGTTTTTTTCCGGTGATTTTGCATCAAGAACCCAGGCAAAGTTATTTTCAACTTTCAAACAATAATCAGGAATAAGTTTAATCGGAATTTTTTTATTGCTACCAATTTTCAGAAAGGGATGTTCAAGTGACTTGCTCCTTACGATGTTAGCTCCAAAATAACCTAAAGCAGTCAATATCGGAAGAATGATAACTTCCCGAACACTATCTTCTTTAAAGTCCCGATTTACTAATATCGCTTTAAGGTCGAGATCTCCAAATAATTCTTTTTTTGTAATTTTTTCTTTTTTCATTTAAGATATTATTTCCTGAGTCCAAATTATCTTACTACAAGCGAAAATTACAAAATTTATCGTAATAATCCAAAATAATCACAACTATTTCTTCTTAATAAAATGCAGCAAAGAAATCTTCTTAACATGTGCTATTTGAAAGGAATATTAATCATACCTGTTTTTTAAAATTGCTTTTTCCATTTGCCTAACAATTCCATAAGCTGACGAGACGTCCGGTCGTATTCGCCGTCGCTTCCCAATAATTTAATAGCGTTTTTCTGATTTCCGGACACCGCTACGGCAGCAACCTTGGCAGCTTCCTCGTGAAACCTGGCATGAAGTTCTCTTACTTTTTTATATATTTCAGATTCAACTATTTCAGCAGGTATTGAACCGTCGAAAAGCCACTTACCGAATTTGCAGTGCAGGTCACTACGAATAAATTCCACAGGAACATCTATTTCTGATTGTTCAATAGCTAATTCAAGTTTAATTCTCCAATTTTGATGTGCGTACATCGCATTTGTTATCTCATATTTCATTAAAAATTCTCCATATTTTTTAAAAACAAATAATTTATGGAAAATTTTTCCAATTACAAAGTGTTAATTAAGTAACATAGAAAACTATCTACTCAAACTTGGCTTTTTAATTACAATTTCTTAATTTGCTTATATTTTTAATTTAAACTGAAAATTGAATGACTGAAAAAATTATTATACTCGACTTCGGCTCGCAATATACACAGCTTATCGCACGAAAAGTACGCGAAGCGGGCGTCTATGCCGAGATTTTCCCTTTTTCCATAACCAAAGAAAGCTTGCTTGCTCAGCAGCCAAAAGGTATTATCCTTTCCGGTGGTCCTTCGAGTGTCTATGCCGAAGATGCACCCCATCCTTCGTTCGATGTGTTTACGCTTGGTGTACCGGTTCTTGGAATATGCTATGGGCTTCAACTTCTGGCTTATCACAAAGGCGGCGGCGTTGACAAAGCCGCTCGCAGGGAATTCGGTCGTGCCGAGCTGATTATTGACTCGGATGCAGATTTGTTTTCGGGTGTCAACCCCAAATCAACAGTATGGATGAGCCACGGCGACGCCCTTACTTTGCAGCCGACTGAATTTGATGTTATTGCCCATACGGACAACGCACCCGTTTGTGCAGTCCGCTCCAAAACCGAGAAGATTTACGGCGTGCAATTCCATCCTGAGGTGCATCATACTTCCGAAGGCAAGAAAATTCTGAATAACTTTGTCCGTAAAGTTTGCGGCTGCGTCGAAACCTGGAACGCTCATTCGTTTATCGAAACTCAGCTTCGGGACATAAGCGTAAAAGTCGGTACCGGCGAAGTAATTTGTGCTCTCAGCGGTGGAGTGGATTCCACTGTTTTGGCGGTTCTATTACATAAGGCAATCGGAAAGCAGCTTCATTGTGTCCATATTGATCCGGGATTGATGAGAACGAACGAAAGCCAAATCATCTACGATTTGTTCCGTGAATCGTTTAATATTTCGATTGAAGTTGTGAAGGGCGAAGAGTTGTTCCTGGGGCGTCTTGCTAACGTGGTTGAACCGGAACAGAAGAGGAAAATCATTGGTGCTGCGTTTATTGATTTGTTCAATGATGCAGCTATGAAATTCAATAATGCGAAATGGTTAGCCCAGGGAACGCTTTATCCGGACGTGATTGAATCAGTTTCCATCAAGGGTCCATCTGCGACAATCAAATCGCATCACAACGTAGGAGGTCTACCAAAAAAAATGTATCTTAAAATTTTGGAGCCGTTCCGTGAGCTTTTCAAGGACGAAGTGCGGGAAGTCGGCAGGGAACTTGGCGTGCCGGAATGGTTCGTTGAGCGGCACCCCTTCCCCGGACCGGGACTTGCTATAAGGGTACTTGGCGACATCACAAGCGAGCGTTTGGAAATACTACGTAAAGCGGATGATATTTATTTAGAGGAAATTCGAAATGCAGGGCTATACAACGAGATTTGGCAGGCATTTGCTGTGCTGCTTCCCGTTCAGAGCGTCGGCGTTATGGGCGACGAGCGTACCTACGAAAACGTATGTGCATTGCGTGCTGTAACGAGCGTGGACGGAATGACAGCAGACTGGTATTCCTTCTCACAAGAAGTGCTTGCAAAAATCAGCAGCCGTATCATCAACGAAGTCCGCGGCATCAACCGTGTAGTTTACGACATCACGAGCAAACCCCCGGGGACTATTGAGTGGGAATAAGCGTGGAAAAACGAGATAAATATTTTATTTTATATGTACTTGACTATGTTGAAAAAAACGTCAAAGTAACAAATTAGTAACAATTTGAAAATATTTATAAATATGCATATACATGAAAACATGAGAATTGACAAGGGTTTTAAAATCAGATTGGAGGTTATTCAATAACATGAGTATAAAAGTTGGAACAGGAAAATTTAGTCCTGAGATTGAAAATGAGATAATAGCTAAAGGGTATCATATTTATAACTATGCCCTGGCAGTCGAAGATTATCCCAATTCATTTATAAATGAAAATACACCTAAAGAAATTGAAATTGGCAAAAGATATACCTTAAGATTATTTGTCAAAATTGAAAAGGGTTTAATGAAAACTATTGATAGTGGCTTAATAGATATAAAAATTATCAGGAAAGACAAAGACAGTTTTCTTGCAGAAATTCTTACTTTATTGCCAGTAGGATTTCCATTAAGAAAAGGTCAGAGGATTGATGTTAAAAAAGAAGAAATTCTGTATGAGCAAGTAAGTCAAATATTGAATTAGGTTATTATGACTATTCAAAGAAAAATTAGGATTATCAATTGTTTTATCTTTGTATTCGTTATATTATTTATCTTTTCAATCAATCAACTCAGAGCAGACATCAACAAGGAATTAGATACACTCCTGCATAAAGCTCATACTTCAAGAACAAATCAAGATCTTTATAAATACTTAAACGAATATTTGAAACTTTCTAAAGATAACAATCTTAAAGACAAAATAGCTAGTGGTTATTATGAGTTTACAAGATATAGCTGGCTTAATGGGTATTACAGCGAGGCACTTGAATATTCACGTCAAGCCATTGAATATTTTTCACAATTGAATGATGAGAATGGAATTGGAAATACCTATGTTTTACTTGGAAACATTTATTCAGATTGTAATGATACAAATAAAGCTTTCAACTATTATTCTAAAGCACTGAATATTTATCAAAAAACTAAAAATATTCATCTTGAAGCTATCATCTACGGAAATTTCGCCTCTTATTTCAGTAGTATAGGATGTTTCGATAAAACTAAATATTTTGCAGAAAAAGCAATAGGATTGTATCAAATTCTGCAAGATACTATGGGACTGGCTGATAACTATTCATTTATTGCTCAAGCCTATTATTCAAGAAATGATTTTACCAATGCTTTACAGTATTTCAAGCAAAGTTTTGATTTATATGGTATGACTGGAGATAGTCATCATATTTGTTTGACATATATCAGCATAGGTCTTACCTACCATAAACTTAATAGACAGAATTTTGCTGAGGCTTATATTAAAGTAGGTCTTGATAAAGTAAGTAGATATAATTCTATTGATGGGAAGCCTGAGTTTTTGAAAGAATTGATCTCTTATTATAAAAGCAAAGGAAAATTAAAGGAAGCTCTGAAGTATTCCGAAAAACTTTCTGCATGGAAGGATACTCTATCTAAGTACAATACAAGAAAGACAGAACAAAAGTTCGAGCTTAAAATTCAGGAAGAAAAGTTTCAGAATGAAAAGAATAACCTGATTAAAGTACAAAAATCAAAAAACCAATTTTACTTATTTCTTTTTCTGTTATCGGCTATTGTTATTTTGAGCATTGTTCTTGTTCTTATTATTAAAATTAGAAATCAAAAAAAGATTCAATTAATAAATAAAGAATTAGCTCAACTCAACTCCACTAAAGATAAGTTCTTTTCCATTATTTCGCATGACTTAAGGACTCCGCTGAATTCATTTAATGACCTCATTTCATCACTGAATAATTACTATGATGATTTCACCGTTGAAGAAATCAAGAAACACATTGGCTCCTTGAAAAAGTCTTCTGATAATTTATTGTTGCTTTTAGAAAACCTCTTGCTCTGGGCTAATGTTCAGTCTAAAGGAATTGAACCGATTCAAGAAAATATTATTTTAACTGAATTGATTGAGCAAGAAATATCAAATTTGAATGAATATGCAACTAAAAAAGAAATTCAAATTATCAACAAGATTGAAGCTAATCTGCAAGCATTTGCCGACAAGGATATGATAAGTGTTGTAATCAGAAATTTGATTTCAAACTCAATAAAATTCTCAAAAGCAGGAACTAAAGTTAATATAGATGGACACAGTGAAAATGGATATATCGAAGTTTCCTTCACGGACACTGGCGTCGGTATTAGTGATGAAGTCAAAGAAAAGATATTTAAGTTGGAATCAAAGTATTCGACACTTGGAACTAACCTCGAAAAAGGAACAGGCTTAGGCTTATGTCTAAGTAAAGAGTTTATAGAAAAAAATAAAGGTAAAATTAGGTTTGAAAGTGAAGTAAATATTGGCACCAGTTTTTACTTTACCCTACCTATGAATTAATTATGAGGAATTAAAATGAGTGAACAAATAAAAGCAGTTATAATAGATGATGAAGAGAATTTCAGTTCAGCCCTAGAAATTCAAATCAGAAAGCAATTTCAAAATATTTCTATTATAGGTAAAGCATCTACAATTAAAGAAGGAATTCAACTAATAAACAGAACCATGCCCGACCTCGTTTTTTTAGATATTAATTTTCCTGAAGGTAACGGCTTTGAAATTATTGAATCAACGAAATTTACCAGATATGAAGTTATTTTTACAACTTCATTCAGTGAGTTTGCCGTTCGTGCCTTTGAAGTTTCGGCAATTCATTACCTATTAAAACCAATTGACCCACAAAAGTTGAAAGAGGCTATAAACAGATTCAATCTAAAAACAGACCATGATAAATTTGACGAAAAATTAAGGATTTTAATAGAAAGCTTACAGGACAGACCACAGAAAATTCTTCTCCCAACATCAGACGGACAAAACATATTTAATATCTCAGAAATTATTCGCTGTGAAGCAGACAGTAGTTATTCAACTGTATTTTTTAATAATGGCGAAAAGCTACTCATAGCCAAGCCACTCCAAAATTTACATAAAATTCTCGTTGATCTTGATTTTGTAAGAATACACAGCAAACATCTTATAAATTTGAAATATGTAAAAAAATATGTTTCTGGCAGAACACCTCATCTAATTCTCACAGACGGCACAGACCTCCAAATTTCTCAACACCAGAAAAGTGATTTTGCAGACAAATTGAAAAAGTACGTAAAATCAGTATAAAATCGAATTCAAAAAAGCTTCAATAACTTAGAATTTTACTTCGATTAGAAAGTTATCTACATACTTTACTAAGTACAAAATTTACAGACAAATCGATTTTGTAATTTTGCATTTTGAAATAATGTAAAATTATTGGAGAGAAAATGACAACTGAACTTGAAATAAAACATAAGGCAAAAAAAATTGCTATAAAAAGAATTTTAAAACCACCAGCTGTATATGTTTTGTATACGATTATTCTTTCCTTTTTGTTGATCTTTTTGTTGCCATTTGGAACGATATTTGATTTTTTAAAATTAATAGCTTTTTTATCGTTAATAATTGCTCCAATTGTTTACTTTTTCTGGTATAGGCATTATAAGAAAGAAGAAATAACTAAAATTAAAATACAATTAGAAAAAGAAATTTTTTAAAATAAATTGGAGAATGTATGTCTGGATTATTTTCTGTATTTAAAGATTTGGCTAAAGATGTAGCTAAAGACATTGGACAAGAGTTAAAAGAAGAGGCAAAAAATAAATTGAAAAATATGAACTCGGATGACTGGAAGAAACTCGGACAAAAAGGTAAAGAAATGGCTTCCAATGTATTTCAAAGTTCAACTAGTGAAAATGAAATTAAACCAAAGGAAATTAAGAATATTCCCATTTCATCTTCAAAAAAGGATACTCCTACTGAATTAAAAGAACTTGGTTTCTCTGAAAATGAGATTGAATATTACAATGAATATTTGTCTTGCTATAATGAAGATAATTGTATAACCGATGCTGAACGTAGATTATTGGATAAATTTCTATCAAAACTTGATATTCCAAACGATAGAGTTGAATTAATTGAATCCATTGCAGAAGGTGAACCCATCAGTAAATTCTTTATGACTGAAAATAACCAAGAAGAAATTGTGTTTTCAGAGTCAGAGAAAGAATATATTGAAGAATATAGGAGTTGCCTTGATGAAGATAATGATATAACAGATGCAGAACGAAGGTTATTGAATAAATTAAGCGATAAATTAGGTATAACTAAAAATCGTATAGAGGAATTGGAGCTATTTGCCAAAGGTAAACTTTTTTCAAGTGTAGAGAAAGAGTACTATGATGAAATAGTAAACTGCTTTGAAGAAGATGGCGAAATCACAGATGGTGCGAGAAGGTTATTAGAAAAGCTAAGAAAAAACCTTAATATTTCAGAGAAAAGAGCTTCCGAACTTGAGGCAATAGCTGAAGAGGAATTATAATGGAAAATAGAAACTTACTAATTTCAAAATATAAAGATATTTATATTAATTCTTCAAAAGATGATTTCAAAAAATTAGCTTTTGATGCTGCAAAGGAAGAATTAAAGGTTGAAATTAAAAAGGAAGTTGATAATAATTCCAAGTCTGATATAGAAAAATTCAAAAAAATTATTGAACGCATACCTGCTTTGGAAAGTCAGAATAAAATAAATGAGAAGGAAATTAAAAAATTAAAAAGCTTGTTTGATGAAGCTAATAGGAAAATTAAGGAAGAAGAAGAAAAAATAAATAAGCAACTGCATGAAGCAGAAGCAGAAAAAAAAGAACTTACAAAAGACAAGGAAAAATTAAATAAAGAGATAGATAGCAAAAACAAAGATATAGAAGGCAAGAATAAAGAAATTGAAACATTAAATGCTACTATTAATGATTTGAAGAAAAAAAAGGATATTGAAAATCCAGTTAATTCGCCTCCAAAAAAAATTACTGCCTACCTTTTTATAAGCATAGCAATAAATGTAATTACTATTATAATAATTATCCTACTGTTATTCAGGAATGATAAGAAGGCAGAAATCAAAACAATCATAAAGGAAGTTAAACCGACCCAAAACGAATTGGTAGTTAGTAAAGTAGAAAATTTTGTAAAAATCTATTTTGATAATAATTCCGCTAAAATTAAATCTGAGTTCTTACCATATTTAGAAACAAATTTAGTGCTTTTAAAGAAAAATGATTCAACAAAGTTTGAGGTTATTGGTCATACAGATAAATCGGGTTCAGAAAAATATAATGATGGATTATCTCTTTTAAGGGCAAAAACTGTCAAAAATTGGTTTGTGTTAAATGGCATAGATTCAAATCGTTTAAAAACAGTCGGACAGGGTTTTAAATATAACGAAAGTGATAATAAAAACTCAACAAACCGATTTAAAAATAGAAGAATAGAAATTAAAGTAATTACAAAATGAGGTAAAATGATGGTGCTTAATTTTGGAAATATATTATCTTATGGGAAATCATTTTCTGAAGATTTTTATGATGAATTCAAAAATGATTTATTAGAAAAAAAAATTATTGAAACCCTAAAATCTGATTCTATAGATTTTATTAAAGGTACAATAAATTATTATATTGAAACCCTTAAGATCGATTTAAAAAGTTTTGGAAAAAATCAATTCGAGAAATTATTACTTGATAAAAAAAAGCTCGAAGACCTACGAGTCGGAAATATTAATAATATAAAACAGGCAATAATTATCAATGAGCCAGAGCTCGCAGAATCGGAAATTGCTGAAATAATTAAGAACCTAGAAGATACCTCAAAGATAAATTTCAGTGAAGAATATAATTTAAAACAAGAAATTGAAGATTTTTGCAAGGAAGAATTTAACAGGATTAAGGAAGAGCTATTAAGTCGTACTGGTGATTTTGTTGAAGAACTATTAGAAGAAAAAGTTTTTAAGCCAATATTAGAATCTTTTGAAAAAAGCCTGACGAAAATAATTAATGATAGAATAAATAATTTTAAATAAATATAGGGATGTTATGAAATTAAAATATTATATCATTGCATTTTTTACATTGATTTCTTTGAATTCTTGCACAGAACAACAAAGAGCTAGAACTTTTGGTGGAAGTTCTACAATAGAGATAGAACCATCAAAAAAATTTGTAAATATTACATGGAAAGAAAATAGTATCTGGGTTTTGACAAAAGCAGCTACAACAAATGAAAAAAGGGAAAAATATGAGTTTCAAGAAAGAAGTTCAACTGGACTTTTAGAAGGTAAAATCATCATTATTGAGAAATAAATTCTGGAGTGAAAATGTCTTTAACTAAATATCTTATGGAAGTAAGACTTGCAAATGAAAAACCTGTTCAGATTGAAGTATTCGCTGACACTAATGGCAGTATGAATTCCGATAATCCTAATTTGAAAAAAGCTGTTGAAGATTCGATTCAAAGACTTATTACTAAAAAGGTCACTATCTTAGGTAGAAAAATAATAAAAAAATATTGAGAATTATGGCAGAATACAAAATTGAAGTAGCTTTTCGTCCTGATAAATACATGAAACAGGAGAAGAAAATTTTGACTGTTTATTCAAATGATAGCAATAGAGACAAACTTAAAAAACTTGCTGAAGAACAACTAAAACTTATAACAGGTGGTAAAGCTATTGTTGATTCTGTTATCAAAATTTTTAAATAATTACTGATGAACATTATCAAAATTATTGACGGACGAATTCATCAAGTAAATGAAAGAGGTATTGCCCTGCATCCCGTTATTTGCAGGAATGTAGTCTCAGCATTTTATAATTCTTCAGAAAATTTGATTGTAGTCACTTTCTCAGACGGTATGGTACAATTAGTCAATCTTAGAGGTATAATAGAACGGACGATAGTAAAAACAGGTGCGGCTAATGCCCTCTTTTCTGGTCAGGATATCCTAGTTCAGACAATAAAAGGAAAAACAGAAATTCGATCACAAACAGGATTATTGATAAGAACAGTGTGAATAAATGAAACATCTGAATTATTTATGAGGTGTCATGGGGCTTACTCAGCCCCTTTTCTATTCCTTTTTAACCATTGGTATAATGACTGTTCAGAGACATCGTAACGAGTTGCGATAAATCTTTTTGAAGAACCATTAGCTAGAAGTGCTTCAATTTCAGGTTTGAATTTATCTAGCTTTGAATTGTATGAACCAACGGGGCGTCCTAAAGTCATTCCCCTGAGTTTTCTGGCTCTTAACGATTCAATGGTTCTCTGTGAAATCAGCTCTCTTTCAATTTCACTTGCCATAGCAAAAGCCATTGCTATTATTTTCGATTGAATACTACCATCCAAAGACCAATTACCTTTAACTGCATAAATGTTTATCTTCTTTTCGGTTGCAATAGATAAAATTTCCATGCACTCAAGCATTGAGCGACCAAGTCTGCTAAGTTCACTCACAATAATATTATCTCCAGCAGAAAGTTCGTGAATAACATCGTAAATTTTTCTCTTTTTCCAATTTACTTTACCGCTTACTTTTTCTTCAACAAAAATCACATTTCCGAGCATTTTCTGATTTGCTAATTTCAGAATGTCCATTTTGTTTTTCTCAAGCTCCTGATCAATAGTGGAGACTCTAAGGTAAGAATATGTTTTCATAAAATTTTGTTCTCTAAATATTAAACTTATTATTTGAAATTAATATTGATATTTGCATCACTTTTTAAACTTGACTTTTTATTTAGTTTCTATCAGTTTTATATGAACGTTTTTTCTTTAGAATAACTATCAGTCACCTTTAGCACAAAACACAAACCATTTGGAATGCTTCATCATTTTATTAGTTCTTGGGTCAAACTCAAGCAGACTTGCTACAGTTTGCCATCCATAAAGTCTAAACTGTCTGACATCATCTTTGCCATGCCACAATGCAACTTTCAGTGCAAATATTTTTCTGCTAAATCCAAAAACATCTTTATGCACAGAACTTGGGTCTAAATAAGTCCATTTCATTAGTTCACCTCATTTTTATTGTTTAAAATCCAATCTACTGCTTTTTGAGCCTGACTTGCCGATATAAGAACCATTCGTTTATCATTTTGTAAGACTTGGAGCCAATTCTCAATATAACTGGCTTGGTTTTCAATTGTATTTTCAATACCAGATAAAGAGCATAGAAAACTAGCTCCTATCTCAGCAATAAGTTCTTCTTTGCTGTAAGTTTCAGTTCCAAACTCAATTTTATCAGTAATACCTTTTCTGTCTAATCTCTCTTGGTGTCCAGTACTATGAACAAGCTCGTGATATAAACTCGAATAGTAGCTATCAGAGCTATGAAAGTTAGCTATTGATTGTATCTCAACTCTATCAATTCTCGGCAAATATCTTGGATTTGGAATTGTGTTATTTACAACAATAGCAGGTGGTTTCGGATAGTTATTGATAACAGTTTCTGCTGAAATATTTTTAAAGTTTTGAGTTTCGGATATTCTTTTTGATTTAATTTCTTCAGGTAATTCAACCTGTTCTATATTGAAAACATTATAATATCTTAGCAAGAAGTGAACATCAGCAGAACCTTCATCAAGTTCTTGGTGTCTGTTGATTACTATTGGTTTCCAAAATACTACCATTGAACTTTGCTCCCCTTTCTTCACCCAGCCAGATAAGTCCTTCACTTGCCTGAATGAGAGCCAATAATTACTTTCAAAATCTTGCATGCCAAGTAATATTTGGTTTATACCTTTATAGGCAACATCTGAAACAAAATTCTTTGGCAAAGATGTTTTCCATGTCTTCTGCCAGGGGACAGTTCCCTGCTCAAGTTTCTCAATAATCTTGTTGGTAATAATTTTATAAATCTGATACATTGTTTTATTCCTTTTAAATGCGGCAGGCTATCTAAATTAGTAGCCTTCTCATGCTTTTTGTAATCTTGTTAATTATATTTTGTTGTCTGAAAAAATGACTTTCATAAATTGGGTATGGTACATGTTTTCAAGTCAATTGAATATAAACTATGACTTAAATAATGACTCTCTTAAAAGTCATTTCCTCTGATAAAAATCTTCTTCTTGTTTTGGAAGATGTTTTTTAATTTCTCAATTCCAGAAATGGTGTAGTAAACTTTACCTCTCTGATAGAACCATTCCGAGCCTTCCTGAATTTGCGGCACCCACTTATAACAATACTCGGAACGACCATCTCGTTTCAATTGGTACTGTTTTCGTCCGAGCCTTAGATAAGTCAAACGCTGTCGATTTGAATAGTTATAAGACAAGCCCAAAACATTCAATGCTTCTTGCTGTGTAAACAAATCGCTATTGCTGTTAATTTGCTTCATTTTTATTTGCCGACATTGTTTTGGAATCTTTAAAAGAAATAATTCTGAACTCTAAAATCTCTTCAAGATAAATATCACTGATTATTTTCTCCTCAAAAAGCTCTTCAAGTCTAGCTTGCTGTTGCTCTATTTCATCTTCTTTTGTCAACTTAAAATCTCTTGCATCAATTTCATTAGAGAAAAATTTTAAACATGGATAATAATTGAAAATCTCATCCATTTGCACCCATTTAACTATATAAATCATATTATTCTCTCCATTAGGTTTTTAAAAATTCGGTTCGCTTTCAACAATCTCATTGTTTCGGGGGAACAATGTGGAGCTATAGTCAAAGGCACCGAAAACGAAATCTTTAACTCCATTTGCAGCATAGGGGAAATTTAATACTCACTTGGTAAAATACAGACTTTGTCTATGCACCACAATTCTATCCTGTCAAGAGGAAAATCTGTAAATTCCAAATCTTGATTAGCAAGGACATTATGATTTCCGTCCGATATTTCTACAACAGCAGAATGGTCTTCATTTACCTTGAGCTTGAAAACTTGGAACTCCTGATTTTTGACATTTGTGTCAAATTGATATGAAGCCACTATATCCAAGAGCCAATAGCACTGGCATTCATCTGCAAGGTATTTGACACCATCGGTAAATTTAATTCCAAATGGATGCATGTAATAATGTTCCGTACCTGTGAAACTTGACAAGGTGTTCAATATTTCTTCTTTGGTTTTCATCAATACCTCAGATAGCATTTAGAAATTTAATAATTGAATTACTTTTCTTCTGAGCAAATAAGCTTTCCAGAAGATTCAGAATAACAGCTAAAACAACACCTATTGCAAAAGCAACTATTACAGCTATAATTATGTCTTGTATCATTTTGATTTCCTTAAATTTGGTTTATATAAAGTTTATTGTTGATTCCAAAATCGGTAAAAAAATTAAAGGCTGCCTTGTGGACAGCCCTTGTTTTGATTATGCTTTCTGGTATTTCCCAGCTTCTTCTTCAGCTTTCTGCAATTCCTCTTTCAAGGAAGTTATTGAATTTTCGAGTTTCGGAATTGTTGAATCACGTTTCTCCGAAGTTGAATCCAAATAATTTTTCCTGAGACTTGCCATGTTTTTTTCGAATCTTTCGGTTCTGGCTTTCAGATATTCTTTGTATAAATCTGAAAAATCACCTGGTTTACCACTCTCTATTTGCTTTTCTTTTTCTTCTGATAGCTTTTCAATTTGTTTGGAATAGAATTGCAATAAGATCTCCTTAGCTTCTAAAGATCCATCCTCACGATATTCAATTATTTTTTGGATTCGGTCGAGTTCAAACTTATCTGTAAGATTCTTTAGCTTTTCTTCATCTTCTTTTTGCCACTTTTCTAAGGTTTTTCTGCTTTGTGCTAATTTCCGTTCCTTGTCTTCTATATCTTTTTTGAGGCGATAGAGCTTGTTGACAAGGATGGTAGAAATTTGTTCAGGTACTCCGTTTTTCTTCGGTTCGGCTGGTACTTCAGTAATTTCCTGAATTTCGTCAGTTTGTTCATCATCTCTTCTGGAATCATTTTCTTCAGAAGGTTCGATTTCGGAATTTACTACTATATCCAAGACCTCATTTTCGGTCTCAATCTTAGAAGTTAATTTCCCTTTGTTTTCTGGATGTTTTTTCATTGTGCTAATCCTTTAAATTATTGAAAAATATAATATTTAGTTCCGTTAAATCTGTCATTTAACTTGTTGTAATTTACTAAAGGTTAGTATAAGGAACAAGAAAATAAACGTGATAAGTCGCTATATTTCAAAGAATTAATGTAATTATTACGGTCAGTTTACGGAGATAAAATCAACTATATTTGAGAATAAAAGGAAGTACAAATTTTCACCAAAAGTTCGGAATTTTAAAAAATCATAAACTTACCGTTTGCTTATCTTAGAAGCTGAAATTAATAACCTCTCAATTTGTTTGAAAATAATAACTTCATTCTATCAATTATTATAAAATCAATGCAGTTTGAACGGCTGTAATTGCTTAAATTTGTATTTTTAATTTTTGGTTTTTTATTTATGGCAAAACAGAATGGAAACGGCGAAAAAGTCAAATCAATGGAATCATGGATTTGGGACGCCGCATGTAGTATAAGAGGGGCTGCTGATGCCGCTAAATACAAAGATTATATCTTACCTTTAATTTTTGTTAAACGGCTTTGCGACGTGTTCGATGATGAGATTGACCGTATTGCAGAGAAAACCAAAAAGAACAGAACTTTTGCTTTACAGCTTATCGAAAAAGACAAATCATTAGTTCGGTTCTATCTTCCAATGAAACCACAGGACACCGAAAAAGAATCAACTTGGGACGTAATCAGAAAAATTAGTGATAAAATTGGTCTGGAA
>Ga0172369_10004585_pt1 | contig 17437 bp, 17 predicted proteins | sample LakKiv25m_FD_114539 | JGI IMG/M metagenome (GOLD analysis project Ga0172369, IMG submission 114539) | Freshwater microbial communities from Kabuno Bay, South-Kivu, Congo - kab_022012_11.25m | ecosystem: Environmental > Aquatic > Freshwater > Lake | place: Democratic Republic of the Congo...
AAAAGCGGAAGGTTTGAAGTTAAATGTTACGGCGCTTATGACTTTTAAGCAGTTAGCTTTAGCCGCTCAAGAGGGCGCTGATTATGTAAGCCAATTTTTTTGCCGGGCTAAAGATACGGGTTTAAATTCCGTCCGGGAAATAAATATGGCTAGAGAATTTATTGACCAAAATGGGTTAGCAACCAAAATAATAATTGGCAGTATTCGGAGCACAGATGATGTCGGTACGGCTCTGCTTACCCGAGGCCATATTATTACCATTAATCCGGAATTATTGGAGCAATCTTTTTCACACCCGAAAACAGACAGTAGCATTGCGGAGTTTGCCCAAAGATACGAAGAATCTGTAGCCAAACGGGGATTGAGTGTGCCATATCCGACAAATGGTTAACTTTTTTAACATGCAGAAACAAAAAGCAATTTTTTGGGACAGGGACGGGGTGTTAAACCATACACTGCCACAGCGGGACGATGGTGAAAAAAATGTTGCGCCGCAAAAATTTGAAGATTTTAAATTGGTAGAGGGTATTAAAGAAGTTTTACAGGAAGTAAGACTTTTGGATTTTTTTAATATTGTTGTTACCAATCAGCCGGATATTACCCGCAATAAAATGTCGTGGGAAGAATTAAATCGGATGAATGATTTTTTAAAAGCCGGTATTCCGACAATTGAAGCGGTCTATGTTTGTCCACACGACAGAACAGACAATTGCAATTGCAGAAAGCCTAAGCCCGGATTACTTCTTGATGCGGCAAAGGATTTTAATTTAGACCTGACAAAATGCTATATGGTCGGGGACAGTCAGAGTGATATAGACGCCGGGAAAACCGCCGGAGTAAAAACAATTTTAATAAAAGCAAATTATAATTCCAAAGTAATAAATTTCGATTTCACAATAAATAAAATATCTGAAATTATAAGTCTTTTAAAGTAAAGGTTTATAAAAAATTGAACCGGATCTTTTGTGGTACTCTCTAAAAAGAGAGCGGTACAAAAGATCGGGTTTTTGCTTACAGTCGTGAGCAGTTCTAGGCGTTAGCCAAGCGGAGAAGCTGAAGAGTCTCCTTCGGCGTCCACTGGTGTGGTGTGGGACCCATGCGAATCCCGCAGCACTGTTCGGCTCCAACGCCGGCCAGTTGGGGTGTAAAAGACCCCCACCAAAGCCGTCCTTCCCGGAATTCCAGCATGAGCTGGAAGTCAGGAGGCAACCCTTCTTTGCCCGGCGCGGTGTTGGCAAAGGCCTTGCTGTAGAGCCTTATGATAGTGTAGATAGCAAAGGAGAGATTCTCCATATTGATTGGTTTGTCGTCGGTTTGCACGAAAAAGCATTGTCCGACTTGGTGAATGGATTCGACCACTGCCAGGATGTGGCCGGCGAAGAGCAGTGCCATTTTCGATTTTCGGAATTCTTCCACCATCTCGAGTTCTGTTTCCAGGTCGAAGAGTTCATCCGGGTCTGGTTCCATGAGGAGGTGGATGTGAAAGTCCGGCACACTGGCTCCGCAACGTTCGGTGCCGTTGTAGTGCACCAGCCGAACGTATTTGCAGGTTTTGATTTTGGGCAGGCAGATGGCGTGGAGGATTTTCCATAAGTCTGGAACGCCACTCATCTTCCTGATTTTTCCTTCGCTCCAGCAGCTGTTCATGGGGCGGACTAGCCCGTGGATGTTGTGAGAGAGGCTTGTGGCGCCTTGGAGCACCATCCCTCCCGTGACATCCGGGTACTCTTTTAGCACCGGTTGACTGTCAGGGTCGTTGTGGAACCGGCAGGGAAGAGTTTCTCTCCACTTGTCGATGGAGTACTGTCCCGTGCGGCTCAAATAGCCTGGGTTGAAGTGACGGAGCCCATATTTGACTTTGGCTCCGTTTGGATAGGTCTTCTCGACCAATTTGTCTTCGTTCACTATTGTCACTCCTTTGTATTGTTCATTCCGCCCGAGCGGAACAAATGAGTATACAACATATTTTGGTGTTTGTAAATGCTCATATTTTATGTTAAAATTGCTAAAAAGGAGCAATATTATGTCATCTGAATTTATAAAATCTTATTTAGAAGAAGTAGCTAAAATTACCCGTGATTTGGATGCCGGAGCAATTAATCGTTTAGTTGAATTGTTGGTTAAAGTTCGGGCGGATGGAGGTCGGCTATTTATTTTGGGAGTGGGAGGAAGCGCCGGAAATGCTTCTCATGCGGTAAATGATTTTAGAAAAATTACCGGAATAGAAAGTTATGCCCCGACCGATAATGTTTCCGAGCTCACAGCCCGAACTAATGATGAAGGTTGGGAAAGCGTTTTTGTGGCTTGGCTTAAGACCAGCAAATTAACGCCACGCGATTGTATTTTAGTTTTTTCCGTGGGCGGTGGGAATTTGGAAAAAAATATCAGTGCCAATTTGGTTAAAGCTCTGCAGTACGGAAAAGAAATCGGATGTAAAATCGCCGGCATTGTGGGGCCAAAAGGCGGGTACACGGCTGGTGTGGCCGATGCGTGCGTTGTTGTTCCAGAAGGCCATCCGGACAGAATTACGCCTCACTCCGAGGCTTTTCAGGCAGTGGTGTGGCATTTGTTGGTCTCCGACCCGCGTTTAAAAGTTTCTTCCACCAAGTGGGAATCGATTAAATAATTTTTTCAGGACTTATACACCGCCACTTTTTGGGCGGGCAGAGCCCGTCCCTAAAAGTGGCTTTGGTCAATTTCTTCGTTAAAATGCTTCGGTGTTTGTCGTCGTACTAAAGTACGCCTCCAAACATCCTCGTATTTTGCCTCGAACTTGGCTCAATGTATAAGTCCTCTATATTAAATTTAGTTATTAAATGACAATGCAGTTATTAAAAGGAGCCAGAGTTTTGGTTACCGGTGGCACCGGCTTTGTTGGCTCGCATTTAGTGCGGCGCCTGGTTTTAGCGCAGGCAAAAGTTTTTATTTTAGCCAGGAAAAATAGTTCGCCTTGGCGTATTTTGGATGTATTAAAAAAGGTTAAACTGTGCCGTGCGGACTTAGCTAATCAGCAACAGGTGCTCAAATGCATAAAGCTTGCCCGGCCGGATTATATTTTTAATGTTGCGGCTATGAGAGAAATAGACCGCAGTATTAGCATGCTTAATCCCAGTATCAACATTAATTTGCTGGGGATGTTAAATTTAATTCAAGGGGCAGAAAAATTAAATTTCCGCCCAAAGGCTTTTGTGCAAACCGGTAGCTTGGAAGAATACGGAACCGGGTCGGTGCCATATATGGAAAGCCAAAAGGAACAGCCGGTTTCGCCTTACACTGCCGGCAAAGTGGCGGCTACCCAGTTCTGCCAAATGTTGCACCGCAGTTTAAAGTATCCAATTGTTGTTTTGCGCCCTTGCTTAATGTATGGGCCGGGCCAGGAGTTGGATATGTTTATTCCCATGCTTATTAACACCTGCCTAAAGAATAAAAATTTCCCTATGACTTCCGGAGAGCAAACGCGTGACTTTGGTTTTGTCAGCGACCTTGTGGACGCTTACTTACTGGCAATTAAGTCCCCCAAAGCCTTTGGGCAAGTAATAAATATTGGCACAGGCAAAGAGTATAAAATTAAAGATGTTGCAAAAAAAATTGTTAAAATTTCAGGTAGTAAAACAAAATTACAAATCGGCCGTTTACCTTCGCGCGTAGCTGAAATACAGCGCCTGGTTTGCAATAATACCAAAGCTAAAAAATTGCTCGGCTGGTCGCCAAAAGTCAGCCTGGATTTGGGACTTAAAAAAACCATAGATTGGTATCGGTCGAATCCGTCCAGTTAAGAAGAATTCTTAGAAATTATAGCGGATTTAACCCAGTTTTAAATTCGGGTTTTGTTGACATTTGCCCCAAAAAAAGGTTATATTAGTAAGGTAAAAATTAGGCGCAAATGGTATGAAATGTAGGATATGTAAAGCGAAAAATTTAGAGGTAATCTTCGAAAATAATAATTGTCCTAAGACCAGCCATAAATTTTTAACCAGACAGGAATTAAAAAAAGACAAGCGGGTGGCGGTGCGTGTTTTAAAATGCCATAACTGCAATATGGTTCAGCTTCAGGATGCGTATGCCGAGGAACAATACGTTTCCGACTACCAAAGGAACATTACTTTTTCTAAAGCCGCCAATACCCACATGCTAGCCATGGCCGGAAGATTGGCTGTCCACAAAGTAAAAAATGTTGCGGAGATTGGCTGCGGCAACGGTGCATTCTCTATGTTGTTTAAAGCCAGTACAGACGCCCAGGCAAAAATTACCGCCTTTGAGCCTTCCAAAGCCGCCTATAGTACGGCTAAAAAAAACGGAGTAAACGCGTATAACGTTTTTTTTGACAAGGCCTTGCCGAAAAAATTTAAGGGCTATGACGGGTTTGCCATGCGTTTTGTGTTAGAGCATTTGGACAACCCCAATGGAATTTTCAATGAAATAAAAAAACGATGTGTGTCCGGGGCGGTTGGCTTAATAGAAGTGCCGAACGCGGAAAAACAATTTTTGGAAAACCGCTGGTTCGATTATTTTCCCGAGCACATTTTGTATTTCACTCCCGCCACTTTAGCTTATTTTTTGGAAGGTTTGGGTTTTGAAATTTTGTGGCTTGAGGCAACAATGAACAGCGAGTTTTTAGCCGCCTTGGTCAGATTACCGAAGTGGCAGGCTAAAGCCAGCCCGGAAAAGACAAAAGAAAAATTTGTTGAAATGGTAGAAGGTAAAACTTATCTTTGGGGTGCGTCGGGCGGGGCTACTACATTTTTAAGTTCGATGTTCGCGGACAAAATTGTCTCCAAAAATATTGGCTATATAGTGGACTCCGACGTGAACAAATGGGGGCTGTACGCTTCGGGCTCAAAAGTCAAAATTGTTTCGCCCGAAATGGTAAAAAACAAACCGCCCAAAACCATTATTATTATGGCTATGAGCTATGAACAGGAAATCCGCCAGCAGTTAAAGGATATGGGATACAAAGGCAAAGTAAGATCTTTACAGGAATGCCTATAGTTGGCAATTAATTATTTTTTAGGTTTTAATTTTTATCTTAAATATATGAAAGTTGTAATACTTTGCGGTGGTGAGGGGACTAGAATGAAGGAAGAAACAGAATTTAAGCCAAAGCCCTTGGTGCTAATTGGCGGTAAGCCGATTTTGTGGCACATTATGAAAATTTACGCGCACTATGGTTTTAATGAGTTTGTTTTGGCATTGGGCTATAAAGGCGAAATGATAAAAGACTATTTTTTAAACTGGCGCGCGTTTAGCAACGACTTTACTTTGGACACCAAAACCCACACCAGCAGTTTCCATAACGACGGCTTGGACGATTTTAAAATCACTTTTGTGGATACGGGGCTAAAGAGCCTAACCGGTGAACGCGTTAGGCAGGTTAAAAAATATATAGACGGCGATGAATTTATGCTCACCTACGGCGACGGGGTGGCTAATATTAACATTCCGGAGTTGTTGGATTTTCACCACAAACAAGGCGCAGTTGGCACATTAACCGGAGTGCGGCCGCTTACTAAGTTCGGAATTGTACATCATGACAAACAAACCAACAAGGTGGTCGGTTTCAGCCAAAATTTGGTTGGGGATTTTATAGACAAGGAAAACTACCATGATTTTTTAATCAACGGCGGTTTTATGGTGTTTAAAAACGAGGTGTTGGATTTAATTCCCAAAGACAGCATGATTGAAGAACTTTTTATCCCTATGGCCAAGAAAGGGGAACTATCGCTTTATCACCATAAGGGCAAATGGAAGGCCATGGATACCTATAAAGAGGTGGAGGAATTAAATAAATATTGGGAACAGGATCCGTTTTGGAAGATTTGGAAAGATTAAAATATGGAAAATTCATTTAGCGGACAAAATGTGCTGGTCACCGGCGGTACCGGTTTGGTTGGCGGTCATGTATCGGAAAAATTGCTTTCTTTGGGAGCAAACGTTTTTGTTTTAGATATAGTTTTAAAACCTAAAAGTTATTTTGAGGCGCAAAATTTAAAAGAAAAGACAACGCTGTTAATGCAAGATGTGCGCGATCTGGAGAAGCTGACAGAAGTTGTTTTAAAAAATAATATTAGTTATATTTTTCATCTTGCCGCCCAGGCTTTGGTGCCCCTGGCTTTTTTAGATCCTTTGCTGACATTGGACACCAACATAATGGGCACGATAAATGTGTTGGAAGTTGCACGCAGAAACCCTGTAATTAAAGGCGTGGTGGTGGCATCTTCAGACAAAGCTTACGGGAAAGTTTGTAAAGATGCAGTAGAGACTCATGCGTTGGCTGGTGATCATCCGTATGATGTTTCCAAATCGGCCGCAGATTTAATTTGCACCGCTTATTTTAATACTTACGGTGTGCCGGTAACGATTAGCCGGTTTGCCAATATTTTCGGGCCGGGGGATTTAAATTTTGACCGGATTATTCCCGGGATAATGGAAGCCGTAATTTTAAATAAGACATTAGAAATTCGCAGTGACGGCAAATTTGTTCGTGATTATTTATATGTGAAAGACGTGGCGGACGGTTATGTTTTATTGGCGGAAAAAATTAGTCAAACCAAAGGGCAAGCTTTCAATTTTAGCAGTGGAAATAATTTGAATGTTTTGGAATTGGTGGAAAAAGTTTCTGAAGTTTTGGGACAAAAGTGTAATTATGAAGTTTTGAATTTGCAGAAAAATGAAATTCCTTTTCAAAGTTTAAATTTTGAAAAGGTAAAAAAAGTTTTGGGCTGGCAGGCAAAATATACTATGGAAGAGGGGATTAAAGAAAGTTTTGATTGGTATAAAAATTATTTAAAATAAATTTATGAAAGTTGTAATACTTTGTGGTGGTCAGGGAGTTCGTTTAAATAATTCATTAAGCTTTATTCCTAAAGGTATGGCTAAGATTGGACATCGTCCTTTGCTTTGGCATATAATGAAAATTTTTTCCCAATACGGTTTTACGGAATTTGTTTTGGCTTTAGGCCAGAATGGTCAGATGATTCGCGATTACTTTTTACATTACGATGAGAATGTTAATGATTTGACATTCACGTTAGGTGACCCAAAAGCCGTGTTTAACAGTAGGCACCAGGAAGAGAAATGGAAAATAACTTTTGTAGAAACCGGGGAGCAAAGCGGAACCGGTGCCAGGCTGTTTAGGTGTCAAAAATATTTAGACACAGATGACTTTTTACTTGCTTATTCCGATTGTTTGTCGGATATTGATATTTCAAAGTTAGTTGATTTTCATAATAAACAAGGCAAGCTTGCTACCGTCAGTGGAGTTATGCCTCCTTTTAGATATGGTGAGTTTACTATGGAAGGCAATGTCCCGGTTGATTATCAAGACATATCAAGGTTAAAAAGTCCGAATGGTTGGGTAAACGGCGGGTTTATGGTCTTAAAGCCGCAAATTTTTCAATACTTAACACCGTACAATGAATGCGTAATAGAAAAAGAAGTATTTAAAAATTTGGTTAAAGATAAAAATATTGCTGTTTTTGAACATCCTGGGTTTTGGCAATGTCTGGATAATGACCGTGAATATCAGTACTTAAACCAGCTAGCAGAAAAAAATTCTGAATTTTGGTTACAAAAAAATGATTAAAAAGATTTTTCCTACAGAATTTGACCTTTTTAATTTGTCTTTAAAACGAACCCTGAAAGATAATGAAGCTCCAAAGACAGATTACAAGGGAGTAGTGGTAAATAAACCCTGGGGTTACGAATACCTGATGTTTCAGAATAATCAGGTTGCAGTCTGGATTTTGTTTTTGGATGCGAATGCCAGCACTTCTATGCACTGTCATCCAAGGAAAAAAACTTCTTTGACGGTTTTGGAAGGTAATGTCAGGACATCTTCTCTTGATACTCACTTTGAACTAAATACATTAGATGGGCTGATTATAGACCGTGGAGTTTTCCATTCTACCCGGGCTGTAACAAAAGAAGGCGCATTTATTATGGAAATTGAAACCCCGCCACAAAAGAACGATTTGGTCAGGCTTAAAGATGAATATGGAAGGGAAAGTCAAGGTTACGAGGGGGAAAGTAAAATAACCTCCGATGTAAAGAGTTATGAATATACTGATTTTCATGCATCTAAAGCTGAGGAACGTTGTTTAGTAGAAAAAATTATTAAACAACGGAAAATCGTTTTGCATTTAGCCGAAAGTTGGGAAAGTTTTTATAAAGAGATTCAGTCAAAAAAAATCTGCGTAATTAGTTTTTTAGATACTCCTGTTAAAAATTTAGACAAACAAACGATTTTAGAAATTGGCGAAACCGTTGAAGGAAAATGGTTTTTGGATAATTTCAAACAACTTAAACCACCTAAAGGTACGTTTCAAGCATTAACTATTCATTAGTTTATGGCCAAAGTGAAAGTCTCAGATTTTATAATCGATTATATCGCTTCCCAAGGCGTGAGGCATATTTTTTTGATTTCCGGGGGCGCTAATATGCACTTGGTTGATTCGGTGGCCAAAAATAATTCGGTTAAGTATGTTTGCAACCATCACGAGCAAGCAAGCGCAATGGCGGCGGAAAGTTACGGTCGACTAACCGGCAATCTCGGCGTTTGTATGGTTACGGTTGGTCCGGCTGCAACTAACACCTTAACCGGGGTGGCAGGAGCCTGGTTGGATTCCATCCCTGCTTTATATATTTCAGGGCAAGTTAGAAGGGATATTATGTTGACCGGTAAAAATTTGCGACAGATGGGAGTTCAGGAAATAAATATAATCGATATGGTTCGTCCCATTACCAAGTATGCGGAAGTTGTTATGGAGCCTGAAGATATAAAGTACCATTTGCAAAAGGCGATTTTTTTAGCTAAAAATGGCCGTCCGGGACCGGTTTTTTTGGACATCCCTTCCGATATCCAGGCTATGACAATAGAAGAATCCGAGATGAGGGAATTTAATTCAAAATCCGAAGGTTTGGAAATTAAAAGTCCAGAAAATTTTTTTGCATTGATAAAGCAAACTTTGAATTTAATCGCTAAAGCAAAACGGCCGGTTATTTTTGCCGGTAATGGAATTCGGTTGGTTAAAGCACAGAGTGATTTTTTAAAGCTTGCTGAGACTTTGAACATTCCAGTTTTAACTTCGATGTCGGCCCATGATTTGATTTCATCAGATCATAGACTGGCCATTGGCCGGCCTGGTGTGTTTGGCGACAGAGCCGGAAATTTTGCAATTCAAAATTGTGATTTGCTCTTAAGCATTGGCGCAAGGCATCATTTATGGAATATTGGTTATACTTTTCAAGCATTTGCTCGGGGTGCAAAAAAGATTGTTGTTGATATCGACGAAGCTGAATTAAAGAAAAAAAGTGTAATTCCGGATTTGCCAATAAATGCGGACGCCGGAGAATTTATCAAAGAGTTATTAACAGAATCTTTTAAAAATCAGGTAGTTTTACCTATCATCCAGTCATGGGTTACGCAGTGCCAAGAGTGGAAGGCAAAATATCCGGTTGTAATGCCTGAATATAAAAACGAAAAAGATTTTGTAAATTCTTATTATTTTACGGATCAGCTTTCAAAGCATTTACCGGAAAAAGCAATAGTACTTACAGGTGTAGGAACTTCATTTACCGGCACTTTACAATCAATAAAAATAAAACAAGGACAAGAACTGCACTGCAACATGGGCTGTGCCTCCATGGGTTGGGATTTGCCTGCGGCCATTGGAGCCAGTTTTGCAAAAGGAGAAAAGGATATAGTTTTAATTACCGGAGAGGGAAGCATTATGATGAATTTGCAGGAATTGCAAACCATTTCTTATTATAAACTCCCTATAAAAATATTTTTGTTAAATAATAATGGCTACTTGGCCATTAAAAATACCCAAAATTCTTTTTTTGCGGGTAATTTAGCTGCGGTTGATGAAAATAGCGGTTTAAATTTTCCTAAATTTGTAAAAATCGCCGACACTTTTGGGTTTGCTTACGAATCGATAAAGAACCATCAAGACCAGTTAGAAGAAAAAATAGAAAAGGTTTTAAATTATAAAGGGCCAATTATTTGTGAAATTTTTATGTCCCCAAATCAGCCCTTAGTGCCAAAAGTTTTTTCGCAAAAGAATCCCGATGGCACTATGATTAGCAAGCCTTTAGAAGATATGTATCCGTTTTTAGACAGGGAAGAGTTTAAGAAAAATATGTTTATCCCGATTTGGGAAGAATAATTAAAAAGGAGAAAAAAATTATGAAAAAAAATTATAAAGCAGTAATAATAACAGCCGAAGGCTTTGAAGACGAAGAAGTTATGTATCCAATAATGCGCCTTCATGAAGAAGGTTTTGCTGTAGACATAGCTACCAAGGACGCTAAACTTGTGTTGGGACGCATGGGATTTCCTTTGGAGCTTATGGTAAGGTATTACGGCAAGTTGGTTGATGCCAAAATTTTAAATTCCGCTGATTACGATTTAGTTTTGTTGCCAGGTGGATTTGAGGCCCCTGATCGTGTTCGTCAAATTAAGGAAGTCTTAAATTTTGTAAAGAATATGTACGATGAAAAAAAACTGGTGGCTGCATTTTGCCATGGCCCGTGGATTTTAATTTCCGCCGGGTTACTGAAGGGTAAGAAAGCCACCGGTTATGTTGGTATAATGGATGACATAAAAAATGCCGGAGCAGAATATTTAGACGAACCGGTGGTAGAGGACAGCAATATCATCACTTCCCGCCATCCAAGGGACGTTGGCCAGTTTATGAAAGCAATTTTGGCAAAATTTAATAACTAGTCCATGAAAAATTTAATTATTTTTGATTTTGACGGAGTTCTGGTTGACTCTTTGGATTTTTGGTTTGTGATTAACAAATCAGCCGCGGCTTTGGTTGGCAAGCGTTTGACAAAACAAAAATACTTGCAAAGTTTTTTAGGCAATATCCACTCTGGCTTAAGAGATGGATTAAAGTTGAATGCAAAAGAAGCTGTTGAATTTTCCAAACAGAAAATCAAGTTGATTAAAATGGCTTATAACCCGAATGATGTAAAATTTTTTTCTTTTGCGCCTGAATTAATCCGCCAGCTTTCAAAAAAGTATGATTTATGTATAGTGACTTCCTCGCCGGAACCGGCGGTAAGAAGTTTGTTAAAAGGAAAACGATTGGAGAATAATTTTAAAAAAATTTATGGTTTGAATAAGTTTGGTAAGCGTCATATTCTTAAAGTTCTATTAAAAAAATATTTGTCAAAAAAAGTTTTATTTGTCACTGATACCATTGGAGATGTTAAAGAAGGCAAAGCTGTTGGGGTTTTTACGGTTGCCGTTGGTTGGGGTTTTCACAAACCCAAGGAACTAAAAACAGCCAAACCTGATGAGATTATTTTAAAGCCAAATCAGTTTAGGAGAATTTTTTAATGACCAAAATTTTTTTAACCGGAAGCAGCGGATTTATTGGAAAAAATTTGTTGAAACTGTTGTCTGGCAAGTTTGAATTTGTGGCGCCAACACATAAGGAATTAGATTTATCTAATACTCAGATTGTGAAAGATTTTTTGCAATTACAAAAGTTTGATCTTGTAATTCATTCGGCAAATTTTGGCGGTAACCGAGCCCAAACCGGGCTTTCCGGCGTACTGGAAGCTAACAAACAAATGTTTTTGAATTTGGCAAAAAATTCCGAAAAATTTAACCGGATGATTTTTTTAGGCAGTGGTGCGGAATACGGCAAACAACAGCCGATTGTTAATGCAAAAGAAACCGATTTCGGAAAAGTTAAGCCCGAAGATGAATATGGTAAAGCTAAATATTTCGCTTCGGAGTATATTGCAACGCATCCAAATATAGTTAATTTGCGCTGTTTTGGGATATTCGGCAAATACGAAGATTACACCACCCGGTTTATTTCCAACGCAATTTGTCGCGTGCTCTTTGGCTTGCCAATTATTTTGAAGAGAAATGTTAAATTTGATTACGTTTATGTTTATGACTTAGCAAAAATTATTGAGTATTTTATTTTACGCGAGCCAAAAGAGAAATTTTATAATATTGGAAGCGGACAAAGTACGGATTTGTTGGGCTTGGCGGAGATAGTCAAAACTGTAACAGGGGGAGTGGCGGAAATAAAAGTTTTAAATCCGGGATTAAATAACGAATATACATGTGATAATAGTTTGCTTAGAGGTGAATTGAAAGATTTTAAATTTACTCCATTTAATGTAGCTATTGGTGAAATGGTAGGGTGGTATAAAGCAAATATGAATTTAATAAATAAAGATAAGTTAAATTTTGATGCGTAAATAAAGACAAAATGAAATTAAGGCAAGAGCGAAAAACTCTTGCTTTTTTGTTGGGTTTATGTTATACTTTGGGGTTCCATGGAGGTGGAACGAGAATGACAGACAAGAGAGAAGTTGCAGCTGCTGCCCTTCGCGAGGTTCCAAGCGGACCGCTTGGACCAGAGCTGTTTGACGCCATAGCGCGCCACAGCGTCAGCAATGCGTTTGAGGCCGCGGCGCTCCGCCGCGGGAAGCACGGCAGGCTGGAAATTTACCTGCGCCAGCGAGCGCAGAATGACACGGCTTACCCGGGGCAGTGGCACATTCCTGGGTCAATTCTCCGCCCCGGAGAGAAATGGGCCGATGTCATGACCCGGCTCTCCCGAGGGGAGTTTATGGCCGAAATCGGCAACCGCCGGTTCGTGGGTCATGTGCCCACGAACGAAGCTCGTGGGAGCTTCATCTCGTTCGTCTACTTGGTCGATGTCGGGCAAGAGACTGACGAGGCCAAGTGGTTCCCGGTGGATAATATGCCGGAACCACTGGTGGACATCCACGAGCAGATGTTCATCCCGCTCGCCGTTGCTGCGTTCAAGCTTGAGGAGGCGACCGCAAGGCTCGCTGTTTTAAAGGCTCAATTCTGCGACGAGTGAGAAGCTTGCCGTCTTGCCGGTGGCCAAACAACAACAACAAAGAGGGAAGGAGACATTTTACAAGAAGCGCTTTTTTGTGTTTCGGATTGTGCCAGATTGCAAGTGGCACGATCGGAGCACAATGGGCGCTTCTTTCTTTTGCCCAGTATAACAACATTTGATTTTAGGGTATGTATAATCAAAGCTCACTTATATAAAATAATTTGTTTATGAGGTTAATTCCGTCTTTTTTACATTTATCAAATGTTGTATTACTGGGTTTTGACCAAATCTCTATTTTTTCGTATAATTATAGAGTTAAATTGATAACTTTAAGTGAAAATATGGCATCAAAAAAGACTAAAAACTTAAGAGTTCCTTATGGTTTTTCCGTTCACGGCAAAGAAGAAATTGACGCCGTGGTAAATGTGCTTAAAGGCAATACCGCGCTTGGCGACAAGACTAAGGAGTTTGAAGAAAAAATTGCCAAAATGTTTGGCAAAAAATATGGAATAATGGTCAATTCAGGCTCATCGGCTAACCTGCTAGCTTTTGAAATTTTAGACTTACCCAAAGGGAGCGAGGTAATCACCCCAATTTTAACTTTTTCCACCACAGTGGCGCCAATTATACAAAAAGGTTTGGTACCGGTGTTTGTAGACATTGAACCACATACTTATTTGGCAGACTTAAAGCAGGTGGAAAAAGCCATAACTAAAAAAACCAAGGTGTTAATGATTCCATCGCTTATGGGTAATATTCCCGATTTGAAGAAACTTCAAGCTTTGGCAAAAAAATATAAATTGTGGTTAATAGAAGATTCCTGTGATACTTTGGGGGGCACTTTAAACAAGCGCCCGACAGGAACGTTTAGCCATATTACCACTACAAGTTTTTATGGATCCCACGTAATAAACGGCGCAGGTGGCGGGGGAATGATCTGCGTAAATAACCCCGAGTGGGTGGACCGTCTGGTAGTTTTAAGGGGTTGGGGAAGACAGTCGTCTTTGTTTGGTGAGAAATCTAATTCTGAGCTGCTTGCCAATCGTTTCCAAAGCAAGCTTGGCGGAATTCCTTATGACAATAAATTTATTTTTAGCGAAATAGGTTATAATTTTTTACCGTTGGAAATTTCTTCGGCTTTTGGCCTGGTGCAATTAAAAAAGTTTCCAAAGTTTTTGGCCGTTAGGCGTAAAAATTTTGAAATAATGTATAAATTTGCGCAAAAACATACTAAATATTTTCATTTACCAAAGCAAACGGTGAACACACAAACAGCTTGGTTGGCTTTTCCGCTGATTATTAAAGACACTGCACCCTTTACCCGTTTGGAGCTCGTATCTTTTTTGGAAAATTACAACGTGCAAACCAGACCGGTTTTTACCGGTAATGTGTTAAAACAGCCGGGGTTTAAAAAAATTCCTCATCGTTTGGCTGTAAAAAGTTTTCCCAATACCGAGCTGGTAATGCGTAACGCGTTTGTAGTTGGGAGCCATCACGGATTAAACGCAAACCAAATTAAATATATGCAAGAGTGCATTGAAGAATTTTTAGCGCAATTTTAATGTCCAACATCACGCTAAGTATTTGTATTCCAACCTATAACCGGGCGCCTTTTTTAAAACAATGTCTAGATAGCATTGTTTCTCAGTTTCATGATGAATTGATAAAAAGTCAGGTGGATATTGTTATTTCTGATAACGGTAGTACGGACAATACGACTGCTGTAGTACAAGAATATCAAGAAAAATTTTCCAATATTTCCTATTTTAGGAACACGGAAAACCTGGGTGTAGATAAAAATATTTTACAAGTAGTGGATAAGGCCAGTGGAAAATTTGTGTGGTTACTCGGAGATGATGACGCGCTGTTTGAAGGATCATTAAAATATCTACTAGCGTTGCTTATTGGAAGTGAATATGGTTATGTAATGGCCAATAGTTGGGGATACAATAAAGAATTGACTGAGCAAGCGGTGAGTAGACCGAATTTAAATATAAAAGAAAACGAATTTTTTAGTAGTCTTGAGGTGTTTGTCAGAAATATAGGGGATTTTAGAAATACTGTTGGTTTTTTCGGTGGTTTGTCATGCCAAATTTTTAAACGAAGCGTATGGCAAGCATTGCCAAACAAGGAAGAATTTATAGGTAGTCAAGCTCTGCACTTGTTTGTTATTTTAAAAGCCTGTAAAAATCTGCCCGTGTGTTTGGCCTCAAAACCCTTGGTTAAAACCCGTGCCGATAATATAAGGTGGGACACTTTTCCCGGGCTTAGCACGGTCGCGCAACGTAGCCAAAAAACCAAGCAAACTGCAAAATGGATTTACGAATTGTATAATATTCCGTACCCCAATTTTTATTTAGAGTGGTATTTTTTTTGGAATTCTTTAAAGTCTTTTTTTATCAACGGAGTAAAAAAATATTTGCTTTTTAGTCCCGTGGTGAGAAAGCCGATAATTAAATTAGCTAAATTTATACTTAGAAAATAATATGAGCCACAGTTTAGAATTTTTTAAGTCGGCTTTACTTATTAATAAATCATTATAAATGTATAAAATATTATTAAAAATTACAAAATGAATTCTAACGGGGTAAATAATATAACTTTTATTTTGTTTAGTTTTAACGAAGAAAACCGCATTGAACATGTTGTAAGGAATTTGGTTCCTTATGGCGAGGTTTATTTGCTCGACGGCGGGAGTACAGATAAAACTCAAGAAATAGCAGAGCGTTGGGGCGCACATTTTGTTACGCGTCCTGTAATAAAAACAGCCCATGTGGAAACAGCGGAAATGTTTGAGTTTGCAAAATCTTTAATAAAAACCGATTGGGTTTATTGGGGTTATGTGGATAATCTATTACCTAAAACTTTACTGGATAAAATGACAGAAATTTCCCGTCGAGATGAGTTTGCGTATGTGTATATTCCTATTTATACATATTTATGGGGCGAAACCACAGTGCCGATGATAAAAGCCAGTTACGCTAATTTTTTTAAAAAAGATTTAATGGATTTTTCTAACAACCGAATGCACGGGGTGGGAAAATTTATCGGTTCCAAGAATCAAATATTGCATTTACCCAATAAGCTGGAATATGCCATTCGCCACTTTAGCCTTTACGATGTAAATAAGTTTGTGAATGGGCATTTGCGTTATGCCAATGCCGAGGCTGAAGAAAAGTTAGAAATCGGAAAAAAATTCTCTCTCTGGTATATGTTTGGAAGCATGGGGCACTATTTTTATCTTTTTTACCGTCGCGGTTTTCGTGCAGGAGCGAAGGGCTTTTTTGTCAGTCTGCTGTATGCATTTTTTAGACTTATGGTTTTTGTTAGGCTTTTTGAATTGGAGCGGGGGATTACTTTGGAAAGCATTGAGGCGGAGTTTGCAAAAGAAAAAAAGAAAATTGTTTCAGAGGTTGAAGGAGCCGGGGCAAAGAAAGTTTAATCATATTTATTATGAACATTTTAGGAGTACATTACGGGCATAATGCCACAGTCGCGGTCATTAAAGACGGCAAGCTGGTTTTTGCCATGAGCGAGGAAAGGTTTAATCGTTTAAAAAATTCCAACGGCATGCCAGTTAAGACGTTGGAGTATGTTTATGAAAATATTGTAAAGCCGACCGATGTTGATATGGCGGTTTTATTCCAAGAGGGGATTGCGGGTTATTTAGGCTTAAAGCGTTCAGGGTTTAAATCGGTAAGGGATTTTGGTGTTTTTAACATAAATTTTTTCAGGCACTATAGTTTATTTAAACATTTGGTGTATAAATTTCCGGGATATTTTATTTTGCGGAAATTTTTAGGGTTGCTAAAAAATTGGCTATGGGCTTTGTACGACAAGATTACCGGAACATCAATGGAATATTTTGCCAAAAGCTTGCGACTTCCCAAAGAAAAAATATTTTCTTGCGGTCACCACCCCTCCCATGCCTATGCCATTTGCATGAATTTGGATCCCAACGAAAAGACTTTGATTTTTACCATGGATGGCGAAGGGGATGGTTTGTCATCCACGGTGAGTATTTACACTAATTTTAAATTAAAAACTATATCCACCAATCCTGTGGAAGTTTCCATTGGCTATTTTTTTACTGAAGTTACAAAATTGCTTGGGATGACACCCAACGAACATGAATTTAAGGTTATGGGTCTTGCGCCTTATGCCAAGCAAGAAAGGGCAAGAAAATTATATGAGCAACATAAGGATTTGTTGGTTTTAAATGAAAAATTACAGTTTGAATCAAAAATCCCAACCAATCGCTTGGAATTTTATTTGTTGGAACAGCTTTATGGACAGCGGTTTGACACCATAGCCGCATTTGCCCAGATTTTTTTGGAAGAAAAGGTCTTGGAATGGGTTAAGGCTTGGATAAAGAAAACTGGGATAAATAAACTTGCGCTTTCGGGAGGAGTTTTTATGAGCGTTAAGCTGAATCAGAAAATTTTAGAATTGCCGGAAGTGGAAAGTCTGTTTGTTATGCCAAGCGGTGCGGATGAATCCACGGCTATAGGTGCGGCTTATTATGGGTATTTAAAATTGTGTGAGCAAAAAGGATTAACTCCGCAAACTCAACCTATTGAGGATTTGTATTTAGG
>Ga0172369_10004590_pt1 | contig 17416 bp, 14 predicted proteins | sample LakKiv25m_FD_114539 | JGI IMG/M metagenome (GOLD analysis project Ga0172369, IMG submission 114539) | Freshwater microbial communities from Kabuno Bay, South-Kivu, Congo - kab_022012_11.25m | ecosystem: Environmental > Aquatic > Freshwater > Lake | place: Democratic Republic of the Congo...
AGGCTTGGCGTCAGTCGGGCAGACAGTGCATATTGAAATAATTGCTATATTTGCAATCGGAGGTGGTATCCTGACAGAAAAGGTGCTATTAAAGCCCGCCCATCGCCAGAGCCTCATCCGTTACCAACAAGGCGATGAAACTTACAGCAACGAAAAAAAAGGAATGGCTTGAAAGATTATACTAATTTAGCAAAATGACTGACAAAAGATTTAGTTTTTGCCGACACACAAAAGAAAGAAATAGAAAACTATTACTATTTTGCACATTTGGCTGCTTGCTGACACACAAGCCGACACAGGAAAGCAGCCAAAAGAGCAAAAATTTTGTTTCATTACTAAAAAAACAAACAACAAATATATAAAAATGAAAACTAACGCTTTATTTTATTTACTAATTGTCTTATGCATGTTAACCATCAGGTCTGCAATATATGCACAAAATATTTCACAACAGAGCGAACAAGGAGAAAAAGAAAGAGTTTCACTTCAAAGTGTACCCGAAAGTTACAGAAGACATCCCGAATATGGTAAAACAAAGTTAAATAATCCAGCTTTTCAGGACAGTTACGAATTAATACAGCATAGAACTGCTGATAGCCGTTTATTCCAAAACTTAGACGGCTCTTTAACACTTGTTAAATCTGGAGAACCGTTACACTATAAAGACAAAACAGGAATGTGGCGTACAGTAAATATTAAATTTGAAAAAAAATCACATAATCCCTTCATCTATCAGTTAACAAAACAAAGATTACCTGTAACTTTTAATAACATGACATCAGAAATTACTATGCAGCTTGATAGCATTAATGATATAACAATAGGTAGAGATTTAGCATTTACTCAAATTGACAATAATGGAAACCCCATTTCAAAAAAGAAACAATACAATGCAAAAGCGACAGTCGATATGGAAAAGCCTAAAGCCAGTATCAGTAATATTTTTGATGATATTGATATGTCTATTTTATTTAACAATAATAGTACAAAAACAAATTTTATAATTTTATCACCTTCAAACATAGATAAAAAAGCTCAAATGATTGCATTTTCTCAAAAAATCGAAATACCCTTAGGGTGGTCTTTCGATTATGATAAAAGAAACGGAGTAATGATTGATGGTTATTGGCAAGGAGACATAGTACTTACAAATTCAAATGGAGAAGTAATGTCAAAATTTATAAAACCTGTTTATTATGATGCAAATCCTGACAGAACCAAAAACAATATTACTGGATATTATAAATTAGAAAAAAATGAAAATGAATCATATACAATAAATATTATCGTTCCAGTAAAGTGGTTATTGGATTCAAACAGGATATATCCTGTTACTATTGACCCTATTGTTATGAATAATGATTACATTGAAATTCCTTCGTGTGTTTTTCCTTCATACTATTCAAGCAATTTAAGTGTGCTAATTCCTGTGGGTAATTTAATTACAAATACTTATATTTCCTGGACATATGATGCTGTTGGTACTGGTTGGATGGAAGACCAAGTATCTTACGTGACGGGTGTCAATGGTTCAACTCCAATTTTTTATGGTTCTGGTCAAACAGCCGGCTCTCAGCAATATGCACTGAATACAACCATAGGAAATGGTGTTTCTACAGGCAATGTTTCTTTTACATTTAATACATCAAGAACTAATGGAGGTACTGCATGTGATTTGAATTATAATTATTTATCAAACAGATACTTAGAACTTACTTATATTAATAGTATTTGTAGTGATAATAATTCATATTACAGCAATGTAGATAGTACTGGATATGCGCCTTGCGGTTCATATGCAACAGCATTTATACCTGCAGGTAAGTATCAGAAACTTTATGCGTTTTTAGGCTCTTCTTATACTATTAATACATGTGAAACTAATAGTTCGAATAGTTTGGATACTCAGATTTCAGGTTTTCAGGATAATGGAACTGCGCTATTTTATAATGATGACGGAAACACAAATTGTTCTAATAATGGTTTTTCAAACGGAAACACCAGTGATTCATGGGTTGATTGGTCTTCTTCTGTTGATGGATGGGTGCATGTACAAGTAACAAAATATAATTGTGCTATGGACTTAAGTAAGTCAGCTATTTTAAATGTAAAAGAAAATCTTCCTACTACACCTTCTACCCCAATATTAAATCCATCAGGAGGAAATTATTGTATGGGTGAAAATGTTATAATTTCCGCTGCAGGTTATCCACTGACAGGTGTATCGTGGTATTGGCAAACAACTCCATACGGGGTAAGTACAATAAATAGTGAACACTCATTCGTTGTGACAAGTGATGGAACTTACTATCTTAGACCTAGATCAAGCAGTGGCTGTTGGGGCAATGCAACATCTGGAGTTACAGTTTCATTTATATACTTTCCATGTACTGTAAACAATTTTCAATCAATTTGTCAAGGAGATTCTTATTTAATAAACGGTCATCATTATTCAAATCAAGGTACATATTATGATACTCTTTCTACAATACATGGCTGTGATAGCATAGTTATTACACAATTAAATATTCTAAATCTTCCAACTGTTAATCTTGGTTCTGATGACGAAATATGCTTCGGACAAAATGCTACTCTAAATCCCGGTAATCCAAATCTGAATACCTATTTATGGTCAACCGGTGAAACGACAGTTACCATTAATGTTGGCGCCACAGGTACGTATTGGGTCAGTGCAATTGACAGTAATGGTTGCAAAAATTCAGATACAATTCAGATTATTTCATTGCTACCATCACCATGGCAAATCTGTTTCGTTGAGTTCGATACAATTACACAGAAGAATAATATAAACTGGTCGAGTAGTCTGCCAGCTAATGCAGATAGCATAAATATTTACAAAGAAATCTCACTCAATGTATGGACACTCATAGGCATTGTACCTAAAACTATAAACCATTTTGTCGATACAGCCTCTATGCCCTCAGCGCAAAGCTATAGTTACAAAATAGCTGTAAAAGACACCTGTGGCAACGAATCTATCTTATCGACATACCACACTACTATTACACTTTTATCAACTTACGACAGTGGCACCAATACCTATGGTTTTACATGGTCGCCATACTATGGCCTTGTGGTAAGCAACTATTATCTCTACGGTGTGTATGCTAACGGTACGGCTGTGCTTATTGGCTCTGTGCCAGGAAACCAATACATGTATAATTATGTTAATCCCTCTCCGCAAATCATTCGCTACTTTGTGGCTTTTGAAACACCGGCATGCAGTGCAAAAACTAATGTATTGGTAAAAAGTAACTGGGTACAGTCGGTGCTTAACAATATCAAAACACCGCAAAGCATACCTTTTTCAGTGCACCCGAATCCTGCAACAGCGCAAGTAGAAATTGTAATTAATGCATCAAACTTTAAAGTTGAGCTGCTTAATGTACTCGGGCAGATTCTGCTTTCGGAACACAACATTAAGAGTTTCAACATGCAATCATTACCGGCAGGTACTTATGTTATAAGAATTACTGTAAATGGTATTGCAAGCCAACAAAAACTTATCAAATTTTAACTTTATAACTTTCAACTAAATTAATTATGAAAAAAACAAAACTCTTTCTCATTGCCCTAGCTATTCTTAGTTATGGCACAGCCCTCAGGGCACAAACCCTCGACCGCGTGGCTTTATCCTCAGGCGGTATTTCGAGCGACACTATTAACGCCACTATTGGTGAAATCTTTGTGTTTTCGGTTAATGCTTCGGGGATTAGCCTCGATGCAGGTGCGCAAAGCGACCAAAACAATACCGGTGGCATGACTACTGCTGTAACAAAAACAGAAATAAACCAAGCAGACATGCTTGTTTATCCCAACCCTGTTCAAGACTTTCTTAATCTACAAATAAATGGACTCAGCAGTGAGACTGTCTCTTTTCAGGTTTATGATGCTGTTGGAAAATTAGTTTTACAGTATAATAGTGTTGGGGCAAATAACCTTAATCGCTTACAAGTAAAACAATTACCACAAGGCAATTACTTTATACAAGGTTATACACCTAATGGAGAAACAATCGGACAAATTAAGTTTATAAAATTATAAAAATCGAAACAAAATGAAAAAACTATTTACAATTTCAATTTTTGTGCTTATGAGTGTATTGCTTAATGCACAAATTCCTCAGGCTATAAATTTCCAGGCTATAGCCCGCGACGGTTTTGGTAATCCATTAATCAATACCAATATTCAGATTCGTTTATCGGTTATTGACAGTGCACAAGGTGGAACAACAGTTTACCAGGAACTAAGGGCTTTGCAAACCAACGCCTACGGCTCATTCTCTTTTCAGATTGGCGTTGCTCCTGCCTTTACAACTATTGGTACATTTCAGGTAATTGACTGGGTAACTGGGGATAAACACCTTAAAATTGATTACGACCCAACAAATACGTTTACTTTTAGTTTAACACTGGGTGTTATTGAACTTGTTACTGTGCCTTATGCCTTTGCAGCACAAGAAGTAATTTATATCGATGCCAGCGGTGCACAAAACGGCGATGCGCTTGTGTTTAATAGCGTTACAGGCAAATTTGAACCCGGACAAATAACAGCAAGTACTGTTGATTGGAGCGATGTGCAGAACAAGCCTTCCATCGACACTTCTTTTACTAACGAACTACAAACATTAAGCATAAGCAACGACACCCTTTATTTAACCAATGGCGGTTTCGTTGTTTTACCCCAAAGTGGCAACAACCCTTTGATTTTACCTACTATTACAACTAGTGCTGTAACGAATATTTCAAGTAATGGTGCTACTTTTGAAGGAAATATTTCAAATGCCAATGGAAACCAAATAATGGAAAGAGGTTTTGTGTTTTCTTTGTCTTCCAACCCAACAATTCTTTCATATAATAGATTTTCGGTTGGTTCTGGTATTGGTGCTTTTGACACAACAAGTTTTTTAAATTCAAATAATCCAACAATATTAAAGCCTAATACAACCTATTATGTTCGTGCCTATGCAATAACTGAAAACAATATTTCGACTTATGGCAATGAGGTTATATTTACAACTCTTTCAATAGGACAAACAGGCCCAGGTGGGGGACTCGTTTTCTTTGATAAAGGAGTAGTAAGTAATGGGTGGCGTTATTTGGAAGCAGCACCAAGTGATCAAAGCACAGGTATTATTTGGGGATGCTATGGCAGTGCTATTACTGGTACTTTGGCAGATGTTGGAACCGGTGAAATAAATACTACTCTAATAGTTTCGGGTTGTGCAGATACAAGTTTTGCAGCTAAGTTGTGCTATAATTTAACTTTAGGAGGACAAACTGATTGGTTCCTCCCATCAAAGGGCGAATTGTACCTTATGTACATAAACCTTCATACACAAAGTTTGGGCGGTTTTGCTTCTACCTACTATTGGAGTTCCAGTGAGTACGTGGGCTACGAGACGTACGGCGCATGGAGTCAGAATTTCAATCCTGGCGGTCAGTACCTCAACAATAAGAACAACCCAAACTATGTGCGTGCTGTTCGGGCTTTTTAACAATTTATCTATTTAACAATTTAAAAGGGGTATGGGGCAAAGCCCCATCGAAAATTTTTGCGAAATGGCACTATATTACGAATTACAAGTTTTTAAAGATGTTTATACGCTTGTTCAGAAAGTGTTTATATGCACTCAGGAGTTTCCTCGTGAGTATAAATACACTTTAGGGCAGGATATGAAGAGAGATGCTATACAGCTTGTAAGGAGCATTTATAGAGCAAACAAAGCAAAAGATAAGATTGTTTATCTTGAAACATTTTTAGACGACTTCGAATTGCTGAAATTTGAAATACGCCTATGTGTGGATATGAAAATATTAGCAATAAAAAAACAAGCTGAGTTATCCGCTTTAATGGATAGCATAGGCAAACAAATTACAGGTTGGCGTAATGCAAACCGGTAAACGCCGGAACTGTTGTTGCTAAGGTGGCAGCGGGCGAGCAGGTTTTGTTTAAAAAGCGATAAAGGGACTGTTATGGGAGTAGAAAGTCAAAAGTCAAAAGACAAAAGTGAAAAGTAGGAAGAATACTTTACAAACTTTCAACTTTCTAACTTTCTACTACCAAGCAGTTAAAATCAGTATTATTAAAAAACACTGAAGTAATTAAATGTTTTGAATAATGCTGCAATAAATATGAGAAGCCTTGTATTTATATTAACACCTTTATGCAATGTTTTGCTTCTAACAACTATTGGAGTTCCAGTGAGTACGTGGGCAACGAGACTAACAACGCATGGAAACAGAATTTCAATAATGGCAATCAGAACAACAACAATAAGAACAACACAAACTATGTGCGTGCTGTTCGGGATTTTTAAACAAACCATTTTCAAAAAACCTGTCGGGGGCTTTGCTCCTGACAGCGTTTTTTTAACGTTATTACCTCACTTTCAACTTTTAACTTTATAACTTTCTCCTGAATTGCAACTCTCATTATTCAACACACCGACACCAAAAGAAAATCCTCAAATTCAACTCTTAGAGCTTTTTGAAGCCTATTTCAGTTGTCGCAGCAATAAGCGGAATACAATCAATGCTCTTGCCTTTGAAGTAGACTACGAACATAATTTGGTTAAGTTGTGCCACGAAATAAACAACGGTACTTATAAACAAAACAGGTCAATAGCTTTTATTGTTAACAAACCTGTAAAACGTGAAATCTTTGTCGCCGATTTTCGCGACAGAATAGTGCATCATCTTATCTACAATAAGCTCAACCCCCTTTTTGAAAAAACATTTATCAACGATAGCTATGCCTGCCGTACAGACAAAGGCACTCACTTTGGCATTCAGCGTATAGACAAATTTATTCGTCAATGCTCCCTTAATTATACCAAAGACTGCTACATTTTAAAGCTCGATATAAAAGGCTTTTTTATGCACATCAATAAAAATATTCTTTTTGAAAAACTAAGCCTCTTTATCAATCAAAAATATTTAGAAACAGATAAAGAATTGCTCATAGCTCTTTGTCATAAAATAATCTTCAATGACCCAACCCAAAACTGCATTATAAAGGGAAAATGCAAAAATTGGGATAACCTGCCTAACGATAAAAGCTTGTTTCATTCAGCACATCAAAGCGGTCTGCCTATCGGAAACCTTACCAGTCAGGTATTCGCCAACTTTTACATGAACTCCTTCGACCACCACATAAAACACGATTTAAACATACGTTTTTATGGTCGCTACGTTGACGATTTTGTAATTGTACATCCAGATAAAGAATACCTAAAATCTTTAATCCCTGTACTTTCTAACTTTTTACTTTCAACTTTACAACTCTCCCTGCATCCAAAAAAGATTTATCTTCAACATTACACCAAAGGCGTTCAGTTTCTGGGCACAATAATAAAACCCAACCGTATTTATATAGCCAACCGCACCAAAGGGAATTTCTACGAAGTCATTGAAAAACAAAACATTATAGCCAGAGACCACAAACCAACAAAAGAAGAACAAAAAGGTTTCTTAAGCAGCATGAATTCATATCTGGGCATAATGAAACACTATAAAACTTACAACCTCAGAAAAAACATGATAAACAAGAACCTTTCAGCTTGGTGGTGGAATTATGTTTTTTTAAATGGCGGTTATGCTAAATTTGCTCTCAAATCTAAACCATCAAAATTTAAAAATTAAAATTTTTAATTGGTATTTTTTGTATTTTTGTTTTCATATTTTCCATTTCTTGTTTATAAACAAACAGCAATACACCATGTCAGAAATCATCCGACTTGAAGACGTAGAAAGCAAAATTATTGAAATCAGGAATCAAAAAGTTCTTTTAGACAGTGATGTAGCTGAACTTTATGGTGTGGAAACCAGAGATATTAATAAGGCAGTAAAGAATAATCCTGACAAGTTTCCCAAAGGGTATGTTCTTACATTGACAAAAGAAGAAAAAACTGAGGTGGTGGAAATTTTCCACCACCTTGAAAAACTTAAATATTCCCCTCAGTTGCCCAAAGCATTTGCTGAAAGAGGACTTTATATGCTTGCAACCATTCTGAAAGGATCAAAAGCAACACAAACAACCCTTACAATAATTGAAACCTTTGCCAGAATAAAACAGCTTTCACGCAATATAAAAGAACTTTCTGAAATTAAGGACGACAAAAATAAGAAAAATCTTATGCAAAAAAGCGGGGAAATTATAGCCGAAATATTAGGGGATGATTTGGCTTTAAATGAAACTGAAACAACCATCGAAATAAACTTTGCTGTTTTAAAATTTAAGCATACTGTAAAAAAGAAAAAGGACAAGTAATAAAGTTAAACAAATTTAACTCTAATAAAATGACAGCAAGCCCACAGCCAAGCACTATGTCAGGTCGCACCAGCCCACCCTGCAACCAAAACCTGCCATAGAGCTTGTCTCTTCCCAAATAAGTTTTGTTACTTCCCGACCTTTAAAAACTAAATCTTTTAAAAACTCACGGTTTGACAGAAATTGAAGAATAACAAAGTAAAAGAATGTAAGCTCATCAAGCCATTGACGGAGGAAAATCGCCCAGTTGGTAACAGCAGCTTGGTTTTAGGCGGGGTTCATCTTTCCTTGACATATTAGAATTATTTGTATATTTGCGTGGCAGTATGAAAGATTAGTGGGTAAAAACCCGCCCAAAACCAGAGCTGCCACCGTTACCAACAACCCGTACAAATACTACGACAATAAACAATGAATGAAAAGAAAACCTGCCCGAATTAATAAAAACAAAATTAAAATAACTATGAAAACAAAAATTACAGACATTAAAAAGTTAATTTCGGTTTCTGCAATGATGGTATTAATGTTAATTGTTCTGCTTCCGGGCAGGGCGCAGTCGCAAACGTACTATCATATCTATATGGATAGTGTCGCACAGTCATATCCCTGGGACACGATATCTATATGCAGAGAGACATATGCCGGTGCTGTTGTTCATGCATCAGTAGTGCACCCAATAAATCACTGGGATTGTCCGATGCCATCATATGACCCGTATGCAGATACGATATATGTTCCAAATAGTTATAATTTCGCTTCTGTTACATATTATTACACAGGAGGTGGTGTTGTAATAAGAATTGTTTTTGAAGACTCCGTTACTTCTCCAAACATTTCTGATCAGACATTATGTGGAAATACACCTATAGTAATTGATGCTGGTAGTGGTGTTGAGTATTTGTGGTCTACGGGGGTTATATCTCAGACTATAAGTACTAATATTACTGGGCAATATTGGGTAATGAAACATAGCTCTTGTAATGCCATAACAGATACTTTTGAACTGACTTTTGTGGCACCAGTTGCTCAGTTATGCATGGTTACTTTTGATACAGCGACACAAAAGAATAGCGTTATCTGGAATGGTATTAATGAACAGGTCGATAAAGCTATAATTCTGAAACGAAATCTGAGCAATGTCATGGTACCAGTAGATACTGTAAATTTTACAGATGGTGCATGGATTGATTATCAATCAACCCCACTAACAGACCAGCATGAATACAGTATGCTGTTGCTCGATACTTGTAATAATATTTCAGACACTGCCACGCACCACAAAACAATATGGCTCCAAATAAGCAGTTATAGTACAGATGTGTATTTTCATTACACGCCCTACATGGGTATTACAGTGCCTACATACACCCTTAGAGGAATTAAAGCCAATGGCACTATTGACTCCTTAAAATCTGTAGCTGCTGCATTTTCTGATTTTTCACTGCCTGCATCAATAGCACAGAACTATCAAAGGTTTTATATTGACTTTACTACAAGTTGTGGCAGTTCAAAGTCTGTAATAAAAGTTCAATCAAATACTGTGTCGGGGCCAACAGGTATTAATGATTACCTTGAAAATAATAAGTTAAGCATATTCCCCAATCCCGCTCACGACAGAATTTACATAAAAACTCCTGAAACTACATTTGAAACTGAAATTATAAACGTATTCGGGCAGGTTTTAAGTCAGGACAGAAACAAGACAGAAATAGACATTAGCACCTTACCGACAGGGACTTACATCCTCCGTCTGACAGGTAATGTGGATAGCGGACAGAAATGTTTTATTGTTTATTGATAGAAACGGGCAGTTGGTAACATCGGCTTGGCGTCAGTCGGGCAGACAGTGCATATTGAAACATTTGCTATATTTGCAATCGGAGGTGGTATCCTGACAGGAAAGGTGGTATTTAAGCCCGCCCGTAGCCAGAGCCTCATCCGTTAGGTGCAAGCGGAACAAACATTTAACACAAAAGCAGACGACCCTACTTTTCAAATTGAACTGCAAAAATCAGGATTCAAAACAGCCGACACACTTTCCCTTCAAAAGTTCAAATTTTTACCCCACCGCACCCTAAAATACCTGCCCACATTTGGCACATTGTCAAGCCACACGAGCCAACGCTAAACCTAAGCTTGCCAAAGAGCCAAATCTCCCGACACACAGTTTTTTACTCCGATTAAAAAATAATTTTGTACTTTTGTATTATAAAAGAAAGGACTTAAAATTATGTTAAAAGAAAAATATGTTAATCCATTTACTGACTTTGGTTTTAAAAAGTTATTCGGTGAAGAAGTCAATAAAGACTTGTTGATTGACTTTCTTAATAATCTTTTACTCGGCGAACAACAAATAAAAGAACTTACATATTTAAAAGATGAACACCTAAGCTCATCCGACACTGAGAGGAAAGCAATTTTTGACTTATATTGCGAAAATGAAAGAGGTGAAAAGTTTATTGTTGAAATACAAAAAGCAAAACAAAACTTCTTTAAAGACAGAAGTGTTTATTATTCTACATTCCCTATTCAAGAACAAGCAAAGCAGGGAAACTGGAATTTTGAATTAAAAGCAGTTTATACAATAGGACTTCTTGACTTTATGTTCGATGACCATAAAAATGAACCTGAAAAAATAGTACACAAAATTAAGTTATCAGATATAGAAAAGCACACAGTTTTTTACAACAAACTGACTTACATTTATATTGAAATGCCAAAGTTCATCAAGACTGAGAACGAATTAAAAACAACTTTTGATAAGTGGTTATTTGTGTTGAGGCACTTACCAGACTTACAAAACAGACCTAAAGCATTACAAGAAAGAATTTTTGAAAAGCTCTTTAAGACTGCTGAAATTGCAAAATTCTCACTAAAAGAACGACAAGCTTATGAAGACAGTTTGAAATATTACAGAGACTTAGTTAATACAGTTGACACTGCCGAACAAGATGGACGAAAAAAAGAAAGAATTACAATTGCAAAAAATCTTTTAAAAGCAGGTGTTGATTTAAAAACTATAGAAAAATCAACTGGACTAACACAAGAAGAAATCAAAAATTTAAAATAAGTCATAAAACAACCAGAAATAGCAAGGCTTTAAAATTTCCCCTACTCCCATTAGATACATTTTTTATAAAACATCTGATAATTTTATTTTGTAATATAAAATTGTTATTTTTGTCTTTGTAAAAAAGTATATAGGTATAACGAATATTTAATTATATGTAGAAAATAGAGTATTTAAAATATAGCGTTTAGCTGAATTCTGTTTCTGAAATCGTCCAATTTTTCATTAACCAAACTAGAAAAAGCAAAACGCCACGTGAAAGCGTGGTCGTTGTTTTACACTTGTTTGGTGGGTTTTGGACGAACCTCAGAAACGGCGTAGGCAATTGGTCACGCTGTTTTTTTATATAAACATCTGATAAATCGTTACAATTAAATAAATCAAGCGAAAAAAAATAAAAAATAATGAAAACAATATTTAGAGCAGCTCTTATTGGTTTACTAACTTTATTAATAGTTGTTGACTTGAACGCACAAACAAAAGAGCAAATTTTTAAAGAGTTTAAGAATAATTACTCTATGTACTGGAGTGGAACTAAATTTCTCTTGAATAAAACAAAAATAGACCCTTTTATACTGTCTTTAATGGATAAAGCGCTTCCCAAAGTTGCAGACCAAGACGTTAAAGGCGCAATATTAGAAATTTCAAATGTCTTTTATGAAAAAAAGGGAATAAAAGAATTAAATCCGGGTTATACAAAATATCTTGAAAATAAATTTGAGTATTTATTAAAAGTCATTCCTAAAAAAGATTATTTTGAAATTATTTTAGCATTATCAGACATTGTATTAGTTTCGGATAATTTCTTTAATAAAAATATTGTGCCTGATGAATCTTTTCTGAATAAAAATAAAGAAGTTGATTTAGTTGCTGACACTTCATCAATTTCACATGATATTATTCCTATTGTCGTTGACCATGAATTGATAAAAAACGATTTAGAAAAATTAAACGTATTATCACAAAAAATAAATTTAGTAACTTTTTCCCCTTTCGGTGGATTTGTTATCATTTATGGTGAAGAAATAGAGGCTAAGTCAATCCCCAAAAAAGCAGAAGATAGAATTAACGAGTTGATTTCTCAAAAGCAGGTAATTAAATCAGTCACGTTTACAGCTACAGGAGGTTATGTGATTCTTTATGGCAAGAACGGCGTTATTTCTAGTTCTATTCCAAAATCTGCATATGAAAAATTAAAAGAATTAAACGAACAAAAAAGAGATATAAACTTTGTCACATTTATCCCAGATGGTGGATATATAATTGTTTATAATGATTATTATTATATGAGTAAAAACATGCCATCAGGTTTAAGCGAAACTTTAAAAAAAGCAAACACTAACAAATTAAAAATTAAATCAATAGCTTTTGAAAGTGATGGCGGGTATGTGGTAAATTATGGGTCAAATGGCTATAGTAGTGAGGGAATACCAGCTCAAACATCTAAAAAACTACATGAATTACACGAGAACTCAAAAACAATTGATTTTGTTTCTTTTATTCCAGGCGGTGGTCATGTTATCGTTTATAATGGTTTTAATTATTTATATGAAACATTTAAATAAAGATACCCTTAATTAATATTTTACAAATAATTTAAATTCAAATCTTATGAAAAAGAAAATTTTACTTTTTATTGTCGCTATCACAAGCGTAAGTTTTTGTTTTGCTCAAGTTAAAACAGGAAAAACATCTGAAGAGGAATATAACTATATGACTAAAGGTTATCAAATTCAGCTTTCATCCGGTCTTGATATGAAAAAAGGTTATTCTACAGGAACTGCTATCTCTATAGTAGAAGGTAGCTATTCATTTGATTTTATCCCTCTAGAAAAAAATAGTATAAATACAGAATTGATTGGGTATATCGTAAAAGCCAAATCTACAGTATCAGGAAGCACTTATTGGTATGGTTTACCTTTGGGGAATCTTGATTTGCTAAATAAATCATTTACTTCTATCAAAGAACTTGATGATGCTATGACAACAGCATTTTTTAAAGCATATATGAGATTGCAAACCAATTTGTATTAATCTTTAAATAGACTGAAGCTTTCATGAGACTTTCAATCTTTTAAAATTATTTTTCATTGTCAAACTCATATATTTTTTCATAATTACCATAGACTACTAATAAATGTCCAAATGCTGCCAATATTACCCAGAACACAAGAGAGCCAAAAAAGTTTGTAGAAGATATGATGTCAGAAGTAGTGTAGCTTACAATAGATATAATGCTATATACCATTGCTAAAATTCCAAAAATAATCCCATTTGGATCTCCAGTAAACAGCAATCCTAAACCCGGTAATAACAAATTTAATATATATTGTGGCCAAACAGCTTTTAATTTAATTTGAGAAATATCTTTCAGATTAAAAGGTTTTCCTACTGTAAATGCCTTTAGGTAATTTTCAAATCTCTGAAATTCACTTTTTATTAGTATATCTCTGAAAACATTTTTTGTTAAGTCAGCCTCTGTGCTTCCATTACAAATAACTTCCGAATTTTCTCCTTCAGTTTTTACTTGGCACTTTAACACAAAATAATACTTGAACGGATTAATTGCAATCCACTTATAACCTTTAATACCTCTTACAAGAGTTATTTCAGTTTCGTTTTGATTGACTGGTTTGAATCCTCTTGATTGCCAAAATACTTTAGCTGCTTCAATAAGATGTTCATTGCTTTTTGTCGAAATGTTAACTTGAAAGTCCATATTATTTTTTTTTATTTGTTTATTGAAATATATGTTTTTTCTCTTGGGTAATAAATAGTGTAATTTTCAGCCTTATAATATTCTCCACCCGGGTATTTTGAACTCCAGTCAAGATTTAGCCAATACCCACTATTCTTGTCTTCACGATAAAAAATCCCCTTTACTTTAGTTGTGCCAAATAATATGTCGAAAAATTTTTTATAATGTTTGTCAATAGCTTTTCTTATATTAGATGGGTCATCATTAAAATAAACCTCACAGTATGCATGTCCTTTTTTCTTATTTGTTGCAAGTGTTATTCTTGTCTTTCCTCCAATTGCTTCAATAACCGACGACATCAATATAGCAAAGTCATCACAGTCGCCAGTTAAATTAGTGTTAATTGTATTACTCGCAGATGAAAAATATTCTGAACCTCTTGGGTCATTTACATATTTCCAATTATTGTATATATGGTCAAAAATATTACAAACTTGATCAATATTATATTCTCCTTGATATTTTGAAGCTAATGTAACAGCAAAATCTCTTGTTGTCTGATTTTCAAAATCAGATGCTTCAATAAGTTTTTCAAGATAAATATCTTCTTTAGTTTTGACTTCTTGTTGTTGTGTTACACTATCTGATGTTTGATTTCTTGTTGTAGTAAAAGTTTTATTAAAAAGTAAAAATAAAATTAATCCTAAAAATGCAATCCCAAGAATTAAATAAAGTATAGTTGAAAAAGTATTTGATTTTTTTCCAATTTTTATATTAGAAATATTATTAATGTTCTGTTGCTCTTTATTAATTTTTTGAAACTCCATCTCTGGTTTTTTTAATATTAATTCTTTAGAATAGTAATCACAATAGCATTAGTTGACGCTTCATCTTAAAAACTAACTCCTTTGTAATTTTATTCTGGTGTAAATGTATATAATATTTTTAAATATTTATAAAACAAAAACTTTTGTTAATTTATATTTAAATCCTTTCTAATGGCTTTAAATACTTATACAATCATCTATTAATAATTTTCACTTTTTGAAATACAATATTTTTTCTTGTTAATCTGTCATTTAATCTTAAAAACATTATATTTACACCATATTTTTTACTTTTTTTATTTATAAATTTAAATCCTAAAAACTATGGCATCAACATCAGAATCAGGGCACGCAAAAAACGTTGCAAACTTTGAAGACCTTATTTCATTTTGCACAGGTTACGGAGCAACCTACAATCCAAGTAAAGCAGCTATAAAATTACCTGCTTTAAACACCCTTTATACTAATGCAAAAGTTTCACTTTCTACTATCAACTCCATTTTACCAGCTTCCACAAATGCCATTAACGCCAGAGAAATTGTCTTTGCCCCTTTAAACAAACTAATCACAAGAGTAATCAATGCACTTGATTCCAGCAACGTCCCTAAACTAATTGTTGCTGATGCAAAAACAGTATCCCGTAAAATTCAGGGAAAGAGAGCCAGTAAAAAAGTAGCCACTGTTGTTGACAACCCTGCAACACCCGAAAACGAATCACAAAAAAGTATTTCCGCTTCACAAATGAGCTTTGACAACCGTATAGAAAACATGGACAAACTCATTCAACTTTTAACCTCACAAACAGGCTACGCCCCTAACGAAATAGATTTAAAGGTAGTTACCCTCACAACCTTGTTAGCAGACATGAAAGCCAAAAATACAGCAGCAATTAACGCTATGACACCTTTAAGCAATGCACGAATTGCAAGAAATACATTGCTATATACCCCAAGCACAGGACTGCTTGACATAACTGTAGAAGTAAAAAAATATGTAAAAAGCGTATTTGGTGCTACAAGCCCCCAATACAAACAATTAAGCGGTTTAAAATTTACAAAGCCAAGATAATTTTATAAAACATCGTAAGGATTTTATGAAGTAACCTAAGGGTTTTATAATAACATGACAGGGTTTTATGAATGTCTGACAGGCAAAGTTAAAACCCTGACAGGCATTTTAGATAACCTGACAGGCATTTGAAAATAAGTCAAAGGGTTTTAAGAAACAACGAGAGGCAAAGTGGAAACAATGAGAGGCAAAGTAGAAACAACGAGAGGCATAAAGGAATCTTCTAACTTTAAGTAAAATTTTCGTAACAATACGGCATTACATAGCCAAGTTTAGTACGAATAGCCGCCATCACACAATGTCAAGCCAATTTGCAAACCCCTGCAAGCCAACCCTGCAACCAAAGTTTGCAAATACGCTTGCCATTTTCCACGCACAGCCTTTAAAACAAAAAAAACGCCCCTCCCTTCTGTAAAAATTTAAACCCCGACACACTCACCCCCCCGAAAGAAAAAACTACCTGACAGTTGACTATAAAACCAACCATCGAAACTGCTTTTAAATAACTAACAAAAACCGCCAGCACCTAACAGGCGGTGTATTTAACTGGCTTTAGTATCATTCCATCGAAACGGGAAGTGCTTATTTTTACATCGTAAAAACTTTCGTTTTCAAAAAATAAGTTTTACATTTGTGAAACGGCAGTGGGTTGTCACGCCAGCTAAAATACACCGCCAATCCGTTATAGAACAGCACAAATCCGACACTGAAACTTGAGAAGTCGCCTGTTTATGCGGGGGGCTTTGGGGAAAAAAGGGGGCTGCTCCCGGACATATAAACCCGAACCGCATTCTGAACGCGCTCCCTGACAGGAACGCCCGCGCAATGGGACGGCGGTTCAAAAGCCTGTCATGAAAATTGCTTAAAAAGATTGTACTTGTTTTCCCTTGTCAGGACATGCAAAGGGCAAATCCGCCAGGGGGAAGTACAAGGCAAAAGCCGGTTCCATTCCGGCGCATCACTTTGAGAACGGCCAGTAGCATAAATAAAATAACAGTTCAGCGCCTTGCGACAGGACAGGCCGGAAGGCTAACGGCTTTTGCAGAGCCATGTAAGGGTGCGGGATTTGCTTCGGTGGGACAGGGCGGGAGTCCTTTGCATACGGCATCCCTGACAGACAGAAAGGGAAAAGAACATAAAGCTAAGGCAATTTTGCACGCCAGGCTTTTCAGGACAGGGCAGCAACCCGCATAAACTTCTGTGCCATTCTATAACAGGCTGCGGGTTTCAACGGCAGGAAAATCTTTTTTTGAAATATTTGTTTTTTAATTGTTAAGTTTAGTATATTTGTGGAAATGTTGGTGGGTAAAATGCCGCCGAAAACCCTGCAGCCAATCCGTTAGAGCCAATGCAAGAAAAAAAAGACACGCAGACAGATTTTTGGAATGACGACATATTTTGACGTATGACAGAAGTAATTTTGAGTTTTAAAAATACAGGGAAAGCTGAAACCCTTAATAG
>Ga0172369_10004593_pt1 | contig 17404 bp, 19 predicted proteins | sample LakKiv25m_FD_114539 | JGI IMG/M metagenome (GOLD analysis project Ga0172369, IMG submission 114539) | Freshwater microbial communities from Kabuno Bay, South-Kivu, Congo - kab_022012_11.25m | ecosystem: Environmental > Aquatic > Freshwater > Lake | place: Democratic Republic of the Congo...
TTCATCACGCGCCTTTCCTGCGACTGCTTGTAGATGTGCGCATTTTTCTCGTCAAGCCCCAGCGCGAGCAAGTCTGCGACATTGGAAACTGCGGTTTCGTGAGATTGCTCAAGTGTCAAGCCGTTGTCCGCGAATGCCTCAAGGTCGGCGATTGCGTAGAATACCTTTGCGCCGAACTTTTTCTGGTAGTAGATGAGCTCCTGCGCGGTGAGCTTGCTGCCCAGGTGGAATTCCGAGGAGGGCTTGATGCCCGACATCACTGCAACAGGCTTGCCTTTCTTCGCATCAGTTAGCCATAGGTCAAGCTCGCGGTGCGCAAGCAGGCCGCCGCGGTGCGCAAGCAGGAAAGATGGGAGCTGGGCGGCAAGCGCGGGCGTGAATGGGGACATCCCGAATTCCTCGATAAGCTTCCCCACGTCGAACTGCTGCTCGGACGCCCATGGGTCGATTGTAGAATTGTTCATCAGCATTCCCCTTGTTTTGCGCGGATGCCTGCGCAATCATTCATCATCGGCCTTCTCTTTTTTCGCCTTCCTTGCCATCGAGCCCACGGAAAATCCGTACTGGGTTATCTGCGCTGGCAGTATGTCGTGCTCGTGCTGGCTGCCGCGCATCTTCACAATCTCCACTGCGCGCTCGCGCCTTGCCCCCTTGCGCATGAACGACAGGTGTATGAGGCCGTCCGCGAACGACTCCACGCCGGAGACTGTGTGCGGCACCTCGCTTTCGTGCGCAGGCGCGGTCTCGGCGGATATTAGCGCTGTAACCTTCCAGCCGCGCACCGCGTTTACGAAGCGCAGCGTGTTCATCCTGCGCTCCTCGGGAGTGGAAAAAAGCAATGCGTATGGCGAGATGGAATCCACCACCACGCGCTTTATGCCAAGCGTGTTGATGAGGTCGCGCATCGCGCCTTCCTGCTCGGCGATTGCCGAAAGCTCGTTCTGGGGGTATTCTATGAAGACGATTTTCTGGTCGCGCTCAAGCTCGAGCATGTCCCAGCCGAACGACGCGAGGTTGGAATAGACCGACTCCTTCTGCGCATCCAATGAGATGAAAAGCCCGGGCTCGTCGAATTCGGACGCGCCTGCGACCAGGAACTGCGAGCAGAAAATGGTCCTGCCGCTTCCCGTGCCGCCTGCCACTGCCACCACGCTGTTCCTGCCAAAGCCGCCGCCCAGCATGGCATCAAGGCCAGGTATCCCGGATTTGACCCTGTGAGCTTCCATGTTACCCCTCTAGCCTTTTTTCTCCATCAGCTTTTTCCCAAGATCCATCCTGTGCTGCATCTTCTTGCCGTACTGGTTCTTCTCGTCGTCCGAGAGCACCTTTTCCATTATCATCCTGGTGAAGTTCTGGCTGGTCTGCGCAATGTCAAGGAGGGTGCCCTGCGCCTCGCCCAGGGTCATCTTCACCTCGTCAGGCCGCAGTATTTCTATGCCGATTGGCGAGTATTGGGTTGCCACGCGGACAAGGGTGGGAAAATCGCGCGCCAGAAGCTTCACTTCCGCCCAGGTGGAGTAAAAGCCGTCCTTTTCCGCAGGCTTGTCGATTTCGCCCACCGCATAAAGGACGCCGGGCTCCTTGGTGAGCTTGCCTATGAAGCCCACCATGAGGTTCTGCACCGCCTCGGAGGTGGTTGCGTGGAGGTCGAAGTAGACGACCGCGAGGTAGCCCCCTTCCTTTATCGCCCCGTCCGTAATTTCGTCCACCGACTTTTCCTTTGCCATAAGAATTACCAAGGCGATAATGGGGAGAAGGACTTAATAATTTGATTGCCCGCGCTCCCGACAGGAATAAAAGGTGTGCATCCGATATTTGCGCATGGGCGCCAGCAAGGAAGAGGCAGAGGAAGTTTTCGAAGATGGCGAGGATGAGCTCGGGCGCAAGCCGCCATCGGACGAGGCAGATGATGAGCCCAAGGGCGGGAAGAGGCTGCCTGTTTTGGCAAGGCAGAAAGACGCGCCTGTGAAGAAAAGGGCAAGGAAAGGCACTGTGGGCGAGGGAGACGAGGCTGAGATTGACGATTCGGAGGAAAGGCGCGCCGCCGCGCGCGAGCTTCCGGAAGACATGAAGCTTGAGAAAATCGTGGCGCTTCCCACGTGGCGAGAGATGCTGCTTGATTTGGTGGCAAGCAAGAAGCTTGACCCGTGGAACATAGACATCGTGGAAATCGCGACCGGCTACCTTGAGAAGATAAAGAAGATGGAGATGCTGGACCTGCGCGTGCCTGCCAACCTCATACTTGCCGCGGCGATATTGCTGCGCTTCAAGTCGTCCGCGCTGCGCTTCGAGGAACAGACGCAGGTGGTGGAGGAGCAGACTTATGTCGAGGAGGATGCGGAGCCGTCAGTCATACCTGTGCTTGAGCTCCAGTCGCGCATCCCGCCCACCCGCATGGTGACGCTGGACGAGCTTCTCTCGGCGATGGAGAGGGTGTTTGACGACCAGAAGAAGCGCGAGGAAAAGGCGCAGAAGGTGGAGATTCCCACCGTGATAAACATACAGATGCCGGAGTTCAATATAGAAGAGAGGATGGAGAAGGTTTATGGGCGCATACTTGAGGAAAAGGACTCCGAGGGGCTTGCCACGTTCTCCGCGCTCCTTACCGAGCGCACGCCTGTCGAGATGATTGCCACGCTTTTGCCGTTGCTGCATCTTGTGCAGGACAGGCGCGTCTCCGTGTTCCAGGAACAGACGTTTGGCGAAATATTCATAAGGGGGAAGGGAGAAGCACCTGTCGCGAAATAACGGGGAAGACCATGGGCGTTTTAGATAAAATAAAGGAGAAAAATCTCTTGCAAAAGTTGCCCGGACTCATCGCCCTATTTTTGGCCATATGCGCCCCGTTTTTCTATGGCTTGCAAGATGTCTTGATGGAAAGGCCAGGCTTAATCCTGCCCTTTTTCATTACAATGGCGGCAGTGTACATCCTAATGCTGGTTGCCGTCTATTTGATTGCGCTGGACATGAAAAAACACAAGGTGCCTTGGGCAATTTTTATCGCATCCGGGGCATTCCTCGCCTTCCTGGCTTTGATCGGGATTTACAGGGGCATTGAATATGCCATGAAATACGGGATAGACGGGCGTTTTATCCAGGGGTGCGCCTTTTTGGTTTTCCTGGCGCTGGTTGCAATGTTTGTATTAAAGGTTTACCGCAACAAGATGGAGGAAACATCCAAATCGTGAGATGATATTTATGGACGAAAACGAATCGCGCGCTGTCATTGAGGCCGCGCTCTTCATGAGCAGCCGCCCGCTTTCCTTGCAGGAGATGGGCAAGCTAATAGGCGTTGCGGCGCCCGGCTTTGTGGCGCAGAAGGTGCGCGCGCTCCAGGACAATTACAACAGCTCACAGTCTGCAATCGAGATTGTGGAGGAGGGCGGAAAGTACTACATGCGCGTGCGCCAGCAGTTCGTCCCGTACGTGAAATCGTTTGCGCAGGCTGCCGAGATTTCGCCCCACGCGCTTCGCACGCTTGCCTATGTCAACAAGAACGAGGGCGTCACCAAGCGCGCGCTCTTCCTGAAGCTTGGCGGCGGGATTTACGAGGACATAAACGAGCTTGTGGAAAAGGGCTTTGTCACCACCAAGCGCGCGGGAAGGACGAAAGCCGTGAGCACGACTGCGAAGTTCAAGGCTTACTTTGGGCAGAACCAGCAGTAGCTTCCCCGCCTTTTTTCCAATTTTTCAGCACTATGGCAGCCATGATAGTGCCAACTGCGAGCGAGAGCATGTTTGACGCCGCAAGGAGGAGCTCGCCCTGCGCCAGGCCATACGCCACCCAGATTGCCGATGATGGAGGGTCTGTGAGGAAGGGCAGCCGGGCAAAGCTGATTGTGGACTTGTCAAGCATGGTCTTGGCCGCCTGGGTCCATGGGCTGAGGTTGCGCAGGAACACTGCCACGCCCCCCATTGCAGTAACTATGATGCCTGCGCCGACATTGCCAAGCAGCAATTCTGCCGCCGCCAGCGCGCCTACCGCCACGGCTGCCGCCACGGTAGTAATCCCTGATATTTTCTTTTCCTTAGGCGACAGGCGCTTGGGCGCGTCCTTGTTCTTCAGCTTCCAAAACGTGACGTAGATGCCGCCCGGCAGCGCAAGGCCAGTCATGATTGCGACCATCCAGTCCTTGATGAGCAGCCCGTATCCTACCCAGAGCAGCGAGCCTGCCACCGCCATCAGCCTTGACGCCTTGGAAAAGCTCTCGGTGTTCTTGGTCTTCCAGACCTTCATGAAGCTGGCGCCATAGAACAGGAACAGGTTCGCAGCAGAGGACATTGTGGCAAGGGCAGTGAGCCACCACGGCGCGCCCTGCTTGCGCTCTTCGCATTTGGCAGGCCCGAGTTCCTCATGCATGGGCTGCGCGCCACCAAAATAGCCGGCATTTGCAATGGCATGTGCCTCTTTCATCTTGGCAGCAGGTTCCACCGCCATCTCGATATGCGCCTTGCCGCCCAGCAGCCTCGCCCCTTCCCCCGCGCGGTTGAACGGTACGCAGGTTAGCGCGGCAGCTAATGCAAATGGCACGACTGCCTTTCGCATGATTTTCCGCTGCATGGCATCACCTCGCGCTCACGCTCAAGGCGTTTTTGCGCATTTTCGCTTCTGATAACGGTTTTATTTAAATATTTTTCCAAAAAAGAAGAATAAATACTCAAAAAATGCGAGCAAATATATAGTTTTTGGAGTAAATACTTCATTTATGGTGGTTGCCATGGCGGAGAAGGAGAAAATTGATGAGAAGGATTTGCATATACTGGACATGCTGCGCGCAAACTCCCGCCTGTCAGAGCAGAAAATCGCGAAAAAGACAGGCATACCCATGACCACTGTGCACAACCGCACGAAAAAGATGCGCGAGGCAGGAATCATCGAGGGCTACACCGTGCGGCTGAACCACGCAAAGCTTGGAAAGCCGCTCACGGCATACGTGCTTCTCAAGGCGGTGAACCAGGCTGACCAGGGCGCGCTTCTGGAATACATCGCCAAGATTCCGCAGGTGTGCGAGGTTGCCATGGTTACGGGCGACTTTGACCTCATGCTCAAGGCAAGGGCAGGGGACATGGATGAGCTCCGCAAGATAGTGCTTGCCAATCTCAGGATGCACAAGGGCGTGGGCGAGTCCATCACCATGATTTCGTACAGGACTGTGGAGAAGGCATAGGGTTACGCGCACCTGCGCCCGCAATCGCTTTTAATCCTTTCATGCGAAATGCGATTGTTTGGAGGTAATTTGGATGGCAGGTGCAAACGTTCTTACGCTGACTGAAGGCAACTTCGACGCCGAGGTGAAAAAGGGCGCGGTGCTGGTGGACTTCTGGGCGCCGTGGTGCGGCCCGTGCAGGATGCTGGGCCCCGTGGTTGAGCAGCTGTCCGAAGAGATGAAAGGCACGCTTCGCGTTGGCAAGGTCAATGTGGATGAGCAGCCCGAGCTTTCGGAAAAGTTCGAGGTGGCATCCATCCCCACGCTCCTTCTTTTCAAGGATGGGAAAGTGATTGCCAACCGCGTGGGCGCGGCGAACAAGGATGCGCTCAAGGAATGGATTGGCGCAAGCCTCAAAGGCTAGTGAAGGAATAAAAAGCCCCTCGGGGATAACCCTAGCATGGCACCCACGATTGCCGAGATAAAGAGAAAAGCCATCCCAATCCTCAGAAGGCACAAGGTGAAAAAGGCAGGCATATTCGGCTCAGCCGCGCGCGGGGAAATGAAAAAGAAAAGCGACATAGATTTCCTTGTGGAGCTTCCGAAGAAAATGAGCCTGTTTGGCATGGTCGGCCTCAAGCTTGACCTTGAGGAAAAGCTCGGCAGAAAAGTTGACCTGGTGGAATACTCGGTGGTAAAGCCGCGCGTGAGGGACAGGATATTCTCGGAAGAGGTCAGCGTTTTATGAAAAGGGACGTCATGCTTTATGTGGAAGACATACTTGAATCAATAGCCAGGATAGAGGAATACACGGCAGGCTGCAACGAACGGGATTTTGAAGACGACCCGAAGCTGAAGGATGCGGTGAACAGGCGGCTTGAGATAATAGGCGAGGCGGTGAAGAATATCCCGCCAGCCAGGCTTGGGGACTTCCCGCAGACTCCGTGGAAGAAAATAGCCGGCACCAGGGATGTCCTTATCCATGGCTATTTTGGCGTGACTTATGAACGGATTTGGGAAGTTGTCAAAGACGAGCTTCCAAGGCTCAAGCACGATGCCATTAAGCTCAGGGAAATGCTGGCGGCAGAGGAAAAACTGAAGAAAAACGGGGCTAAAAAATGACCGATTATTCCGCACCAAAAGGCATGAGGGACTTCCTCCCTGACGAGGCGGCAAAGCGCGAATGGGCAGCAGAGGCAATCAAGCGCACTTACCGCAGGTTCGGCTTCGTCCCCATGGAAACGCCTGCGCTGGAATCCGTGGAAGTGCTGGAAAGGAAATGCGGCGAGGAGATAAAGGGCCAGCTTTTCAGGATGGACGACGGCAGGACCGCGCTTCGCTTTGACCTCACCGTGCCGCTTTCGCGCGTGGCATCCTCAAACACTTTCAAGAAGCCGTTCAAGCGCTACTGCATTGCGCCTGTGTGGCGCCGCGAGGAGCCGCAGAAGGGAAGGTTCCGCGAGTTTTACCAGGCTGACGCAGACATCATTGGCTGCCCAAGCGTTCGCGCGGAGGCCGAGCTGATTGCGTGCGCGGTTGCAGCGATTGATGAACTGGGCTTTGAAGGCGCAGCCGTCCGCCTGAACGACAGGCGCGTGATTACCAAAATCGCATCTTCTTTGCTTGCAGGGAAGGAAGGCGAAGTGCTGCGCATACTTGACAAGCGGGAAAAAATCGGCGATGCCGCCACGGTGGAGATGCTGGTTGCAGCAGGCGCAAAGGCAAAGGATGCGCAAAAGCTCGTGGCTGACCTGACTGGCGCAAAGGGCAACGCGGATGCGCTTTTGCTTGCTTCAAAATACTCGCCAGAAGGCGCGGAAAGCATGAAGGAGATACTTGCGCTTGTGAAGGAATATGGCAAAATCAACGTCCAGGTGGACCTGTCGCTTGTGCGCGGGCTGGATTACTACACTGGCGCGATATTCGAGATTTCGCTCGGGAAGGAAATGGGGAGCGTGGCGGGCGGAGGGAGGTATGACAACCTCCTTTCCATGTACGGCATGCCCGACAGCGCAGTGGGCATTTCACTGGGTTTTGAGAGGCTGATGGTGCTCATGGGGCAGCGCGCGGCTGAAAAGCGCGGCGTGTTTGTTGCCGCTGTGAAAGATGAGTTTTACCCCTATGCGCTTGAAGTTGCCGCAAAGCTCCGCGCGCAAGGCGTGGAGTGCCAGACCGACCTCAACGCGCGCAGCCTGAAAAAGCAGATGGAATATGCCGCAGGCTGCTGCAGCTACATCGCGGTTGTGGGCGAGCGGGAGAAAAAGGAAGGGAAAGTCACTCTTCGCAATCTTGAGACTGGAAAGGAAGAGCTTTTGTCTGTCGAGGACGCAGCCGTGCGCGCACGGCTTGCCGCCAAACAGTAGCGACTGTTTGGCGATGCGGCGAAGAAAGCGAAAGCCTGAGCCGTTAGGGTTTTGTTATGAAAATCGATGAACCGGCGAAGCTGTCGATATTTGCCGGCGCATGCCTGTTCATTCTCATTGCTGTCCTGAAGAACGTGCTTAGGGTCAATCAGGAAACCCTCATGAACGAAGTGCTGCTCTACATCATGCTCTATACCGGTTTCGGAGTTGCGAGCAGCGCTGCCCTGAAAGGAAAAGCCGGCGCTATCAGCGCAAAATATTGGTATGCCGCGGTCGCAATAGCCACGCTTGCGATAATAGGGCTGCATATGATTTGAAGGAGAAATTACTCCTTGACCCTGATTATCCTGCTCCTTCCCCTGCCGGACTGCACGCCCTCAACGGAAATTATGCCTGTTTTTTCCAGCCGCTCGATGCGCTGGCGCAGCGCGCGCTCGCCACAAGCGCGCGAAAGGGCTGCGTAGAGCTTTCCGCTTTCAATCCCTTCCTTGCCTGCCTTTTTTGCCGCCTCGATGATGCGCGAGTCTATTTCGTCCAGGCTATCTGATTTGCGCTCTGCCTTTATGGTGGCTGACGCGACCGCCTGCTCCTGCGAGCCGCGCACGTGCTCCACTTCCACGCGGTCGGCATTCCGCCTCTCAGCCTCCTTGCCTGCCGCGCGCAGGAGAGAGAACGCCACCCGGCAATCCCCGCCGCGCTTGTGCGCGATTGCCGCGCACAGCGGCACGACATCAGGAGAAAGCGCGCCCTCGAAAAACGCGCGCTCTGCGCGCTGCGAAAGTATCTCTTTGAGCTCTGGGACGGTGTAGGGGGCGAACCCGTAGGTGTGCTGCACGAAGGAGGAGCGCACGCGCGCGTCCAGCCTCATGTGGAAGCCTGCGTCGTTGGTGATGGCGACCACGCCTGTGGGAAGCGAGTGCATCTCGCCTGCGCGGCACAGGTCGTAAAGGACCTGCACGCCGTCCGCGGACGCCTCCAGCCTGTCAGCCTCGTCCAGCACCACAATCGGGATGCGCCCGTCCTTCTTGGCGATTTCAAACACGCGCGAAAGTATCTCGTCAGCGGCAATGCCCCTCCTTGGGAGCATCTCGCCCAATGCGTCAGCTATGGAGGAGAGTATTGAGAAACGGCTGGGCATTTCCCAGCAGTTTATGTAGATGGGAAGCGGGCGCGCGGAATACTCGGAGAGCTGCTTTATCACATAGCGCGCGACCGAAGTTTTTCCAGTGCCCGGCGGGCCGTGGAAAAGCGCATGCTCGGGCTGCTTGCCCTCGGACGCGGGCTGCAGGCAATAGACAAGCTCGCGCACCTCGCGCTCGCGCCCCGGCAGTTCGCCAGGCAAATAGTCCGGCAGGAGCGCGCTCTCCTCGCGGAATATTTTGTTCTCGCCCTTTGCTGCGCGGAAAATGTTCATGCCGCATAAAGCGTGAGGGAGTTTTATAATTCCCGCCTTCCAATTCCTCCCGGGAGGAATTCAGATGAAGGCAGTCGCAGACCTGCACATCCACTCGAAGTACTCGCGCGCCACTTCGCCGGGAATGGAGCTTGAGACGCTCTCCAAGTGGGCAAAGATAAAAGGCATTGACATAGTGGGCACTGGCGACTTCACGCACCCTGAGTGGTTCCGCGAGCTGGAAACGAAGGCAATCGAGTCAGATTCAGGTTTTTTGCAATATGATGGCGTGAATTTCTGCCTGTCTTCCGAGATTTCGTGCATCTACACGCAGGGAGGCAGGGGAAGGCGCGTGCATCTGGTGGTGCTTTCGCCCTCGCTTGAGATAGTGGCGCAGATAAACGAGGCGCTGGGAAAGAAGTACAACCTGAAGTCGGACGGGCGCCCGATAATAGGGGCAAGCGCGGTTGAGCTTCTGGAAATTGTGCTTGGCATTTCGGACAAGAATTTAGTGATACCGGCGCACGCATGGACGCCGTGGTTCTCCGTGTTTGGCTCCATGAGCGGCTTTGACTCGCTCAAAGAGTGCTTTGGCGGGAAGGAGAAGGACATTTACGCAATTGAAACAGGGCTTTCCTGCTATGACGAGGAAACTGAAATATTGACGGAAGATGGCTGGAAAAGAGCGGCTGAAGTGAAACTGACGGACAAGGTTTGCACTATCAACCAGTCAAGCCATGAGATTGAATACCAGCATCCGACCAAAGTATATAGCTACGATTACAAGGGGAAGATGTATCGCCTGAAGACAAAACGGATTGACCTTTTGGTCACGCCTAATCACAATCTTTTCTATAGCCCATGCGACTTCAGGAATCGGAAACCATTCATACTTAAGCAGGCCCGAGAGCTCTTTGGAAAATCGAAGAGATTCAAGAAAAACGGTATTTGGAAAGGAAAAAATCCGCAATATTTTGAACTGCCTGCCGCCAAGCTAAGGCACGGGAGTCGATTTTATTCAGGATTCAGGGAAACACCCAAGAAACTTCTGCCTATTGAGCCATGGCTGAAATTTTTTGGTTTCTGGATAGCCGAAGGTTGGACGACCTCAGGCAGGAAAGATGGGGACTACAACGTGTGCGTGTGCAACAACGACAGGAAGCTTCTGGATGAAATGAAACAGTATCTGCAAACGATGGGGTATAACCCATATGTCCGGAAAAATCTTCTCAGGGTGCGCGATGCCCAGTTATTCGAATACCTGAAAAAATTTGGAAAGGCGGGAGACAAATATATCCCTCTTGAAATGAAGGAACTCTCGAGAGGGCTGCTTGAAACAATGCTTGAATATTACATAAAAGGCGATGGGCATAGATATGGAAGAAGCGGCAAAGGGCTTTCCGCCACCACAATTTCAAAGAGGCTTAGGGACGATCTTCAGGAAATCGCCCTCAAGGTCGGGATGTCGGCATATTACCGGCTTCATAACAAAAAAGGAACGCCATTCAACTCCCCGGCTCAGAAAGGGAAGATTTATCTGCAAACCGCAGACTCCTGGGTCGTTTATTTCATCAGAAGGAACGAACATGCGGTGCTGCCCTCCACTAACAGAAAATACGGGCATGTCGAATCGTGGGTTGATTATGACGGAAACGTTTATTGCGTCACTGTGCCCAACCATGTCGTTTACGTCAGAAGGAATGGCATTCCGGTATGGTGCGGAAACTCCGACCCTGCGATGAACTGGCGCCTGTCCTCGCTTGACAGGGTGCAGCTCGTCTCGAATTCCGACTCGCACTCGCCTGAGAAAATCGGCAGGGAGGCAAACGTGTTTGACCTTGACCACCTTACTTACGCCGAGATGTACGATGCAATACGCTACAAGGAAAAGAAGCGGCTTGCGTGCACCTATGAATTCTACCCTGAAGAAGGGAAATACCACTTTGACGGGCACAGGAACTGCAATGTTTCCTTTGCGCCGGAAGAGACGAAAAAGCACAATGGGATTTGCCCAGTGTGCCGCCGGCCGCTCACCATTGGCGTGATGAACAGGGTGGAGGCGCTTGCGGACAGGCCAGAGGGGTACACGCCGAAAGGCGCAACGCCTTTTGAGTCATTGGTGCCTCTGAAGGAAGTGCTTGGCGAGGCAATGGCAAAGCCGCCTGCAAGCAAGGCGGTGGACGCGCAGTATTTCGCGCTCATAAAAGCATTCGGGAACGAGTTTGCAGTGCTGCACGCCTCTCCCGCGCGCCTGAAGAAAGCGGCAGGGGAAAGGATTGCCGAGGCTGTGCGCCGCGTGGAAGAGGGGAAAGTGAAGAAAGTGGCAGGCTACGACGGCGAGTACGGGCACATCATAATTTTCGAGCAGGGCGAGAAAGAGCGCGAAGCCGGGCAGAAGACACTGGGGGAGTTTTAGCTGCCTGCCCATCGACGCGGCGCAAAACCGCCCCTCTTTATAAGCTTTTGAGGCACTTTTAGGGGTGAGAAGCAAAGGGTGTCTTTTATGGCTAAATCAATCGAACTCAAGGTCGCAGAGGCTCTGCAAAACGACGTGGGGCGCGGGCTGGTCAGGATAGACTCCAAGGCAAGGAAGGAGCTTGACGTTTCCACTGGAGACATAGTGGAGCTGAAGGGCAAGCGCGCGACTGCCGCGCTTGTGTGGCAGGCGCACCCGCAGGACGAAGGCATGAACATCGTGAGGATGGATGGCTACCTTCGCCAGAACACGGGCGTTGGCTTGGGCGACAAAATCACTCTTAAGAAAGCCGAGCTGAAAGAGGCGAAAAAGGTGGTGCTTGCCCCGACGCAGCCCATGAAATACTCGCCTGGCTTTGACCAGTTCGTGAAGAAGAAAATGGTGGGCAGGGCAATCAACAGGGGCGACACGATTTTCATCGGCGTTTTCGGCACCAGCTTCCCGCTCGTGGCCGCGCTTGTGCAGCCCACCGGGATAGTGATGATAAACGAGAGCACGGAGCTTGTGCTCAAAGAAGCGCCGGAGAAGGAAACCGCGCAGGTCTCGTCCATCACCTATGACGACATAGGCGGCCTGAAGGACGAGGTGCGAAAGATTAGGGAGATGGTGGAGCTGCCGCTTCGCCACCCCGAGCTTTTCGAGAGGCTTGGCATCGAGGCGCCAAAAGGGGTGCTCATCTACGGCTCGCCAGGCACAGGAAAGACGCTTCTGGCGCGCGCCGTCGCCTCCGAGTCCGAGGCAAACTTCATACACATAGGCGGCCCTGAGCTTGTCTCCAAGTTCGTGGGAGAGTCGGAGGAGAAGCTGCGCCAGCTTTTCAAGGACGCGCAGGAGAACGCGCCTTCCATTATTTTCATGGATGAGATAGATGCGATTGCGCCCAAGCGCGAGGAAGTCACGGGCGAGGTGGAGCGCAGGATGGTGTCCCAGCTGCTCACTCTGCTTGACGGCCTGCAGGCGCGCGGGCAAGTCATCGTAATCGGCGCCACCAACAGGCCGAACAGCATAGACCCTGCGCTTCGCAGGCCGGGCAGGTTTGACCGCGAAATCGAGCTTGGCGTGCCGGACAGGGAAGGCAGGAAGGAAATCATACAGATACACACGCGCTCCATGCCGCTTGACACGGACGTGAACATCGACGAGCTTGCAGGCATCACGCACGGCTACACCGGCGCGGACGTCTCCTCGCTCACAAAGGAAGCCGCGATGAAGGTGCTGAGGAGGATACTTCCGAAGATAGACCTTGAGCAGGAATTCATACCTGCGGAAATACTTGACAACCTCAAGGTGACGCGCGAGGACTTCTTCAATGCGCTGCGCGAGGTGCGCCCGTCCGCGCTTCGCGAGGTGTTCGTGGAAAGGCCCAACATCAGGTGGGGCGACATCGGCGGGCTGGACAACGTGAAAAAGGAGCTGAAGGAGGCAGTGGAGCTGCCGCTCAAGCGCCCTGAGATATTCACCAAGATGGGAATCAGGCCGGTGAAAGGAATATTGCTTGTGGGGCTGCCGGGCACTGGAAAGACGATGTTTGCCAAGGCGGTCGCCACCGAGACCGAGGCGAACTTCATCTCGATAAAGGGGCCGGAAGTGCTCTCCAAGTGGGTGGGCGAGTCTGAGAAGGCGGTGCGCGAAACTTTCAGGAAGGCGCGCATGGCCACGCCCTGCGTGATTTTCATAGATGAGATAGACTCCATCGCGCCATCCAGGGGCGGCGGGGACGAGGGCAACCGCGTGACCGAGAGGATTGTGGACACGCTGCTCACCGAAATGGATGGCTTGACAGGCCTGAAGAACGTGGTGGTGATTGCAGCCACGAACAGGCCTGAGCTTATGGACATGGCGCTCATGCGCGGCGGCAGGTTCGACAGGGTGATAGAGATACCCCCGCCCGAGGAGAAGACGCGCCTTGAGATATTGAAGATACACACCAAGTCAATGCCGCTTGCAAAGGGGATAGACCTTGCGGACATTGCGAAGAAGACAGACAGCTACACGGGCGCTGACCTTGAGAACGTGTGCCGCGAGGCAGGCATGGCGGCAATCAGGCGCGGCGTGGGCGTGGATAAGGTGGAAGCCAAGGACTTCGACGAGGCGCTGGAGAGCGTAAAGCCGTCCATCACCAAGGCGTATGTGGACAAGATAAAGAAGTTTGCCAAGGGAGAGGCAAACACCATGTACCGCTAGATGCCCGCGCTGATGGATTTTGGGTGCCAACATGATTAATCCGGGCAAGATGACAATCGACAGGCAGGAGGCATTCGACATCATAGTGTCGGTGCTTGCCGTGGCGCTGGTGTTCACGTTCTACCAGCTTGGCCTGAAGCTCGAGCCATCCACCTTCCTGTTCTACATGGCATCGGCGATTGTGACTTTGGGCAGCGGCTTTGTGCTCCATGAGATGTCGCACAAGTACTACGCGATAAAGTACGGCGCGCGCGCCCGTTTTGTGGCATGGCCGGCAGGCCTTGCATTCGCGCTTGCGCTTGTGGTGGTGCCGCAGATAATCTGGGGCCCGGGCGCGGGGATATTTTTCATAGCGCCAGGCGCGGTGTACATCTATGCCATGAGGCCCATTTCCATAAAGGAAAACGGGATAATCTCCCTTGCAGGCCCGGCGGCGAACTGGATGCTGTGCGCGCTTTTCCTTGCGCCGCTTTTGTTCCTCGACATGCCGCTGCAGCTTGGCAGGGTGCTTTCGATTGGCTTCATGGTGAATGCGTGGCTCGCGCTTTTCAACCTCATACCGTTTTACCCGCTGGACGGCAGCAAGGTGTTTGCCTGGGACTGGAGGATTTGGCTTGGCGCGGTGGCGCTGTCGCTGTTCCTCGTGAGCCTGCCGTCCATTGCCTGAGGAGCCATGATGAAAATGAAGGGAGCCGAAGCAGTCCTGGAAAAAGTGCGCGTGCAAGGCTTTTGGGCAGTGGAGAAATTCCGCCCGCAGAAGCGCTACAGGGCGCGTGAGCTTGACGAAAGGATACGGCGCGGGCGCACGCGGCGCGAGGCAAGGCTGCTTTCGCGCGCCAAGGAGGCAGGCGTGCCCTGCCCTGTTGTCTACGAGGTTTCGGATTTTGCAATACGCATGAAATTCCTGAAGGGAAAAATGCTTTATCGCGAGATGAGGGTGCGCGGCATAACCTCGCGCGAAATCGTTTCCGCCGCGCGCATATTGGCATCGCTCCATTCCGTGGATGTTGTGCACGGCGATTTCACGCCTGCGAATTTGATGAATACGAAAGACGGCATGGCAGTGATTGATTTCGGGCTGGGAAGCATCTCGCACGATGCCGAGGACAAGGGAACGGACATTGTTACAATGAAGCGCGCGCTTGGCGGCAAAGCGGGAAATGCTTTTGCCGCTGCCTACCTGCGCGCAGGCGGCAAGCCGTCAGTTGTGAGGATGGCGCAGGAGATTGAAAGGCGCGGCAGGTACATGGAGAGGGGTTGACGTGGCGGTGAAGAAGAAAATTGCAACAGACGCCGAGAGGATACAGTCCGACATAAAACAGTTCCACGAGAACGTGGGCGAAGTGAAGGTGACGCCGGATACCGAGGACGTGATTGAGCTCGCGCGCCGCTACTGCAAGGACACGGAATATTTCCTGGCGAAGAAGGATTATGTCACGGCGTTCGGGTGCATAAACTACGCGCACGGGCTCATCGACGCCTACCGGAAGAAGTGGCGGGAGTAGCCCTTCGAGGGCGATTTAGGAGCCTTTTTATACCTATTGGGCAATAATGGTGCCACTGACGGCACAACATATTCATTAGGTGACTTATTGGGATCAAGACCAAGGAAATGGAAGAAGAAAGGCCGCATGCGCTGGAAGTGGCTCAAGAAGAGGCGCAAGCGACTGAAGCGCAAGCTGAAGCGCCGCGTTGGCGAGCTGTAAGGCTGACGCGCAAGAAGGAAAACTCCCAGCAGCGGAAGCGCTGCTGCCCTCTTGCAATAATTCCAAGGCAGCGCTTGCGCACTTATGCAAAACTATGCAGATAGCGCACGCATTGGCCGTTGAAGCTTTATCTCACAATGGCGCCAAGCGAAACCAGGTCGCGGAAAAATCCGGGGTAGGTTTTCTCCACGCACTCCGCGCCGATTATTGTGGTCGGCCCGGACGCGCACACCGCGGCTGCCGCGCATGCCATTGCCACTGCCGCGTCCCCGTCGGGCTCCACCTTTGCCCCTGCAAGCTTGCCGCCAGTTATGGTGAAGCCTCCCTTTTCCTCGGTGATTTTTGCGCCCATCTTGCCAAGCTCGCGCGAAAGCTTCTGCGCGCGCGCCTGATGGCGCTGCGGCAGCAAGCCTAAGCCGTTTATCCTTGTCCTGCCGCCCGATGCGCTTGCAAGCACGAGCGCGTGGGGCAGGAAAAGCCCGGCATCGGCAGCATCCATCTCAACGCCTGGCAGCGAGCCTGCGGAGACGGAAATCCCATGCTTGCGGATGGAGACGCCTGCGCCAAATTCGCGGAAAATTGAAACGTGCGACTGCCAGTCGCAGCTCCCCTGCACTGTTGCCTTGCCTGAAAGCGCGCCTGAAAGCAGGGGATAGGAGGAGAGGTAGGGGCTGGCAGGCACGCTTGCCTCCGAGGGGGGAAGATAGGACTGCCCGCCGGGCAATGCGAGGAAATCGGATGCATCAGAGTAGAAAGCGATGCCGTATTCCTTCATCATGGAAATTGTTTCCTTGGCATATTGCCAGCCAGGCACCCTGCCTTCGATGCCAAGCGAGGCGCCGCCCCCAAGAAGCGGAGCGCAGAGGAGGATGCCGGAGAGGAACTGGGAGCCTAAGCCGCCGGGAAATAGCTTTTCCTCAAGCGAAACAGGCCCGCGCACCCTTGCCGGGAATGATGCGCTGTATGCGGCTTCCGCCCCGGCTTCCTTCAGGAAGTCAAGGAATGGCGTGAGGTTTTTTCCTGAAAGCGCGCCTGAGACGGATATTTTCACCTCGGAAGCGAGGGAGGCGCACAGCGGGAGCATGAGCTTGAGGGTGGTGTTGCTTGCAGCGCAATCCACCGTGTCGGGCTTGCCAATCGCCTCAGGCCCGAAAACGTCAGCAACGCCTCCGCTTTGCACGATGTCCGCGCCCAATGAGCGACAGGCGGAGATTGTGGACTGGATGCCCTGCAGCGCGGGAAGGCCGGATATCTGGGTCTGCCCCGGCGAGAGCGTGGCAATCACGAGCGCGCGGTGCGCAAACGGCGCGGAAGGCGGGGCCGGCGCTTCGCCGGAGATGATGGAACGGCGTATTTCCACTTGCATGCAAGAGAGACGCACGCGCATTTTTTATTGCTTTGTCAGGCAATAGCCCCCATGGCAGGCGCAATCGTGGAAGGGAAGGCGAAAATCGCATTGGCCAAGGGAGTTTTCTACAACCCGCAAATGGAGCTTTGCCGCTCGCTCTTTTCGCTTGCCGTAGGCGCGCTTGGGGAGAAAATGGATGTGGCGGATGCCATGTGCGCATCAGGCGCGCGCGGGCTCCGCTACAAGCTCGAGAATGGAAACGTGGGAAAGCTCGCGCTGGTGGACGCCAACAGGGCGGCGATTGCATGCGCGAGGAAAAACGCAGCCAGGAACAAGGTGAAATGCAGCCTCGCATGCGCCGATGCCAATGAGTTCATGCGGGAAAACGCATTTGATTTTGTGGAGCTTGACCCTTTCGGCTCGCCGCAGCCGTTCCTGCACGATGCCGCGCGCTGCCTTGCCGCCAACCGCGGGGGCCACCTGTCCGCAACCGCAACCGACGTTGCGGTGCTTTGCGGCGCGCACCACGCCGCGTGCCTGAAGAATTATGCGGCAACTCCTCTGAACAACGAGTTTTGCCATGAGAACGCATGCAGGATACTGGCTGCCTCGGTGGCGCGCACATTTGCGCCTTTCAACCTTGCCGCAACGCCTGTTTTCACGCTTTCGCACAGGCACTACGTGAAAGTGCTTTTCCGAGTTGAGGAAGGCGCGGAAAAAGCAGTGGACACCATGAAGAAGCTTGGCTACATCTCCTACTGCCCGTCCTGCCAGTGGCGCGAGGGAA
>Ga0172369_10004594_pt1 | contig 17404 bp, 10 predicted proteins | sample LakKiv25m_FD_114539 | JGI IMG/M metagenome (GOLD analysis project Ga0172369, IMG submission 114539) | Freshwater microbial communities from Kabuno Bay, South-Kivu, Congo - kab_022012_11.25m | ecosystem: Environmental > Aquatic > Freshwater > Lake | place: Democratic Republic of the Congo...
AGAGTTTCATAGTTTAGCTGTTTTTGTGATTTGCTATATTATCGAAACTCTCTTTCGTCTTTTTGTCTATAGTTCACTTTTTATTGACATTCAAATGTTTATATCCTTAACCTGACGGCTATGACCTCCGGGGGTGTGCGAAAAAAAAAACAAATAAATGAAGGGAGTATCGAGTCAGGCAATAATCCCCTGGTAAATACACGAAAAAACGCTATCCGCTTCCAGTCCGAATACAATATTTCGCCCTCAGTCATCCTGAAAAACAGGATTGAATATGTTTTAAGCAGGGAATGCAATGATTACAAAGGCACCGGCTACCTCGCCTATCAGGACATCGGTTGGAAAAGTCCTTCACAGAAAGTATCGCTTGCTTTCAGGTATGCGGTATTTGACACGGATTCCTATGAGGAACGCTGGTATGCTTATGAAAATGATGTGCTGTACTCTTTTTCAGTGCCTGCCTATTATTATAAGGGAAGCAGGATTTATCTCGTGGTCCATTATAGCATCACACAGTATCTTGATTTCTGGATCCGGTTTCGCAAACTTATTATAGCGATCTTGACGCCATCGGAAGCGGTTTGGATGAAATAGAAGGTAACCGCAAAACCAAAATCAAGGCTCAGTGCAGGGTTAAATTTTGACATCTGTTTTTTATCAGGAATTCTCCATCTGCCTTACCTTCCGGCTTTGCCTTCGCAATGACGTTACACAACACCGTTCGGACTTAACCTTTAACTTATCCTATTTTTGAAGCCACTACATAAAGCGACGTATGCCGCCATATTTTTGGTAAGAAAAAAAACCAATAAAGCCTCGGCTCTCCGCTCCTGAACTCCAGCCGGTCTACCTTAAACCCATACCTTCTCAGGTGCTCCCGTATCGTGCTGTTGCAAAACCAGCACACATGCTCCGGGTTGTTGTTCCCTTCGCCCTTTATCCCTGCACGCAGAAACTTCATAAAAAAAAAGGGATTAGGAACACTGATCAGTAGTTTTCCATCACTCTTAAGCAGCGAATTGATATTGTCGAAAAAAGACTTCTGATCTTCTATATGCTCCATCACGTCGAAAGCGCACACCACATCGAACAGCCTGTCCATTTGAATATGCTGGGCTTTTATCGCCACGACATTGTATCCGCGGTCTTTAAGCACACTAACTTTAGATTCATCCATATCTATTCCCACACAATATTTGGCAGCCTCAGCAATGTACTTATGAAGCCAGTCTTCCTTATCATAAGGATTTTCGTCATTTCCTGCACATCCGATATCAATCACTTCACGATCTTTGATATACGGAATAAAAAATTCCCTTTTCTTTCGTTTACTTGTCCCGGTTATCAGGTTACCTAAAGTCATAAATCACATCATTATTAAATAACAAATTTAATAATATTTGAGTTGACCAATCCAGGTATTTTTTAGCATAAAAAAACCAGTCTGCGACTGGCCTATTAATTAATCCATTTCTTTTTCAAGCATCTTTATCTTTTGATTCAGAACACCTACCTCCTGTTTTCCATTCTCAATTTTCTTTTCAAATTCTTCCTTCAGCAGAGATGCCTTTTTAGAGGCGGCAAGAAACCCGATATTGTTTTCCCACAATTTGATCTCCTCTTCAATTTTCTTGCGTTTATTAATGAGCATTATTCTTTCATTGCTCATGATCCTGTCCGAATTGGGATTATCTTTTAATCCTTCAAGCCGGTTCTTATAATTGATATTCTGAATTTCAGTTTTTGAAATCTTGAGTTTATCAAGTTGTTTGTTGATTACCGTCCTGAATTCATTTTGAAGCCGGTCTTTTTCCTTTAAAGGTACATGGCCGATTTCTGTCCATTCGCGCTGGAAGCTTTTCAATGTTTCAAGGTTGGCATTTTTATCTTCGCTGTAGTCGAATTCCTCAACTTTTTTGATCAAATCTTCTTTTAACTTCAGATTATCACCTTCTGTTTTACCTATACTTGAATAAAACGATGACTTGGCATTAAAAAATTCATCGCAGGCAGCTCTGAATCTCTTCCATATTTTGTCGGATAATTTCCGCGGAACCGGGCCGATTCCTCTCCATTCGTTCTGAAGCTTTATCAGCTCTTGTGAAGTTCGTTTCCAATCGGTGCTCGATTTGATTGCTTCAGCTTGATTGCAGAGATTAAGCTTCAGGTTATAGTTATTGAGTTGTTCTTCCTTTATTTTCTGGAAAAAATCTTTTTTACCGGAGAAAAAAGTATCAAGCGACGTCTTGAACCTGTCCCAAATTTCATCATTTTGTTTTCTTGGTGCGGGGCCAATGGTCTTCCACACTTTCAGCAATTCGGTAATTTGATCGGTCGTTTGCTGCCAGTCTTTAATTGAATTGTTTTCAAGTTGAAGGATTTCTTCCGCCTTTTCGCAGAGGGCTGTTTTAGCCATCAGGTTATTTTTATAGGTATCCTCAAGCTTTTCATAATGTTCGCGGCGTCTCTGATTGATTTTATCAGTGGCATTCTTGAATCTTTCCCATATTTCATCTTTTTTATCCTGAGGAACAGGCCCGATTTCTTTCCAGTGCTGGTGATACTTCTGCAACTGCTTGAAAGATTTAAGGATGGAAGATTCAAGCAACAGCCCTTCGGTTTGTTCGCATAATTCAATTTTCGATTCCAGGTTTTTTCTAAGGTCCAGATCCCTGAGTTCCTTGTTGATTTTTACTTTGTCGAAGAACTTTTCAACAAGAAAATGGTAGCTCTGCCACAGATCATTGACGGTGTTTTTCGGAACCATCCCGATCTCTTTCCATTTTTCCTGCAGCACTTTGAATTCATCATAGGTTTTCTTAAGCGATTCTTCCGAATCAATTAGCGCTTTTAATTCTTCGAGTATTATTCTTTTTTGTTCCAGATTCCTGACCTTCAGTTTTTCCTGGGTTTCAAGGTAAACCTGCCTGTTGTCTTTGTATATGGAAAATGCAGCATTGAATCTTATTTCCAGTTCATCCTGCACGTGATCGAATTCAGCTTTATCATGTCCGGAGGCAATAAAATCCTCATATTTCTGATGTTGTTCTTCTTTGTTTAGCTTAAGAAAAGTAACTTTTATCAGTGCGACTTTTTTCCTGATGAGGTTGATGTCGGATTCCCTTACTGTTTCTTCCAGCAATGTTACGAGTTCCTTCCGGTTCAGATTCAGGATATCACCCTCGCCCTCAGTTTCATCCTCGGCATCTTCTTCCTCATCGGTTTCGTCAGGGCTAATCACGGCCAAATCCTCATGAAGTGAAAGTCCGGCAACCGAATCCATTTCTTCCAAAACTTCAGACTTTTCCTTTGCTATGATACCATCAGATTGAGCCGATGCCTCAATTATTTCTGGAGTAGTTGTCAAATCCTCACCCGCAATAGTTTCAGTTTTTTCTTCGGTAGCAGAGGTTGATTTTTTAATCTTTCGTACCTTTTTGACTGGTTTGGGAGAACTTTCCGAAATTTGCCCGGTTACAGATATTTCATTTGGCGAAATCGCATTATCTGAAGAAATTTCTTCAGTTTTTTTGGATTTCTTTACTGTTTTTTTAACCGTTTTTTTAGGTTTCTCATCCTGATTGTTTACAGGTGATCTTTTGCTGCGTTTCGGTTTAATTTTTGTCTCTTCGACAGATTTAGCATTCTCCTCCTGCTCCTGAGTGTTCACAGAATCAGGATTTTGATTAAGCTGATTTTTTGTTTCCATATATTGACAATTTCAAATCTTGAAATAGAGATCAGTCGTTTGACTGTAAATACATTGTACATTTTTAAAAAGGACAGCAAAAATAACAATATTTTCTATTTGGTAAAATTAATGTGTGATAAGCATTGTAGTTATTATGCAGACATTAATTTGAACCGGGGAAAAAATCGCAAAGTGATTTTTATATCTTTGCCAATTTCAAATTCGGCTAATGGAAGAAGTTGTTCTTGTGGATAAAAATGATGAAACTCTCGGGAAAATGGAAAAAATGGAAGCACACCGCCTGGGAGTCATGCATCGTGCCTTTTCTGCATTTATTTTCAACTCAGAGAAACAATTAATCCTCCAGCAGCGATCCTATCAAAAATACCACTCTCCCGGTTTGTGGACAAATACCTGCTGCAGCCATCCGCATTATGGCGAATCCATTGAATCGGCAGTCCATCGCCGGCTTAGAGAAGAAATGGGAATTGACTGTGAAATAAATAAAAAATTCCACTTTGTTTATAAGGCGGATGTTGGAAACGGATTAACCGAACACGAACTGGATCATGTTTTTTTTGGATTTACCGATATTCCACCGGTCTTAAATAAGGAAGAGGTAAACGATTGGAAATACATGTCATTGGAAAACATCAGGATTGATATGAATGCCCGTCCCGAAATTTATACAGTATGGTTCAGGATTGTATTTGATGAAGTCCTGAACCAGCTCATTAGATACCATTGATAATTTTTACTGTACAGGCGCAAATTTCCACACGTTAGGAATTTATGGGTTCGAGGTTTCGCTTATCAATATTACCCGTATTTCCTCAATATCCCTTATTTCCTCCCTCATTGAGCCAGTTGCGTGTTATGAGGTTCGTGATATACGGATTGCGGGTTGCCAACTACCGACTACTTATTTACCTTACCTCTCCATCTCACTCCGGATACCTATTATTCCCTTTTTAAATTTCTTCTGTCAATTTCAGAAACCGTTTATACGGGATGGCAATCATGCTTTCTGCAGTTGTCGCACCATTTGCCTGGCTGATAATGGAAACTTTGGCTGCCGTTTCATTATCCGGTGCCTCATAAATGTCAAGAAAATCATATTGCCCCAGGATCGCATAATGGGCAATAAATTTAACTTTCGGGCACTTTTCCTTTACCTTGTCGAGCCATGAATGGCCGATATTGGTACGGTCTTTCATTTTCTTTGAGACTTCCGGAGAAAGTTTGGTAAGCAGGATGAATGTTTGCATAGCTTTTAAATTTACTGTTTGTTAATGTTATAAAAAGTTCACTAATTTAATAAAAAAAAGTAAACAGAATTCATTATAAAATTAAAAAAGCTTCTCCGCATTGGAGAAGCCCGTAAAATGAATTCTGAAAGCTTGTCAGATCTTTTGAACTTCTTTTGCCTTCTTCCCGCGCTTATCTTCTTCCACATGATAAGTAACTTTATCTTCCGCTTTCACTTTGTCGATGAGGCCCGACACATGAACAAAAACTTCCTCTTTGGTTTCATCATCTATGATAAATCCGAAGCCTTTTTGTTCTGAAAAAAATTTAACAATACCTGTTGGCATAAAACAAATTAATTAATGATTGTATAACAAAAATACATAAATATTTCAATCGGAGTAAAATTGAAAAATTTTTATATCAGATATTTATGAATAGCATTATATCATAACATCCGGTTTTTGGGATTCTGACCAAATCGTTTTCATTATTCACCAGTCAGCCGGTGATAATTGAGTCATCTAACCTTCATTAGATTATCCTGAACACTGGCAATCCTCGTTTGTTTATATTGTAAATTATCGCCTCTCAATGATATGGACTTTTCTATATATATTTGCAAAAGCAAAATATCGGATTTGCTGAATGAAAATGCCTTTCATTTAAACTGTACTTTTTAAATGGTCTCACAAGTAAGTGCACTATGAAAAAGAAAATACTGCCATTAATTTTGATCTCCTTGCTATTGACTCTGTCAGGTACAATTGCCCAAAACATTTCTGCTGTTGCCACACTGAACCCATACCCATCGCCGTATGTAAGTGATTGGGAAAATAATCCATCAGCCCTGGGAGCGATCACCATCTTAAATAATTCGATGACTTCCATGCAAATCATCATTAAAGCAAGTGTGGTATGGCATGGATCCGGAGAAATTTTTACGAGCAAAGCAAATCCGTATCAGTTGACAGGGCAGGCTGTTCAGGTCATCAATAGTACTTCGCTGATCAGCATTGCTGATGCGTCCTTCACGAATCCGGAATACAAAAATAAGTTACAGCAATCGGGCCGGCTGCTCGAAGGTGTTTACACCGCCTGTTTTACAATTGAAAACACTAATGGTGTTGTCCTTGCAACTAATGTTTGCTCTGATTTTACTATTTTATACCCGGCGGCTCCCCAGCTCATTTTACCTATGAACCAGGACAGTATAAATTCAAATGTAAGCTACCCAACTTTCCAATGGACGCCTGTGATTGTCCCTCAATCGTATCAAATAAAATATACCCTTCGGATCGTTGAAATACTTACAGGGCAAACTCCTTTGCAGGCGATCAGTGCAAACTATCCGGTACATGAAAATAATCAGGTAACCACGAATTTCTACACGTATCCCATAAATGCATTGCCGCTGGAAGAGGGTAAGCAATATGCCTGGCAGGTTCAGGCACTGGATCAGTATGGTTTTCCGCCGGCTCAAAATCAGGGCAGGAGTGAAATATTTACTTTTATCAAAAAGAGTAGCCTGGTAATTGATCAGCTTCTTGGCTTGAAAATTCCCGAAAATGGCGAAGTGGTCAAAACAAAATCCCCAGAATTTTCATGGAATTATCTCCCACCTATTGGTATCACCGTTTCCTATAATCTGAAAATAGTAAAAGTTTCTGACAACCAGACACCTGAAACTGCTATAAATAATTACCCTGTTTTCAATCAGAATACATATTCATTGTCATATAAGCCGGCTACACCCATCTGGGGATTAAATGGCGGAGATACTTATGCCTGGCAGATCACAGCAAGCAATGCACAAAGCTATCAAGTCCTTGCCAAAAGCGCTGTGAGGACTTTTACGGTACATCAGCTTCTTCTCCTTTTGCCTAACGATAACGGGGTCGTAAATGTAATGAGACCACAATTTCAGTGGGCCTATTACAGCAACTCAGGGAAATTCTACGACCTTAAAGTAATCAAACTACCGATGTTTTATTATAATCCGGATGGGATAATTACTGAAGATTTATTCGATAATCCTCAAAATATTATTTTTCAAAAGTACAATATTGACGGAGCAGAGCTGTCAAATGTGAACAGTCCTGACCTTGAAATCCCTTTATATCAGCCGGAGACAGACATTCCAATGGAGGAGGCCAAGTCTTACTACTGGCAGGTTTCAGTTAAGGATGAACCTTATGGGGTAGTTATTGCGAAAAGCGAGATCAGGAAAATGATTTTCAATCCTTACCAGCCCGGCTTTGCAACAAACTGTGCGGTTGCAGGAAAATTGAATTATGAGTTCGCCAAACCCGGCGAATATATCATTTGGCCCTTAAAAAATATCAACATTAAGTTTGTTGTCAAATACATTTTCAAGTATTCATCCTACACCGGTTCGGGATATTATAATGGAAATGTCTCACCAACGGGAGAATTCGAGATTCCTGTCGGAAACCTGCCTGCCCAGTATCACAACGACTATAACCAAACCATTGCCATCGGCAAAACCGATTATGAGGGGAATTTTTCGTTTTCCTTTATGAACCTGAAAGCCATGGGAATTATTGACGATGATTATACTTTCAGCAGTTCAAAGGAGTTCGGTTATTTCTATACCGGTAAAATACATCGTGTGATCCGGCTGATAGTTGAAAGTCCATACTACACAAGCCCGGAAACCGATATCATTGTACAGCCCGGCGAAAGCAAAGTCTATGGCAATATGATAGCCAATGTAAGAAGTTATTCACTGACGGTAAATGTTAAGAGCCCCGGAACCTGGTGGAATAATCAGTTCCTTTCGGCAAATGCTCCCATCCCTAAAATGTTTGTATATCTGTTGCGAAAAAACAGATCCGGTGAAGTTCCGAACAATGAAGGATTGCCGGTTCCTCAAGATCCTGAAGAATCTCCTTTTTCCGGCGCTTATCAGGCGGGCTACCGTGTCATTGGAAAATCTGTGACCAATGCGGATGGCAAGGCTTTTTTCGATAGGCTCGTGAAAAGTGTTTACACTCAGCATGATGAGTATTTTATTTACACACGCCCTGATTCCAATCAAACTTCACTCAATTACCAAAGCCTGATTCCGGTTAAGTATTCTTTTAAGAACCCGGATGATCATGCAATATATAATTTCCAATATGCATATCCTTCTGTAGCAACCAGTGTGGTAGCATTTCCTGTCAATCCGTTTATTAAGGGGAAGATAAAAAGGCAGGATGGCGGACAGCCCCTCGCGAATGCCCAGGTGAAGCTATTGAATTGGGCTGTGTTCTGGTGGCAGGAGGAAGCTAAGCAATCCACGAATGTCAACGGAGAATTCCGGTTCGAAAATTTGAAGAGCATTTATAACGAAAATGGAATTCCTACCGGACCTGTAAGAGGGTTGAAGGTTACCAAATATGGCTTCAGAGACACGACCGCTGCTGTAAAAAGCGGCGCAATCCTTAAGCCGGGCGAGTCATGGTCAACCGAAATTCTGATGCAGCCTGAGTCGAAGGTAATTGGTAAGATCGTCAATGAATGGGGTAGCGGGATTTCTGCTATGATTACTGTTATTGGTGGTGAGTCGGTGGAAGCCATACCGCCATTCTACTTTATTTTACCCTCATTCAACCGGCCTCCTGCATCCTTTGAACTCCGGGCACCGAAAGGATATAATAAAGTTGTTATCGATCCTTTACCCTATGATAATACGTACCTGAAGGATACGATCAATGTTTTTATCAGCGGTAACTCTTACGATATGGGCACTATCGTTGTGAAAAAGGCATTGCACAGGATTAAGATTTTTGCTGGCGATCAAACAAAGGCCGGTGGGGAATTCTTTTATATAACAGCAAAATTGCCCGGCGCCAAAATCAGACTTGAAACAAAAGACGGGGTTCTTATCGGTGAGAAAACGGCTGATCAGGCAGGCTTTGCAGAGTTCGCATTTTCGAATATCGAAACTCAGTACAAGGTCACAGTCTCAGCCCCGGAAGGACACGACTTTGAATCGAAGCAAGTAATGATCAGTAATTTTGAATCAAAGGATTGGAAAACATACTATATCCTTCTAAAACCTGCAGCTCAGATTTCGGGTTTCGTTTATGTTGGAAGTGAAAATCAGCCTGTTGCAAACGCACATATTCGCATTAAAGGGTCATCTTCGGGAATCATTCCGGAAGCTTATACCAATGCCGGCGGCCATTATGTACTTCACAATGTTCCGATCGGCAACCATATTTTTACTGCTTCGAAAAAAACATCCAATCTTATCGGAGATGAAACCGGACTTGTCAATGTTCCCGCCGGTGGTATGCAGGATGTGAATTTCAGCCTTCAGGTTTATTCGGAGATGGACATTACGCATTTGATGGGATTTCCTATTGAAGTGAATAACCTTACAGAGTCCGGTAATGATGTGATCATTTCAGGCCAGTTTGTTGACCTGGATTCGCTGGATAATAATTTATTCCAATCCATTCAACCCAACCTGAGTTTTACCAATGTTGCTATAGAACCTGATCCAAACCTGACCTCGGTAATATTTGGTGTTACAGTGCCGGTTGCGAAACCAAAAGTCCTACCTTTGAAAACTGATGATAATAAGCTGTCCATCGAAATCTTTTCGGGTTATTCCGGGAGCGTCAACGACAACAAAATCGGGATTGAGTTATCGGGAAGTCAGTCAGGTTCCGGAGTTATAAAAGGCAAGGTCCTCGTTTCGAAAGGTTCATTTAATGTTCCGTCACAGCAATTGAATTTTGAAGAGGATGGATTTTATCTGTTATTGCCAAATTCACAGGAACCGAAATTGCCGGTGATCACCGCAGACAAGTCAAATCCTGCCAATACCAGTAAATTCACTTCAGTAAATTCAAACGGCGGTAAAATCAAGTTTTCGCTCTGGCAGTTCGAATCCGATGCCTCGGCGACCGCTTCTTTTCTTTATAAGGACTCGCTGGTATTAAACTCAACAATCCATACTAATTTAGAAGGAGTCACTCCTTCGGACCTGAACCTGGCTGTAGGTAATATTACGGTAACACAAAATTCCGTGAAGCCTGTAAATAACAGCACCAACAAGATCAATCTTAAGCTGGATACCTGGAATCTTGAAATCAGCAAATGGTCGCTCGACGGTTATTTGTCGGCTACCGGCGGAACCCTGAAAACCGGTGTTGTGGATATACCCTTGACGGGTCTTTATGTAAAGCCGGCAGAACTGAGTAATCTGAGCCTGAACTTCAGTTCGATGAATCTGGGAGGGGTAGCGCCCTTAAAAATCAAGGGTGAAACAATGTTTGGGTACGAAAACCAGGGGAATAAAAAATGGTATCTTACGGTAAGCAAGGGCAATCAGGAACATGCAGCAAGTTTTGGAGGCCTTCCGGGTATGGAAAAAAATGATTCTGTATATATTGCTTCATTTTCTCTGTACAGTGATGGCACCAAAAACTTTTCGCCTGAATATAGTAACATGAAAATTCATAAAGTTGGCAATTTATCCGTTGACCAGGTCATTGCCGGGAACAATTCCATCGAGATGGGAAGCCTTAGCTTCAATATCCCGCCGCTGGGCCAGCTCGGAGCAAAGATCCAATACTACAAAGAGAATAACAACGTTAAATTAAAGCTTCTTCCGGTTCCCATCGAGTTCAGTACTATGGGCGTAGATCTTGCCTTTGGAACGAATGCTGCCACTGAACCTGAGCATTTTGACGAGAACGGTTTGAGGGTGAGAGGAAAGATTTCGGAACAAGATAAGTTTTCATTTATTAGCTGGCTTTACCACACCAAGGATTCAACAACTATACTTGTCGAAACTCCCAATACACCGCTCTCCATGTCAGGTGTATGGCAGCGCCTTGAAATAGGAGGACCGCTTACCTATCTTGACAAAGTTTCGGGAATTATGAAACTCACGGGCAGTTCATGGCAGAATTTTATTTTTTCAGGAAACCTGATCACACCGGCCGGGATAGATGCAAACAAGAACCGGCTGACCTTTACGGTTTATGGTGATATTGTTGCCAACAACCAGGAACTCGGGGTTAAAAATGTTCCCTCTTCCTTTGGTGGAATTTCCTTAACCTATGAACCTGAAAACAAAAGATTCTTCGGATCGCTGTCCATCGAGAAAGACATGGGCTATTCCTATCTCAAAGGCCAGGCAAATGCCATTGTGGATGATGAAGGCTGGTACTTTTTTGCGGGCGGTGAATTGCATGTGTACAATCCAAAAAGCGAGGGCGCTGCCGGTATTCTGTTCGGGCATCATTCAGTAACTGATGAAATGAAAAACAACTTTGCGAATTATTCCTATGTATTCAAGCACAAGGGATCGCTGCCCATGACTTTCCCGGAATCGCTCAGCGGGTTTTATTTCGAAGGTATGACGAGTATTCCTGTTCAATCGATTATCGGACTGCCCAATGTCGACATTGATCTCGTGGTAGTGAGTGCAAAATTATGGGTGAATGCCGGCGCCGATATGCGGATGAGTATGCAGTTCAATAATGGGATGACGATCGGGGCAGGAATGGATAACTTTTTTGATGCGGGTTTCAGCGTTAGCGAATGGTTTGTGGTGGAATGCGCAAAGCTCAGTTTCGGTGCAAACCTCGATATCGGCTCCGAAGGTCAGGTCTCGTCGAATGGCGACTGGGCGGCGGAACTCACCGGCGATATTACCTTAACCGGCAAAGCCAAAGTAGGCTGGGGTGTTTGCGACTCGGATTGTGAAGGTAAGCTCTGCGACGAAGATTCATGGTCAGGTAGCAAAATGTTCGGAATCAAAGGGCATGTGGGTTCTGACGGAAAATACATTGATTTTTATTAAAAATTAAAACTATGAAGCAGGGTTTCATCATTATAGCAATTATTGTTTCAGAATTCTGTTTGAACCAATTTGCCCTACGCGCCCAGGAGACGACCGAACAAATGGCTTTTGGCGGTCCTGCCGGTATCTTTATCAATACGGGTGTGGTTTTATTGTCCGCACAGCATCCTTCGGGCAATGCCGTGGGCTGTACAATCGAGCGCAAGTCAGAAAATGAAAAAAACTGGCAGAAAATCATCCTCTTATCCTCACCGGATTCCTACAATGAATTTCTTAAAAATCTTGCTAATTCGAACCATCTGTTGAAAGATACCATTCCTTTAGACGAAATTCCGTTGACAGTGATATGGGACAAGATTCAAAAACACCGAAGACTCGATTCACTCAGGTATCTCGGAAATCCACTGGTAGTAAAGCTTGCTTTGGGTGTTTGTTACCTTGACCGCGATGTTTCGACATCGAAAACCTATAGTTACAAAGTATCGAGGATTGACCTTGCAGGAAAAGAAATTGAATCCTTCATTACTAACCCGGTTTCATTTCCACCGAGGGCTGAAAGGTCGGGTATAATGTTCGAATCGAAAGAAGCTTACGAGAATAATATCAAAATCTCATGGAACATTCCGGAAGGTACCAGGGCTGCCAGGTTCAGTGTTTGCAGACAGTCCGGCTTTACCGGGGACTTTACCGAAATCCGTCCGGCAAAGTATTTTCAAAATAAAGCCGGTAAAAATTTGATTACCATAATGGACACACTTGTTGAAAAGAACCAGGTTTATCAATATTTCATTACCCCTGTGGATTACTATCAAAATCAGGGATTACCCGGTGACACGATAATGGCGGCAGCATATAATTTTGGTTCATTCATTCCTCCTTACCGGATCAGGGTGACCGGCCTGGACCCGGTAGGTGCTCTAAAGCTGACCTGGCATCTGGAGCATGCGAATGACATTCTAAGCCTGAAAATTTTCAGAAGCACCGAATCTGATAAAAATTTTTCTGAGATCGCCGAGATCAAAGGTTCCGATAGTTCTTACATCGATCGTACAGCCGAGCCTCTGGTGAAATATTTTTATTATCTCTTGCTGAATGATCCTTTCGGAGGAATATCACTCCAGAGCGCAAAAGTTTTTGGATTGTACAAGAGTGCGGAAATCCCGATGCCTCCCGTCAGCCTGAGAGGCGAAGCAGTTGACGGCGGCGTAAAACTTACCTGGGAAAAGCCGGAAAATTATGTAAAAGTCTATCACATTTACAGAGGTCTTTCCGAATTTCCTGAGCTAACCCTGATAAACAATTTTGAATCTTCCGAATCAATGGTTGAATTTATCGATACCAGCTCTTACCTGAAAGGAAACATCGCTTATTCCTATTCTGTGCGTTCTGAAAACACCAGCGGGAACATGAGTGGTTTTACTGATACGATCAGCATTGTGCCACGGATTAAAACAATATTGCGTGCCCCTTTGCAGCTAAAGGGTTATGAAGAAAGCCAGAAAGTGCATCTGTACTGGGAAAATGTTTTTAAAACCGATCCGACAATTGATGGCTATAAAGTCTTTCGTAAAACCGTCTCAGATGAAAATTCGGTAACAGAAATATTTAAAACTGTTTCGGATATTCTGGTTTCTCCCAGGCAGAATAATTTCGTTGATAGTACTGTCACCGGTAGTAACAATTATGAGTATTCTGTAAGGGCGTATGATATTTTTGGAAATGAAAGCGCATTGAGTCCGGCAATTAGAATACAAATAAGGGCCATGCCTGTACCTGTACCGGCCGGTATTAAAGCAGTCAGCACAGATGATGGAATTCTGATTTCGTGGCAGCCGCCGCTTGAAAGTGTAAGTGGATACAGGATTTTTCGTTACGAAAGGGGAGAATATCCCCAGATTGTCGGTTTGATTAAAGAACACTTGCTTACGGAATACCTGGATCAAAATGTACTTTCGGGACACCTGTATTTCTATTTTGTCAAATCCGTGGATGAAAGCAATCACCTGAGTGATCCCAGTGAAGAAATCGGAATCAGAAAATAATAAACGGGATTATCAGAAATGAATGCTTTCCTGCGAATCGTCTGTTGTTTAATTTTTCTTCCTGTCGCCTCGCTTGCTCAGGATGGCAACCTGCCTGCATCTGATTCTGCATCGGCGAAAAAAAAGCCTCTGACTGTAACCGGTGAGATCGGAGCTTATGGGGAGCTTTATTCCATCCAGGGGCAGCCCGGACGACGGCCACCGGCCACCGGAAGAATCTTTTTCAGGCCTACATTAAATTTTTTCGGGGTAGTTCAGGTTCCTTTTGAGTTCCTGATTTCGACAGAGGACAGGTCTTTAAAGCAAAATATCAATCATTTCGGAATCAGTCCGCAATGGAAGTGGGGCTCATTGCATGCCGGCGATTTTACCGAAGATTATTCACAACTTACCTTAAGCGGAATAACGATCCGGGGCGGAGGACTGAACCTTACACCGGGCAAATTCAGATTTTCTGCTGCTGCCGGATTGACACGCCGCTCTGTTTTCGGTGGCGCCCAGGATGGAGCCTTTAAACGATTCCTGTGGGCCGCAAAAATAGGATACGGCAAAACCGACGCGTCTTTTGTTGATTTGATTTTTCTTCGCGCGTCGGATGAATCCGGTTCACTGGCACAGGATGAAAAAACAATTACGGTTCTTACACCCAACGGAAACGATGTGCTGAATACCGGTTCCTTGCAATCGATACGATGGAACTCATTCGGTTTGGATGACGCCATAAAAATTGAACTTTCGAGAAATGGAGGAACGACCTGGGAATTGATCGCAGAAAACCAGCCGAATGCAGGCTTTTATAACTGGACGGTTTCAGGGATAACCACCTTTCAGGCACTGGTGAAAATTTCAGATCAATTATTTCCGGGTATTTATGATATAAGCGATCAGGTTTTTACTATCGGATCGGGAGTCGACACTTTTATCGCTTCAAATACGGAAGAAATTATCAACCCTTATGCTGTCACACCCCAGGAAAACCTGTTAGTTGGTACAAAAGGAAGGATCACTTTTCTCAAAAATAAAGTCAGTCTTGACTTCAACGGTGGTGGCAGCGCATATACAAGGGATATTCGGTCAACCGAAATAAATCCTGATTCAACCGGCATTCCGGATTTTATTTCCGGATTGTATAAAGCCCGTGTCGGAACCAGCTATGATTTTGCCGTTAACACTTTGTTAAACCTTAATTTTAAATCCTTCAGATCCAAAGTCGGGTTTAAAAATATCGGACCCGGTTATAATTCCCTTGGTACAGCATATTTGTTAAACGACATCCGGGAATATTCAATAATGAATGCCTTCCGAATCAAACAGGTCAGCGTTTCGCTGGGTTATATAAGACAAGGTGATAATCTGATCAGGCAAAAGCTTTTTACGACTTCGAGGAATATTATCACTTCCGCTTTGAACGCCATGATAACAAAATTCTGGAATTCAAGCCTGTCATTTAACTACATTAATCTTAAAAATGACTCGGACAATGATTCGACGAAAACAAGTTTCGGAAGTTTTTTTATCGGTATGAACCAGCTTTTCATGATCAGGCCTCAGGGAGTTTTCAGAAATATAAATCTGAATTACGCATTCAACAATTCGGAAAATAAATCTTATTTGTTACAGAACATCAAGTCCACCGTGCATACCCTGAATCTCAGCGCCGGTCTGAATCCCATACCCAATCTGTCCTCGACCTTATCAGCCGGATTTATTACATCCGAAGTGGCCGATACATCGAAAATTTTCACTCACAATTACTCTGTTTTGCTTCAGCTTAGCAATTTCAGCAACAAACTGGTGACAAGCCTGAATCTCACATCGGCTTTCAGTGAGGCTTCTGCATCTTTCCGGGCAATGCTAAGCCCTAATTACCGGTTTTCAAAAAAGGATCAAATCGGTATTTTCGTATCCTATACCAAATATAACGGTGTTGTCGGTTCGAATGGAGATTTTAATGAATTTCTCGCCGGATTAAATTATTCTCATCGGTTCTGATCTGAATCCCGGATTTTGAACAGACTTGTACAATCCGACTGATTCCTTTCAATGTTTAACCACAAATACTATAATAGCATAGAGCGTGGACAAAGAAGCAGGGTTTTGAGAATTGAGTCAGGAAAATAACATATCTAAGAATTGCAACAAATTTCTATATATTTCTTCATTTCCCCTATTGCCCTATTTCTATTTATTTCAATCTATTTCAACTTATTTCTCTTTCTGACTCATTCCTTCACCATCTTCCCTATCTCAACCATCTCTTCATTCTGCACCATCACAAAATACACTCCCCGCGGCAGGGCGCTAATGTCAATTTGGGTTTGGGTATCAGTTAGCTGTATTTTAATTACTTTTTCCCCTCTGATATCAAATATTATAAGCTGGGTATTGCCTGTTATTGAAGTTGACGAAAAAGTGATTTTATCTATTGAAGGATTGGGAATGATTGTTATTCCATTTCTGGTTTTAATTTCTTCTACCGAATTAAAACAGGTTTCTTCAACTTCCGCCTGGCTATTGCAGCCGGGGGCATTGTCGTGGATTTCGACTGTTCCATTGGGTGCTGTAAGGTATTGGCATATACTGTAAACATCGCACTCTTCAAGATTTGAATTATTAAATATTAATAAATTAGTTATAGAACTAGCCTGTATGCTATCTAAACCGATAAGATTGTTTAGGGCATCATTATTCTTTATATAAAGAATACCTCCGATGGAAGTCAATCCAATCAGATCTGCAATACTGATCAAGACGTTATTAAATCTTATCGATAGATCACCCCCGATAGAAGTCAATCCCTCCAGCCCTGTAAGTGTGGTCAGGGCTGGATTACCTGTCGTGTAATTTCCAATTAAAAGATTACCCCCAATGTAAATCAATCCCTCCAGTCCGATAAGGCTGCTCAGGGTGTAATTATCCGAAATTAAAAGATTACCACTAATGGAAGTCAATCCCTCCAGACCTGTAAGAGAGGTCAGGGCTGAATTACCTGCCCCATAGCCAATTCTAAGATCCCCCCCGATGGAAGTCAATTCTTCCAATCCATCAAGGCTGGCCAGGGCGATATTAGTATATAAACCAAGATTCGACCCAATGGAGGTCAACCCTTCCAATCCTATAAGACTGGTCAAGCCATTATTCTGCTTTATGAGAAAATCACCCCCGATGTAAGTCAGTTTCTCCAACCCTGTTAGACTGGTCAGGGCGTCAGTATTTTCTATTACAAGACTATCCCCGATAGAGGTTACAACATTGAGTCCATATAAATTGGTAATGTCATATCCAAGGATCAAAACATACCCCTCAATCTCCGTACAACCTGGGTAATTCATTTGGAAATTATCAATCTGTACCTGAGTTGTAAAGATAATGCCTTCGGGCAGGCACGACTGCGCGATTGCACCGGTCATCCAAACCAGCACAATCAATAAAATGATAACATTTTTCATCAGTATATAATTTAAGTAAGTGTTTAAAATTCAATCAATTTAATTATAAGTTAAGAAAGTAAATTTTCATCTACGTGCTCCGGCCAGAATAAACTGACGTGGCAACAACAGTGGGTGCTTAACTTAGTTTGATGTCAATTTCATA
>Ga0172369_10004599_pt1 | contig 17393 bp, 20 predicted proteins | sample LakKiv25m_FD_114539 | JGI IMG/M metagenome (GOLD analysis project Ga0172369, IMG submission 114539) | Freshwater microbial communities from Kabuno Bay, South-Kivu, Congo - kab_022012_11.25m | ecosystem: Environmental > Aquatic > Freshwater > Lake | place: Democratic Republic of the Congo...
GACGAGAAGGAAAAAATATAAAGTCTGCGATTTTTGACCCCCCCCCCGGCGTCTCGCAGAAGCTATTTTTTGGTTGGGGGGGGGGGGGGGGGGGGGGGGGGGAGGAGGAGGTTGTGAATACAACACCCTCGCCTGCCTTTGTCCCGGCGAGGCGCAATTCATCGCCGCGAAATTGGGCTTGCCGCTCGAAGAATTCGTCGCGCGGCATTGTTATCGCGTCGCCTACCAAGGCCATGAGATCCACGTATTGTTCGGTGCGTGTTCTTTCTTCGATACCGAGTTCAGGTGCACGTTGGAAAAGCACGAATGCAAGCCGCTCCAGTGCTTGCTGTATCCGGCCATGATCGGCTACCCCGGCGACAAGAGAAGAATATTCATCGACGAGCAGGACTGCCCCATGGCGAGTCGCGTCGGGGCGCAATTCAGAGATAAAGCCTTTGCCGTATGCGAAGAGCTGGCGCCGCAGTTGCCAGATTGGTGGCTGGAATTCAATCTCGAACACTGTTGGCCACTCTACGATTTCGAAAAGCTGGCGGCGCTCGACCATAGGAAAGTGGTTTCGGTCGAAGATCTCAAGCGCTGCGAACTGCCGGCGAATGAATCTGAGGCCTTTTAGAGGCATTTTCTCCCGTAGCGGGTTATCCACCGTGCCGCGCGTGCGTCGCTTGCGACGTACGCGAACGCGCGGCACGGTGGGTAACCCGGGCCGCGGTCACGTCTCCTTCATCACTTCAAAAAGCTGTATATAATTACAGTATCTCGTCAAGGTCCTGCCACTGTGTCGGCAGGGATATCGCCTGAAGGACGGCGGGCAAGCCAATTGGCGTGCCCGATCAGGAGGCGCTACGGCTTCGAGAAAGGGTCGCAGCGCATTGGAACGGTTTTTGAGCACAGACCAAACGACCGTGATCGAACGAGAAAGAAGAAGAGCATGGTAAAAGTCAAAGCGACCGGTGATCAGCCGGCCAAGACTGTTGTCCCCAAGAAGAAGAGCCGTGTTGCTGCTGATACTTCCCCGGATTGGCATTACTGGCGGCAAATGCCTCACGTGGTGCTATGGAAGGCTGTAGCCCTTTCCTGCAACATAGAACCTAGGCAGGAGCGGCTTGCCGATTCCGAGTACTGGATCAATTGCGTGAGGCTAGGCCACGCGGAGAAGGTTGATAGGTACAGGGGGTTCCACGATCGACTGGATATCGCTACCGCAAGAATCAGCGAATTGGACGTTGCCTCGGTGAATATCGGAGAGGCGAACGCCGTTCAGGTCAAACTTCCTGATTTTGCGGCATGGGCGCTTTCAATGCAGTGGGATATTCCGCAACAGTTAGCGGATATAGCTCAGTCAGGGACGAAAGCGAGCAAGCCCGTATCCAAGAGCGAAAGCCTCGGCGCAACGGAGCGGGGAACGGTCCAGAAGATCATCGCCGGGCTCCTGGCCCAAGGATATTCGCACGACAAGATATCGAAGCCCTACGCCATCGCCAAGGAAATTCAAGCTTCGTTGCAGTCGGTAGGACACGATCTGTCCGACGACACCATTGTCAATTGGATCAAGGAAGCCACGCCGCTGCTCGTGCCGGCCGCAAAAAAGCCAGCAGAATCAAGGTAGGCAATCCGAGTTCGGATTCCGTTCGGATAGTGATTATCCGAACTCGGACTAATCGCATTTCGATGAGCAGAAGATTGCACCGTGTTTATTCAAACGGGAGCAATCCGAAATGCATCATCTTCCTGCGACGGGCTACCTTCGCCTTCCGCACATCATCGGCGACGCGAAAGCGAGTCCGCCCATCCCCGCAGTCATTCCGGTCTCCAAGAGCACTTGGTGGGCCGGCGTCAAATCCGGCCGCTATCCGCAGCCCGTTCGGACGCTAGGGCTGCGCATCACGGCATGGCGCGTCGAGGACATTCGCGCCTTGATCGAGCAAGCCGCGGGGTTGCAGTGATGCACGGCGTGATGATGCCCCAGGCGATGTTCGAGCAAATCATGGCGCGCTGGGAAGATGGGCTGGAGCGCCGCCTGGGCACGGGCGGGAACCCGACCCCGCTTGAGCGGGAGGCACCCGCCCAGGTCGAAGGGGCGGAATATTGCTTTTCCTGGTGCCCGGTTGCCGGCTGCGCGTCGCTTTGCGGTCCTGAGGTTACGCGCCCCGCTGCCGGCGCGCAGCCGAGCGAGCACCGCCAGCGGGGCGCAACGGCTAGTAACACTAAGCCGTTCATTATCGATATCGATAAAACGCCGGCACCGGAGCGGGGCCATGTCTGATGCGATCTTTATCGACTGGCTCGGCGCTTCTCAGCGCTATCCGGGCGGCGTCTCTCCGGTCTTTATCGGAGGACTCACCGTGTTCTACGATCGGGATGGCAATGCACGTTGCGAGCGTACTCGCGCCTCGTCTGTGGGCGGCTCATTCGACACAGCTATTCAAGTGGGATGCGACGGCAGTCGCGTTTGGCTATCAGGAAACGTCGGACGCTTTGACCGTCGAGACAATCTTTTCAATGCCGGGTGGCCTGGAACCTGGGCCGCCGCTAATCGAATCCTTGCCATTGTCGGGCTACCGCCTTTCACAGCTTATGCAGGAGAAATGGAAGGACAGCCGGCTCACCTACGACTGGTCTCGCAGAGAGTGGTCGGGGATACCGTCCGCCAAATCGGCGTGGAAGCTGGCGGCGGGGCGCGGCCTGGTGCGCGCATTCACCGTTTGGACCTCACAGGAAATTTTGAAACAGGTTCGGATGGCCAAGCGCGAGCTGTTATCCGTTGGCTCGCATCGAGATCGATATCCCGGATGAAGCGCGGGCTGGTCGGTTCGGAATCGTGCTGGTGGGCAAATACCCGGCACATGATCAAGGCGTATCTGAAAGGGGCGGAAATGAAGCACCACGGCGGCGAAGAAATTCAGGAACTGATCGATTTTTGCGATGAGCGCGGCCTAGTGCGCGTGGAAGTGGAATTGAAGCGCCGCCTGTTGCAGGAGGCAGGACTCGATGCCTTCGACGCCGTGACCGATGAGAAGCTCGCGGCGATCTACAACGAGCAGACAGAGATTTTCCGCCGCGTCGATCGGTCGGATGAGCCGGACATTCTCGCGTCGATCCCGTCGCGGTACCGGATGACGGCGGCGGCGTGGATCGCGGGGCAGGACGTTCGTGGGCAGTTAGGGCAAGCGGCGCTATACCGTCATGCCCGGGTTCTGCGCGAGTACGGCATCGACATTCTTCAGGCGCGCAACGTCGAAAAGTTCCCGGTGAAGGTGCGCGTTGTGGATTTAAAGCCTCTCTCGATGCCGGACTGGTACCGGGAGAAGTATTTCAAAGTGGCCTAACGGCCTTTCTATAAGGAGCGTCAAAAATGCAATTCAATGTCGTGGGTGTGAAGCGAATCGAAGGGACTGCCAAAGCATCGGGGAATCCCTTCGATATGTGCCGGCTGTACGCGATGGTGCCGATCGAGCCGAGCGAGGGCAAGACACGGGTTACAGGGTTCGGGATGGAGATCGGCGAAATGGATCTGGACCCGGCCGTGCTTGGCGATTTCGCCAAGATCGTGTTCCCGGCCAAGCTGGAGCTGAAGACGGAACAATCGTTCCGGATGGGCGAGTTCAAGACGGTGGTTGTAGGGATCGAGGGCGCCAAGTCCTCGTCAAAAGCGGCCTAGGAGTCGTTTTCTGCGCCTGGTGTCCTAGTCCACTTCGGGCGCAGTTGAGGGCTTATTGGGAGTTTCAAGGTGAGCAAGGTCTACACAGTGCACGCGGCAAGCCTGGGCCATACGGTGGTGGTGCCGAGCCTGGACTGCTACACGGTCGGCAACGAGTTTGCGGACTGGCTGACGAAGATCACGCCGGTATCCGGCAGTGGGAACGGGGCTTATAGCTTCTTCTTCAACGGGAACGGATGCACTCAGGATGCAAACGGTGTGCTGACCGCGTTCACGCTCGAGGAATACCGCTCGACCGGGGTCTATGTCGGCAGCACGCCCAGCGGCGCCCTGACAGTCGGCACCTATACGGGCGTCGATTCGGGCGTGGTTGTGCCGGCCGACGTGTCGGCGGTGTTCGCCGGGGTGTTCGTGCCGATGGTTTCGCTCTATCTCGTCGGGTACGCAATCAGGAAGGTGCTGCACATGGTCGAAGGACGGAGGACGTGATGGGCGTGTACGAGTGGTCGCTGGTGATTGCGGCGCTGTGGGGCATTGGGTGCGCCTACGCCGTGATCGCCGGCTTGAGGCTGTAACGGGTTGTACCGGGAGGGCTAGCGGTTCTAGCTCTGTTTTGGACTGTCGGGAGACAGGCCGTACTTTTGGAGGTTGTTATGTCGAAGCTGCAAACTGCTGTTGCTGTAGTCCTGGCGCTGGCCTATCAATTGGCTCTCGCCGTCTCGCCGTTTGACCCGCTGACCACGGCGGTGAGTTTCACCGATGTGGTCGCAGCGCTGTTCACCGTTGCCGCGGCGATCGTCGCGGTGCTGGTGGCCAAGCGTGGCATCAAGTGGGTGCTGGCGCTGGTCGGTCGTTAGACCAGAAGCCCAGGACGGGTTCGGAGGCCACAAGCTTCCGAACCCATTTTTTAATCGACGGCGAGGGCGTCATGGGTAAATCGTTGCGACGGTGGGTAGCGCTGTTCATTATTCCTTTCTTTGTCTTTTCCTTGTATCCGCAGAAGCGGTCTCAGGCGATTCTCCCGCTTGCCATTCCGCTTACGGTCATGCTGGTCGATGCGGCCGGCGCCGTCATTACCGCCGACGCATTGGCGGCGGTCGGCACGGCGCTCCTTGGCGGGCTGGCGATGGCGGCAATATTTGTCACGCCCGGGGATACCGGCAACGCGAACGGCCAGGTGCGCGTTCCGACGACTACGGCGGCGGGAAGCTCAACGGCGATTCCTGCGCCGAGTGCGCCCAGCACGTCCTCTCCTACCGTTATGTGGCAGTACTACTGCTCAAGCGGGTGCGGGTGGAGTGGGTCCGGGTACATCTATTCATCTGAACAAGCGGCGGCCGATGCGTTCTGCGTGGCGATGGGGCGGTCGGGGGCGTCAATACGGCCTGGAGATCATCCTGCGTGTAACGGCGGAACCTATTACAACGATACGATCTTTTATTTGCAGTTTCAGAACACCTGCGCGTCGGGTTACACCTATTCGGCGGGGACGTGCACTTTGGCGAATTCGCGCTATGTGACTCAGGACGGAAAGCAAGACGTTGCGCGTAGCGGTACGACGCTCAGCGTAGATGGCAACGATCTGCATGGGACAGCGGCGGCTACGGTCAAGACAACGACTGTTGCCAACGATACGGTGCAAGCTTCGGCGCAGGATGCCTCGGGCAACCGCCGGGTACTTCAAGTGGTCGCAACCTCTGACGGCGGCTCGAAGGTCATTGCCAATACGGAAGTAAAGGACGGCGCCGGCAATACCTACGTCCAGGGCCAGACCATTACGATCAGCCCGGCCGGCGTGGTAACGAACGTGGCCTCGACGCCTTTGGCGCAGACGCTGGTGCTCGATCCTGCCACGGGGCAATTGACGCCGACCGCGGCGGCGACGAGCGCTACCTATACGCCGGTGGCAACTTCCTCCGGTTCTACGACGATCACGTTTCCGACCGACTACGCCCGGGATGCGACGGTAGCGGCGCAAAACGCGAAGCTGGATACGCTGCATACCGATTCGGCGCAGCTGCGCACAGACTTAACCTCGACGACGGCCACTGCGCCTGCCGATCCTGCCGTGAAGGCGGATTCGGATATTACCGGGCAGTTGCTGGATACCAATTTCGCCGGATTAAAGGCTTGGGCGATGCCATCGCGGTCGGTGTCCTGTCCTACGGCGAGCTTTGTGCTGTGGTCGAACACCTACACCATTGACGGGCATTGCACACTGTGGGCGAGCATCGGCAGCACGATACACGCGGTCGCGCTGCTGTCCTGGGGAATGTTGGCGCTGTTCATCGTCCTGGGGGCCTAAATGCTCAACGTTCTCTATATCGTCGCCGCTTGGCTGGTCCGCGAGGTCATCATCAAGGCGGCGGTGTTCGCGGCGCTCTATGCGCTCCTGGTGCTGTTCATGCCGCTGGTGTGGAACTACGCGAGTTCCTTTGTCGGCACATCGAGCTTGACGGGGCTTTTTAACGCAGTTCCCGATGGGGTCTATTGGGGCCTGTACGCCATGGGCTGCGACGTGGGTATGCCGCTGGTTATCTCGGCCTACGTGTCCCGCTTCCTGATTCGTCGTCTGCCGGTGGTCGGATGATGTACACGTATGCTTCGCACGACGAAGCCAAGGCGGAAGTTCGCAAGTGGGCGGAGTTCTATCGCTGTCCACGATGTGGATGTATGGCGCATTTCGTCCACGTTTGCAAGCTACCGGGTAAGTGCGTTCAGCGCGTGACCTGGTCGTGTCCGGTTTGCGAAGTCGGCGCGGTTTTCGATGTGCCGTATGAACGCAAGTACGGGGACTGATTGTGGCCTGCACCGCCTATTGCGGGTTTCCCGGTTCGGGCAAGTCCTACGAGGTCGTGACCGAAGTCATTGTTCCGGCGCTGCGCTCGGGGCGGCGTGTCGTTTCCAATATCTCAGGGTTGCATTACGAGGAAATGCGAGCGTATCTGCTTGAAGAAGGTACGACCGAAGCCGCTATAGGATCGCTAGAGTGTGTGGACAACGAGCGGGTGTCCGCGCCCTTGTTCTGGGCGCAGGACGGCCGGGAGACCTTGGTCAAGCCGGGCGATCTGGTGGTGATCGACGAGTGCTGGCGCTGGATGTCGGCCGGCGGAAATATCCCACCTTCAATGTATGCGTTCTTCCGCGAGCATCGGCATTTCGTCGATGCGGCCGGGGTGTCCTGCGACATTGTGCTGATCACGCAAGCGATCAGCGATCTTGACCGTAAAGTCCGCGTGATTATCGAAAAGCATTTCGTGATGGAGAAGCTCAAGCGCCTGGGACTTTCCAAGCAGTACAGCGTGGACGTGTACAACAAATTCTCCAGCACGAAAGCGAATTTCCTGCGCCGGATGCTACGCACCTACAACAAGAAGTTCTTCTGCTTCTATACCAGCTACGACGGCAAGGGCGGCGACGAGCGCGAGGTCGATAAGCGCATCAACGTTTTCCGCTCGCCGGGGTTTTGGATGATGGCGGCGCTGGTACCTGTGTTGTTCGGTTTCGGTGCTTGGGGAACGTATCGCCTTTATTCCAAGCACGCTGAGCCCGAGAAGAAGCCAGAGACCGGGGCGGTTGCGGTCGAGGGCGGAAAGCCGAGCGCGGTTCCTGCGGCTTCTTCGGCGGCGGCAGGTTCGCGCGGTGGTGGTAGCGGGGCTGACGAGTCTTGGCGAGTCATCGGGTATTACCGATCTGGCGGGACCGGGGTCTTCATGATGCAAGGCGGGGAGCGCGTACGCTTCATCTACGCGCCGGATAGTTACCGTGTGGGGTCTCTCAATGTGGAAGTCATTGTTGGTGAACGGCTGTTCGCGTCATACGGTGGCGCTGCTGTGCCTCGTGGCATCGGCGGCATCGTGGGCGCAAAGTAAAGACTCGGACCTGCACTTTGACCGGGTGCCGGTCTACGAGCTGCTGCGCGTCGTGTTCGGCGAGATCCTGCGGGAGCCGTATTTGATGGATGGCGCAGTGGCGAAGGAGGATCGCGTGGTTTCGGTGGACTTGCGCGCCGCGACCGATGCGCAGGTGCGGGCGATGTTGGCTGAGGTCCTGGGTCAGCAAGGGCTGGCAGTTCGGCGTGTGGATGCGCTGAACGTGGTCGAGCAACGCAAAGGCGAGCTCGACCGGCAGGAGGTCTTTACCTATCGGCCGAAATTCCGGACCACGAGCTATCTGGAAAGCGGTATCCGGGCTTTCGTGTCTCGGGGCCGGTTTGGCGGGGTGAGCATGGCTTCGGGAGGATCGCCCGCGCAAGCGGTGTCGGCGCCAGGTATGGCGCCAGGCTCGGCGTCGGTGGGCGGGGCGGCTGCCGGCGCTCCACCAGCTTCCAGCCCGAGCCCGATCCAGGTCACAAATATGGGCGGGGTGTCTCTCGGCCAGCGCGACGTAGTCACCTTCCAGGGGCCGGCGGCGGAGGTCGAACTGGTTCGGCGACTGGTCGAGACGCTGGACGTGAAAGCGGCTGAAATAGTGGTTCGGGCGTCGGTGTTCGAGGTTCAGACCACCAAAGACGAATCAAGCGGGGTACAGATCGCCTATACGATCCTTGGCGGCGCTTTGACAGGCGGCGTGGGAGCGGTAGCCGCGCCGGTTATTCGGCTCGCCAAGGGCGGGTTTGACGTAGCGGTAAGCAAGCTCGCCTCGGACAGCCGGTTCAATCTGGTTTCAAGTCCCAGCCTGCGCGTGTCTTCGGGCGAATCGGCGCGCGTGGTGGTCGGCCAGGATGTGCCAGTGCTGGGTGCGGTGACGGTTCCGGCGAACGGGGCGCCGGTTCAGTCGGTCAATTATCAAAGTTCCGGGGTGATGCTCGATGTGGCGCCGGTGGCGCTTGAAGATTCGGTAAAGCTGACGCTGCGGCAGGAGATTTCGGATTTCGCGCAGACGAGTACCGGAGTGAATGCATCGCCCACGCTGCTAAAGCGCGCGGTATCGTCGGTGGTGTCCCTGCAGTCGGGCGAGGTCGTTTTTATCGGTGGGCTGGACGAAACGAATCAAACAGGGTCCAAATCTGGGCTGTCCTGGTTGCCCGGGTGGATGTGGTCCAGGGATTCGGTGCAGAAGAAGACTGAGCTGGTGGTCATGCTGCAGGTTGATGTATTGCGGTAACTCTCGTAGACGTGCTCGAACGCGCGGTCGCCGCCTCCTCACTCCCTCGCCACCACGGTGTCATAGAGCCCGTAGTGGGTCAGGCCCTCGTGGCTCTCGATGCCCGTATAGCGGAGCGACGCGTCTTCATAGCGCCGGAAGGCGAACACGGCTTGGTTCATATGTTCTGTGTTGAACACCTTGAGCCGCACAAGCAGGTGGAAATCTTTTACCGTCAGACCGGTCACGGTCTGAAACAAGTCGGGTTCAATCTTGGTAATGACATCTTGCAGCGTGTTCTCCCGGAAGTCGGTCAGATACATGAATGCCGGGATGCGCGTGGCGAACTTGATGAGCTTCTCCTGCACCAGCTTGCGCTTGGACTTGTATTCCTTCTCCTCGTCAGTGAGCTGCTTCTTCTCTTTTGCCGACAAGTCCTTCTCCTTCGCCTTGTCCTTCAAATCCTTCACTGTCTCGCTTTTGTTGATGATGGTCTCGATGATGTTATCGCCGAGCGAGCGCCAGCCTTCGATGCGCTCCACGGCGGCCATCGCCTCGGGGTTGTCGAGGATGCGGCGCAGGGTGTCGTTGTCCACGTTCACCAGCATGGCCGATTCCCACTTGCGCGCAAGCAACGTGGCCGAGGTTCCCGCCATCGCGATGTCGAGGATGCCGCCCGCATCAATTTGCGTCATGTTCGCGCCGTCGTAGGCCAGCACCGGCAGGAACGATACGAGGTCTCTGATGGCGTTCTCCGGGTTTGGCTCGCCGGGCGAAAGCCCAATCCCATATTCGGAAAGCTGCCGCAACGCGCGCGTGGGCGCGAAGTCGAACACGAAACAGACAGGCTTGAGGATTTCCTCCTCGTTCGGGTCGTCGCCGTTGGGGTTCTTGATGGACCACGGCGATTGCACGCGAAACGCCGCCTGAAAGTAGGTCTCCGGCGACTTGAGGTTTCGCAGCATCAGGATGGACGACCACTGCGGCACAGTGATGCCGGTGGTGAGCTTGCCGCACGAGAGTGTGATGGTCTTGGTGTCGAAGCCGCTGCCGATGGCCTGACGCACGGGCGGCAGCGCGTCCAATCCGATGCCCGCCGAAACGCCGGCGGCGACGAGCACATCGTAGTCATGCCAGAACACGTTTTGCTTCTCAGCGAGCAGGTTCGCCATCGCGTGACTGGCCGCGACGTTGGGCAGGAACCAGAACGAGTGCTGGAGATAGGGCAGCAGGGTAACGTCAGAATATGGGAACGGAGCTCGCGACCCGGTCTTGAGTTGTTCCACCGTCTTGGGGGCATACCCGCCGCGGATGATGTCGAGCCACTTCTGGACATCGCTCTTGTGTTTGAACTGCGCCTGGTTACCCGTGCCTGAGGCCTCGAAGAACGCGTTGAGGTCAAATTCATCGAATTCTCCAGCGCTCGCGATCGCCACAAGCTCAGGAGGCATCTGATACGTCAGGAGGTGTAGCCGGGGAAGCGCGCTGTAAGGATTCCATTTGCCGCGATTCTTCGCCGCAAACTCTTCTTTCGCGCGTTGCTCGTCGGTGTAGGTCCAGTTGAAAATCTGCTCCTCGATGAACTCGCCCGTGGCCAGCGCCTTGAACGGCGTGCCGGAGAGGTAGAGGTAGGCCTTGGTGGTGATGGGCAGGAACTCGGTCTCCTTCTCCGAGAGTTCGCTGAGGTCCTCATTCACGTCTTCCAATCCGGCTGCGTATTCGAGTCTGGCCTCCTTTTTGGCGACCGCCTCTTCCTCGCCCTCGAACAATTCCTTGGCCGTGTCGCGCCACGCGCCGTAGTGATATTCGTCAAAGACGACCAGATCCCACTTCACTTTATGAAGCCAGGTGTTCTTCGGCTTAATGTTCCCCACCTCGTCGCGCCCCAGCAAATCCTGGAAAGAGCCGAAATAGACGAGCGGCTTGCTGGCGGAGATGCGCGTCGGGTCACTGTCGGAGGTGCGGGAGAGGTATTGCCAGCCGTCGAAGTCCGCGTGGGATTCGAGGTCCGTCTGCCACGCATCCTCCACGGCAGGTTTGAAAGTGACCACCAGCACGCGCTTGGCCCCGAGTTTCCGGGCGAGCTGATAGCTGGTGAAAGTCTTGCCGAAGCGCATCTTGGCGTTCCAGAGGAAGCGCGGGACGGCATGCATATCCTCTTTCCAGATGGAGTGGAAATAGGCGTGGGTCTTTTCCACGGCGGCGCGCTGCTCGGCGCGCATGGCGAATGTCTGGTCGTGCGTGCCCGTGAACCGCAGCCCGGTGCGCAACTCGGTGAGGACGGTTTTCACGTCCTTGCGCGTGCAGCGCATCCATTCCAATTCGGCGTTCTCGCAGCCCTTTTTGGCGAGGGCGGCGCGCACCTCATAATCTGTGAAGGTCGTGCCGTCGTCACGCTCGGCGAACTCATCGAGCACGATGGTGTAGTTCTTGATGTTGGCGGTCTTGAGCTGTTCAGCGACGCGCTGCTTCACGTCGCGCGTGGTCTGGCCCACCTTGAGCAGACCCTCGTGCGCCTTGTCCGCGATGGCGTAGGCGTAGATGCGCGGCCGGGCTTCCGGCTTGGGCGCAAGGATTTCTTCGATGGTTTTACTCATCGTCGTCAGGAACCGCCTCGTCGGGCGTTTTGCTGCTGAGGTCCATCGGGCGAATCATCCACTCGACGAAGGCGATCTCCTTTTTAGTCAGACCATACTTCTCATAAAGCTTCTGATCACTCCACGGCTTGGAGAAATTCTGCGTGGGGACGAAGGTATAAACCTTTTTCGTCGCATGTTGCGAAGGTTTGTGCAACATGACAAGAAAGCGCGTCAGCTTGCACGCTATGTAGGAGCAAATGTTCTTGGCTTCGATCTCCGACTTGCACGGGCCGATACAGATGTAAGTTTCGGTGGAAACCGAGCCGGGCTCACCAACGAAGGGCCGGCCAAGAACTGCCTTGGGTGGCGCATCGCGGCTAGCACCGCCACCGCCCCGGTCTCCATAGGCCATGCCGATAAAGACTTTCCACTCATCAATCAGACTATGTCCCTCCGGCACCTCTGCTCTGGCTACCCAACCTTTGCCTGCCTTTTTGAACCCGGGCCCGCCGTTCCAGTAGGCGATAACGTCGTTCTTCCGTTTGTCCGAGCGAACCTTGAAAAATGTGCGTAAGCCAAATGGCTTGCTGGCGCTGACCAGGTTCATGAAACGCTTCTTCTCTGGGAGCAACACGGAAGAGGCTTCCCCGCCTTCAATGGCAACAATCTTCTTCAGAATCGGCACCGCCTCGTTGTAGCGGATAAAGACATCCGAGCCCGACTCCAGCAAACACCGATTGGCGCTCGACAAAACCTTGCCTTCGTAATGAGTGACGACTTCGCAGGCGCCGGGGTGTTCGCGGTCCCACAGGAAATAGAGAATGCCGCCCTGAATAGCTACGCCAGGGAAGGCTTCGCCGACCAACAGGTAGTCGTGAATGACCCGTGTGCGATTGTCGGCGAGCATGCTTTCCCGGAACTCGTCCAAGCCCTTGCCGCCGGCGAACCACCGCGCCGGAATTACCAGCGACAGATAGCGGGCTTCGAGCTTCTTCGCTTGGTCCACGAACAACTGATAAATCGGCGCGGCGCTTGCGCCGTGGCCACCGTCGTCCAACTGATATGGAGGATTCCCTATGATTACGTCGAATTGCATATTTCCTCCGAATATCTCGGCTAGCCGAGACTTGATATTGTCTGTGTGTATGAACGCGTAGGCGTGGGTTTCCAGACCTTTAGCACGGTCGAAAACCGACCGGCCGGCCCCGCAGTATTTGCACTTGTCGCCATCCCACTTGTGCTTGAGGCGCTGGAACCAGATGTTCCCATCGTCGCTGGAGAACGACTTGGCGACGGAGTGCTGGCCATTGGCGTGCTTCGAACAATACAGGCTGCGCCGCGCGAGCAGGCTGGTGAGATGGGTGATGCCGATTCCGAACACCTGCTCGGTCAGGATGTGATCTACGCGCTTCGCCAGATCCGGTATTTCCTTCTCCAAGCCCTTGGTGAGTCGGCTGGTGATCTCGCGCAGAAACACACCGGATTTGGTACAGGGGTCAAGGAACTTCACCGACTTGTCGGCCCAGATGTTCGCGCCGCCGTGGTTGGTAGCCCACGCTTCGGCCAGGGTGTCCAGCATCTGGTTCGCGAATTCCGGCGGCGTGAACACCTCGTCGTTGGAGAGATTCGCGATGCACGTCAGCACATCCGGGTTGCGGCTGCGCAAGGCAAAGCTGGCTTGGTCGTTCATACGATGACCTCCGGCGCAAGGGCGGCCAGCTCCCCCACCGTCATCGGCGGGTAGGTTTTGGCCGGTGTGAAAATCTCGTGTTTGCCAAGGTGGGCGAAGAGCGACCCTTCGGCGCTGAAGGCTGATGAATGCGTGAGGCTGTCGTAGCGAAAGTCGCGCCGCTGGAACCGGCCTTTGCCCAGATAACCCCACTCGGCGAACGTGATTGGCAGGTTGCCTTGGGCGCGCATCGTCAGGGCGTCGCCATGGACGAGGTTTTGCGAAAGCACGTAGAACGCGGCGCGATACAGGTCGTCCGACGGAAGGAGGCTCAGATACTCGGCGAAGATCGCCAGCAGGTTCGCGCGGCACTCGGCGATGTTGTCCGTCAGCAGCTCGATGCCGTAGAGGCACATCAGCGCGAGCAGCGCGTAGTGCCGCCGCTCGAAATCGGACTTGCCGTATTTGAGTTCCACGGCGGCCAGCTTGCGCCGCAGGATCTGCACGAGGAAGTTGCCGTCCCCGCATGCCGGCTCCAGAAAGCGCGAGTCAATGCGCTCGGTCTCGCCTTTCACGAGGTCGAGCATGGCCTCAACCATCCATGCGGGGGTGAAGACCTCCCCGTGGTCGGCGACGCGCTGCTTTGACTTGACTAGGCTCATGGGCAAATGCATTCGGCGCATAGCTCGTAGCCAAGATTCACCATTCCGCTAGCCCCGCCCATTGCGCCGCACAATTTGATTTCAGTCACAGTTTGCGGATAAACATTACGTAATCTTTTGTTGAAAGCATGACATGACCGACACGTGCATTGCCTCTTCATTCTGCGAAGTAGCGTGAGGGATTAGCATTCACTTTGGAACCCCGGGCATGCCAGTGATAGTCTTAAACGCTTGGGCATCGGAAAGTTCCTTGACGAGTTTGGCAATCCAGGCTTCTGTGTAGAGGTAATCATTGTGCGCAGTGTCATAGACGCAATATTTCCCGTCAGTGGCGTCCGGCTTTGGAGCGCCAGTTTTCGGTCTCACTTTGAAGTAGTGCCACGCCGCAGTGTGTAATGAAACGTTGAATTTGAACGGTAGATCTGCCCTTATCTTTGCCACAGCTTGCGTCGGCTTGTGAAGGTCAAGATTAGCTATAGGTATGTGCTTCTCCCTTATCAGGATATTCAGTTTTTCCAGTCGCTCCAACTCTTCTTTGCTTGCTTCGTCGATCTTCACGAACTCCACTGATGCGTCGGCAAGGTCCTTTTTGTTTGCGACTTTTGGAACTAGAAAAACATTGAAGGAGTATTTGATACTGTTCAATGTAGAAGACGGGAGACCTCCTCGAAACTTTTCGACATACTCCTTCACTCCTTTCGCGGCTCCCTTAGCCAGTTCCTTCGCTGCCTTCTTCTTTTCGGATGGAATCAGCCGTGTGAATTGCAGTGAGACGGCCAGTTGTTCAGCAAGCGCGTACCTTAGACCGAACTCCGAGGTCAAAAGATCTTCGAGATTCAGGAGCGCAGCTTGGCATTCCCCATATAGTCCAGCATCCAGTTCCGGAACGAGCCGATGCTCTATCTTGTTCCGGAGTCCAATCAGAAACTCAAGGTTCTTACGCTCGGGTGGATTATTCGCACCGAAGTACTGTTTGATGCATTCGCTCAGTTCCCAGTGCTTGGGATCTCCGTCCACGTGCACGTATCGGTCGCCCTTCGGATTCACACCCTTTTTCTTGTACCAAGGCTTTACCCTACGTTTGTAGTAGATCGCGTGGAATAGTGCGGTCCATGCCATTACGATTAGAACAATGTAGTGCGCTGTTCGAAATCGCGGCCCGGGACGATTGTAGACGTCAACAGCCGCTATCGTGGCTGCACGACACTTCTCCAGATTCTCTTTCGCGGCGCGTGGTAGACCTTTGGGCATGGAACCGTGCTTTGTGATCGCTAACATTCAACGAAGTGGTTGCCGTGAGCGTGGGCTACCCTAGCCACTATTGTTCCTGTCGTCAATTCGCCAAATGGCTACCAGTGACAACTTTGTGTGCTCAAGCATCCATTTTACTGTAGGTACCTGCGAAAGCGGTTACGATGACCGGCCGTGCGCAGCATGCTTTTGGAAAGCGGGGGTGAATTGGCCGGACACATGGCCAAGAGGGGGCCGCAGGCCCCGCGAAATTTTTCAGGAACTTGGATTTAAGAAATACGGGGAGCGTTTTCGCTCCCCTGTTATTGCGCTTATGCGGCCATAGGTTCGGCTTGGACAGACTGAAACCCGTGGAGATAATCAAGCGCACGCTGCGCGTGGGCTGCGGCCTGGAAGATGGCGCGCTTGTCGTTCTGAAGCACCTTCAGCCAGTGCCCGATATAGGCGGCGTGATCGTCGCGGGGCTCCGGGGTGATGCCAAGATCGGCACAGAGGAAAGCGGCGCCGAGTTCGGCGACAAGCTCTTCGCGGGCGTAGCCTTCATCTCCGAAGCGCTGGCGGCCGAAGTCACGGTCAAGGCGGCTCGGGTGCTTGGTCCAGTGCGTGAGCTCGTGCGCCTTGGTGGCGGCGTAGCTCTCGGCGTCCTTGAAGGCTTCAGGGGCCGGAAGCTGGATCAAATCGGCGGCGGGGGCGTAAAAGGCACGGTTTCCACCATTGCGGAAGGTCGCGCCGGTAGCGGCAAAGAATTGCTCGGTGTTCTCGATGAGCTGCAGCGGCTCGACCTTCGCCTCCGGCTTGGACTGATAGCGCGCGGGTAACCCGTCGATTTGCTCCACATTAAAAACCGTGTAAGCCTTCATAAACGGAATTTCGCGCTCGATGGCCTCGCCATTGTCGGCGGTCTCCGTTTTGGTGAAGCGGTCGGCAAAGACGACGAGGGAGCCATGCTCGCCTTTGCGCACCTGGGCACCGATGGCTTCGGCCTGCTTGTAGGTCATCCAGGTATTCGCGGCGTAACCCTTGGCGATGGTTTCACCCCAGAGAAGCAGAATATTGATGCCTTGATAGGGTGTGCCGTTGTGGCGAAGCGGGCGAGTGATGCGGCCTTCAGTGTTTCCGGCGTTCCATGGCTTCAACCAAGGGCGGATGCCTTGCTCAAGGTCGGCAATGATGCGCTCGGTCACGCGGGTGTAAACGTCTTTGCGGTCTATCGTGCTGGTGGTCATGATGTGTATTCCTTTAATGGTCGGTGGCTCGTCGGAGAACGGCGGGGAGCCTTGCGGCTCCCCTGGTTCTGCGTGTGGCTTGGCCTCAAAGCCGGCCACGCTCGGCAAAACTCATGGCCGAATCCAGCCCGATAATGAAATGGTCCAATACCTTGATATCAACCAAGGCCAAAGCCTGTTTAAGGGTCTGGGTCAAGAGCTCATCGGCGTGGCTGGGCTCTGCGATGCCCGAGGGGTGGTTATGCGCGAATATCACTGCTGCCGCGTTGAGGGTCAGCCCTTGCTTGAGGATTTCGCGGGGATAAACGCTCGTCTGCGTGAGGGTTCCGCGGAAGGATTCATGGGCGGAGATCACCCGGTTTTGAGCATCGAGCCATACGCACCAAAAAGCCTCGTACTCAAGGGGCGCAAGGTTAAGCCTGAGGTAATCCCTGACGGCTGCGGGGGAAGACATGGCCGCTCCGTGTTGGCGCAACTGCTTACGCAGGATTTCAAGCGCGGCGTTGATGGCGGCGTCTGCGTTGCCGTATTGCTGAATCATCTGTTTGGCGGAATAGCGTTTCATGTTGGGCTCCTAGGTTTCGAAGGGAGATCCTTCAAAGCCCAGGCTCCCTTCCTCACGGAAGGGCGGGGGGATTGGTGGGGTGGACGGCAGAAGGTTAGGTTTCTTCCGCTTTGTTCTTGTCATCCCCCGTCGCCCTTTCACAAAGAAAGAAGGGCGTCGGGGGATGACAAGGGGGAAGAACCGGATTTAGTTAGACGGGTTTGAATTGAGATGGACAAACCATGACAGCGTGATGTTGGCTGGCGTGGTTTGTTGGGCTAGGGCTTAACGTATGTCACCGCTGTTGTCTCGCGCATGCGAGGTTGGCGGGCACAGCATATCTGCGTCGTGGGTAGATTTTGGGGTAGAATTGCGAACGCAAAAGTGAAGGTCAAGCATTAATGCGGGTTAGCGCGCGATTTGAGGTGCCCGCCGTCGCACCAGTTTAGAATTGACGCGTATCTTGGCAGGGGCTTGTGGAATTCGCAGACAGGCTTTTTTTGCGCCACAGGCTGAAAGAGGGAAGACAAGAGGATTGCGTTTGATCTAGGTCAACCCGGCAATTCACTCAAAGGTGGACCATGTGGCCTGCTTTTATGCCGGCTGGATTCAAGGTGTTCGGAGACTTTTTAAATCTGGATTTTAGACTTTAGCGATCCGTGCTCGAAAACTACTTTCCCGTTCTGATGTTCATCTTCGTCGGCTTGGCCGTCGGC
>Ga0172369_10004607_pt1 | contig 17378 bp, 18 predicted proteins | sample LakKiv25m_FD_114539 | JGI IMG/M metagenome (GOLD analysis project Ga0172369, IMG submission 114539) | Freshwater microbial communities from Kabuno Bay, South-Kivu, Congo - kab_022012_11.25m | ecosystem: Environmental > Aquatic > Freshwater > Lake | place: Democratic Republic of the Congo...
ATGGACACTGGGTTTCTTTGAAGCTGCAGTCTATGTCGTCGCCATCACGCGCGTGTTGTCCAATTTGAGTAATCCATTAACTGTCCTTGGATATGCGGCGGGATTTGCAACCGGTAATGTGGTTGGCATGTTGATCGAAGAACGCCTCGCCATCCGACATATTCATTTGCGTATCATCAGTACAGAGCGGGGCATTGCGTTGGCGCAGGCTCTGCGCGATGGCGGCTTTGCCGTGACGGAGATTCAAGCGCGTGGCATGGAAGGCAAAGTACATTTGTTGAGTGTCAGTGTGTTGGGAAAAGATGTGTCGCACGTTGAGGAAATCGTCCACGAGATAGACCCGGAAGCGTTTGTGACATCGGGAGATGTGCGCCCGATTCGCAGAGGCTTTTGGGGAGCGTAAATTTAAAGGTTAAGACATGATCCCTGAAATTACCGTTGAAGAACTTGCTCAGAAATTAAAATCCCAAGATCAATTTATTCTGCTCGACGTGCGCGAACCGTCCGAGTTGGCGTATGCCAAAATAACGGATGTCCGCCTCGAGGTCGCACCGATGAGCCGGTTGGGGCGGGAGGGCATTAACATGCTGTCAGAGTCCGCAAAGTCACAGACTGCAACCATCTACGTGTTATTTCATCACGGCTCGCGCAGTGCACAGGTGACCGGTTGGCTTGCCTCTCAAGGTTGGGTGAACGTCTTCAGCGTGCGCGGCGGGATCGATGAATATGCGAGGAAGGTTGATCGTTCGGTGGGGATGTATTAAAAACGGTAGGGGCACAGCGTCGCTGTGCCCCTACTCAAATTTGATCCAATTTATTTTTTGAAAATAAATTGCCCGTTCTTGTAGAACAACTCGCCGTCCACGGTGATCTCAGCATCTTTGCGCATGTCGCAGATCATGTCCCAATGGATGAATGATTTGTTTTTGGAGCCTGTTTCGGGATAACCCGCGCCGAGCGCCATGTGGAACGAGCCGCCGATCTTTTCATCGAAGAGAATGTTGCCGGTAAATTTATTGATATCAAAATTTGTGCCGATGGCGAACTCACCGAGGTAGCGTGAACCCGCGTCGCTTTCGAGCATCTTCAATAGGTAATCTTGATTCCTATCTGCCTTGGCGGTTTCGACTCGTCCATTGCTGAAAGTCAGTTCTGCGCCCTCGACGGCTACACCCTGATAAATGGCCGGATAAGTGAACTTCACCCAACCATTGACCGAGTCTTCGACCGGACCGGTGTAGATTTCGCCATCGGGCATGTTGTAGACGCCGGTTGAGTTCATGAACTTGCGGCTCTTGACCGAAAGTGTGAGGTCAACATTTGGGCCGCGCAGGATAATCTGATTCTTTGGCGCAAGAAAATCAATGGCTTTTTGCTGGCCTGCCGCGGTGCTGTTCCAGTAAGCAATGGGATCGTCCTCGTGCGCATGCACCGCACCGAACACGAAGTCTTCATATTCTTTCAGACTCATGCTGGCATCCTGGGCATATCCATCGGTTGGATAGAGGGTAGTGACCCACTTGAACTTGCCTTCTCCGCCGCGACGGAATTGGAGATCGGTGATAACACCGGTGGCCTTGCCGTGTCGCTGGACGCGGGCGGGGTCGATATTTGTCAGTCCATGTGTGTTGGTCGCAGAGTGGACTCGGATGCGGCCTTCAAACTGGTCGTAGGCCAGTTTGTAAAACGTCGGGACAAAGTCCAGTTGTGAATCGTTGGCGTAGGTCAGATAAAGTTCATCCTGGCTGAACGGCATCATGCCAGGCAGGGCAATCATCGGATGCGGATGTCCGCCCTTTTCCAAAATCTGGATGTAAAGCTCACGGATCAGCGGCTCGGCCGCAGTTGTCGCTTCGATCAAAATGCGGTCACCTGGCACGACACGCGCCGAGTGCTCGACCAGTATCTTTGCAAATTTTTGAACGCGAAGGTCAGCCACAAGAATCTCCTGTCAGTAGTATATTGGACCCCTTGCGAAAGTCTCAAGTAGGTCTGGCTTGTAGCCTGACAGTTTTTGAAAACACAAGCTTTGGCGGGTTGCAAACCCGCCCTGCGAAGACTTATGCGAGAGGTCAATTGAGATTATATCATTCGCCCATATGGGTTTTGTCATTCAGGATTCTATAACTTTTGTCACTATGCTTATAATTGAAATCGGGTAATATTAGTATGATTTAGCAGCATGTATTGATTGGTTAGGAGTGAACGATGATATCCACAAAATCTACAACAGCCTGGGCGGAAGTGGATGAAAATGGGCGGCTGGTTTTGCCTCCGGAAGTGGCGGCGCAGTATGGGTTGCAGCCCGGTGCGAAGGTGCGTCTCGACGAAGGCCATAATTTATTTCGCATGCACCGCCCGGTAACTCAACTTACCAAGGTCTACATCGAGCCAACCGTCGCCTGCAATTTGGATTGCATCACCTGTTTTCGCAACGCTTGGGAACACCCCATCGGGCGCATGACCGAGGAAACCTTCGAGCGCTTCCTGGCGGGACTAAAGGAAATGTCTCCGATACCCAGCGTTTACTTCGGTGGAATCGGTGAACCGTTATTCCATCCCAAGACCATCGAATGGATTGCACGTGTCAAACAACTGGGCGTGAAGGCTGAACTCATCACCAATGGCACCATCCTCACTGAAAAGATAGCCCGCAAATTAATTGATTCCGGACTTGATGTGCTCTGGGTGTCCATTGACGGCGCTTCTCCAGAAACTTATGCCGATGTGCGTCTGGGTGCAGAATTGCCAGTCATCTTAAAAAACCTGAGACGCTTTGCTAAAATGCGTAAAGCCAGCCATTATCCGAGGCCTGAAATTGGCATCGCCTTCGTAGCCATGAAGCGCAACATTGCAGACCTGCCCAAGGTCATCCAATTGGGAAAATCGGTCAAGGCTCAATATTTTTCTGTCAGCAATGTCCAGCCCGCTACCGAAGACATGCAGGCCGACCGTCTATATCTGCAGACCATGCACAACATCGCTTACCTGCAAGCACCTCACCTGCCGCGCTTGAGCCTGCCTAAAATGGATTTCAACGGAAGCACCACCGAGGCCCTTGTTCAAACTTTCAACAGCCAGTTGAACATCAGCTTCGCGGGCAACAACTGGGGCGGCGCCAATGACACCTGCAATTTCGTGGAAAGCGGAACCATGTCCATCGCATGGAATGGGGATGTCAGTCCGTGCTGGCCGCTGATGCACACGCACACCAGTTACCTGCATGGCAAACCGCGCATCTCGAAAAAGCATGTCATCGGAAATGTGGCCAAGCATTCTCTCGCGGACCTGTGGCTGGCTCCCGATTACGTGGCTTATCGCGAACGACTGCACAACTTTGTCTTCGCACCTTGCAGTTTCTGCGGCGGCTGTGACCTTTCTGAAACCAATGAAGAAGACTGCATCGGCAACACAACCTTCCCTGTCTGTGGCGGATGTCTTTGGGCGCAGGGCATTATCCAGTGTCCGTAATATTTTCATAGAAGTAACGAAGTGTCACTCCTACTCTAAATTTGATATACTTTTACGTGGAAAGAAGGAGTGCTATTTATGAAGGTAAACTTCTATGCCACCCTGCGTGCCATCGTCGGACAAAAGACGGTCGAGATCGATCCGCTCCCCGGTATGACTGCCCAGCAAATCGTCGAGAAGGTAATCACGGTTTATCCGGCCCTGTGTCCCGAATTATTGGATGAGAACAATCATTTTCAAGATCACATGAAATTTTTTATCAATGGCCGCGAAGCGATCTATATGGAAGACAAGATGAACACCGTCATCCATCTCGACGATAAAGTGGATATTTTCCCGCCCGTCGGCGGGGGTTAATGCAGACACTTGTCCGCGAGCTACGCGGCATTCCTTATTTTCTGCTCAAAGAATATTTGCAGGAACTGGGCGGCATTCTCGCAGACGAGAACATTGTCCGTGGTAATGGCTGGACCGTGACTCTTGAACGCATGGAACCCTATCGCCTTGGTTCGCTTGAAGTTGGCCAAACCCGTTTGACCATGGAACTCGATGAGTTTGTTGCAAAAGATTTTCTTCAGAGATTTGATATGAAAATACTCAGGGCAGGGGCGTAGTTCGGTTCACCATTTCGATCTGCCACATAATAAAAAGGCGGCGCGCCCAAACGGCACGCCGCCTTTTCTGTTTACTTATTCAGTACCACTGCTACTGGCCACTGAAAACTGATCGCTGGTTCTACGCGATTTCCAGTTCCTTCAACTTCGCTGCGGGAACCACACCGTTTTCCCAGCCGCGGGCCTTGTAGTAATCTGCCAGCATTTGTGGGAGCTCGCTGACGTGACCCATCGAGCCCGGCATTGTCGAGGCTTCCTCGGTGAAGCGCTTGGGCAGATAGTCGCTGCCTTCGCGGAACCCGTTCATATTGTTGTAGAGGCGCTCCAGATTATAGATGCGCTCGCCGGTCTTAAGTACGTCCGCTGTTGTAAACGGAACGCCCACCATGGCGGAATACTGCGCGGCATATTCGTCCGTGCCCATCGCAAACGCGCTGAACTTGCACAGGTCCATGCTGTCAGAGAAGGCATGTATATCCTGGAAAATTTTGACCAATTCTCCTTTGCCCTTCCACTCGAGCGGATCTGTCTTAAGTGTGCCGAATGGCATGACGCCCAATTCCGATGCGGGCGTGTAAGCGCGCAGGTGACAGGCTCCGCGATTGCTGGTGGCGTAACCCAAACCGATACCTTTGATACCGCGCGGATCGTAAGCCGGGATACCCTGACCTTTGACCGTCATTGCCAGTTCGGGATGACCAAAGTGTTTGGCTGTAGCGTCGGCGCCATCGGCCATAACGTTGCCGAGGCCTTCGCGTTTGGCAATCATTTCAACTGTCTTGGTCATTCCGTCGGGATCACCCCAATTAAGTTTTCCGTCGCCTTTGGTGTAGCCTTTTTCGCTGGCTTCCATCCAGACCGAGAGCGGATGGCCGATCTCAATGGCATCCAGACCGAAATCGTTGCACAGGTCAATCATCTTGGCTACGAGGCGGGCATCGTCATTGCCGCAGTTCGCGCCCACCGACCAGGCTGGTTCGTACTCGACCGACTCCATGTGCAGACCCTTGTACGGCCCATCCTTCACTTCAACTTCCTTCTTGCAAGCCACCGGACAGGCATGACAGGTTGGGTCATCAACCAGCAAATGTTCCTTGACGTATTCGCCGCTGATCTTCTCGGCGTGTTCACCGTAGGAAGTCAGCATACTGTTCTTAGTTGGCAAACCGCCAATACTGCTGGTGATGTTCATCAGCACGTTGGTGCCATAAACCGAGAGACCACCTTTGCGCGGACTGGTGATGTTCTCAGGCGCCATAATAACTTTCAATGCGCGCTCGTGAGCGGGCTTCCACGCATCACGGTTGGCAGCCTTGACCATCTTTTTCTCGGCCTTGATCACGATGGCCTTGAGATTCTTCGAGCCACCGACGCAACCGGTACCGCCGCGTCCGCTGGCGCGATCATCTTCGTTTATCCAACAGGCAAACTTAACCAGTTTTTCGCCGGCTGGGCCGATGGAGATGACCGTCAGATCTTTTTCGCCGTATTTGTTCTTGAAGAACTTTAATGTTTCATGAACTGTCTTTCCCCAAACTTCCGCTGCATCCAGAATTTCGAACTTTCCATCGTGGATGTAAACATAAACCGGCTTTTTGGCTTTTCCTTTGAAGATCAGACCATCGTAACCAGCCCAGCGCAAACGGGCGGCCGACCAGCCACCATGGTGGCTGTCCGTTATGGTTCCGGTCAGAGGCGACTTGGTCACGACTGCCATGCGCCCGCTCATGTTGGCTTCTGAGCCGGTCAGAGGGCCGTTCATGAAGCACAGAATGTTATCGGGGGAGAGTGGGTCCACCTTTGGGCCGTTGTCGAAGACGAATTTCACGCCCAAGCCGCGCCCGCCGATATATTTGCGAGCCGCATCCTCGGGGATGGGTTTGAACTCGACTTTGCCTGCCGTCAGGTCAACCCATGCGAGATTGTTAGCATAACCGCCAAGATTCATTATGTATAGCTCCTCTCTTTGGGATAATAAAACAAGCCACCTGTCCTGGATGGCTGTAATCAGAATAGCATTTTGAAAAATGAAAGTCAATATTTAAGTTTTTCCTTAATCGTAATTCAGGATATTTGTCATGCCCGCCTCGAATCTGCCATCTTCGTTGTGAAGCGCTAATTACAAACTTTAGCGCGCCCATCCAAAGTGTCGTACCTCGATTTCGGGTATACTCCCAACTACTACGAGACTAATATGAAACAACTCCTCCAAAACCTGAAAAACGGAAAAACTACAATCGAAGATGTGCCGGTGCCCATGCCGCGGGCGGGAATGGCGCTTGTAAAAACGGCAGCCAGTCTGGTGTCCGCGGGAACCGAACGCATGGTTGTCGAATTCGCGGAAAAGTCCCTGGTTGGAAAAGCGCGCTCGCGTCCCGACCTTGTCAAGCAAGTCCTCGATAAGGCGCGCCGTGAAGGACTCGTCCCAACCGTCGCCGCTGCCTTCAATCGTCTTGACCAGCCGATGGCGCTGGGCTATTCGTCGGCAGGCACGATCATTGCGCTTGGCTCTGATATGCACGGCTTCAAGGTCGGCCAGCGCGTGGCTTGCGCGGGCGGCAGCTACGCCGTCCATGCCGAGTATGCTGTAGTACCGCGCAACCTGCTCACACCGCTTCCGAAAAATGTTGACTTTGAATCCGCTGCGTTTGCCACGCTCGGCGCGATTGCCATGCACGGATTTCGACTCGCCGAACCACAAGTGGGCGAGCGGGTTGCAGTAATCGGTTTGGGTTTGTTGGGATTATTGATGACTCAGATCGCGTCTGCGGCGGGATGCAACATTTTGGGAATCGATATTGACCCAAAGCGGATCGCGCTCGCATCTTCTCTTGGACTTCAGGCGGTCACGCGCAAAAATGCTGAATCGACCTCCCAGGCTTTTACCGCTAACCGCGGCTTCGATGTGGTTTTGATCTGTGCCGACACTTCATCGAATGACCCGGTGGAACTGGCGGCAGCCATCGCGCGTGATCGGGCGCGCATCGTCGCCACCGGTGCAGTTGGTCTCAACATCCCACGCAAGATTTACTACGAAAAAGAATTGTCATTTATCAACTCGCGTTCTTATGGGCCGGGTCGTTATGATGCCTCGTATGAAGAGGATGGCAAAGATTATCCTATCGGCTACGTGCGCTGGACGGAAGGACGCAATCTTGAATCAGCTGTGGAGTTGATGACGAATGGAAAGTTGAAAGTCACGCCGTTGATCACGCATCGTTTCCCCATCGAACAAGCCGCGAGGGCCTATGAAGTCATCACAGGAAAAAAGAAGCAACCGTTCTTAGGAGTGTTGCTTACGTATCCAAGTGCTGTTGAAAAGTTGGAAAGTTCAAAGGTTGTCAGGTTCAATGTTCAAACCTTTCAACCTTCAAACGTTGTAACTCTCGGTGTTCTTGGCGCTGGACTTTACGCAAACGCCACGCTTTTGCCTGTCATCAAAAATAACAAAGATATTGAACTGGTCGGCATTGCCTCATCGGGCGGACTCCACGCGCAGCATTCCGGAAAAAAATTCGGCTTCCAATATGCCACTTCCTCGGACGATGAAATCATCAACGATTCAAACATCAACACTGTAGCCATTCTGACCCGTCACGATTCGCATGCGGATTTGGCCGTCAAAGCGTTAAAGGCGGGCAAGCATGTCTTTGTTGAGAAGCCTCTAGCGATCAATAACGCTCAGCTTTTAGCAATTAGCAAACAGCTAAGTGCTAAAAACCAATCGCTGTTGACCGTCGGCTTTAATCGTCGCTTTTCGCCCCTTGCTCAATCGCTCCACGCCTCACTCTCGACGCGAACCGAACCTCTCCATGCTCATTACCGCGTCAACGCGGGCTACATTCCGCTCAATCACTGGACTCAAGACCCCGCCCTCGGTGGCGGACGCATCATCGGCGAAGGTTGTCACTTTATTGACTTCATTACCTTCCTGGTCGGCGCGGCTCCGGTCAGCGTCAGTGCACACGCGTTATCTGACAATGGCAAATACCGAGAAGACAACGTCAGCATGACTTTCACTTTCCCCGATGGTTCCATCGGCGTGGTGGACTATCTCGCCAACGGGGACAAGTCCTTTCCGAAGGAACGCATCGAAGTGTTTTGCGGAGGACAAATTGCCGTGCTGGATGATTATCGCGTTTTGACCATGGTCAAAGATGGGCAGAAAAAGGAAGTCAAGCTTGCGGCGCAGGATAAAGGCTGGAAGGATGAAATGACCGCCTTTGCCAAATCCATTCGTGAGGGTGGCGAGCCGCCGATTCCCTACGAGCAGTTGATCGGCGTGACGAAGTCCACGTTTGCGGCGGTGGAGTCGTTGAGAGAAAATAAACAAATCAACTTTTGACCATTGGAGGGAGTAATTGGATATCTCACAGTTTCATTTTCCATTTTGGTTAATGTCTAATCATACGTGACTATTGAAACCGAATAGGTGTGAGATAAGGAGAACAAGCGATGAAATTTCGAATCGGGATTGAAAACAATGACGAGGGATTTCGCTCCATCGCCTGGATGCTTGAACATCCCGGTTGCTATGCTTATGGCGGGAACGAACAGGAAGCCCGTGCAAATTCCGTCAATGCAATTCGGGAATATGCAAAATGGATCGACAAGCACGAAACATCCTGGCTCCCCGCTGACATGAATATTGAGGTCCGCATCGAGCAAACCTGGACAGATTATGAGATTGATAAAAATTTTGACAGGATCGAAAAAGGTGGTTACGCCGTCAACCCTTTTTTTGAACATGACTGGAAGCCGCTCACAGCAACAGACATCGAACGCGGACTGAAATTGCTGGCATGGTCACACGCTGACCTGCTTGCTGTCCTTGAAAAACTGACACCTGAGCAGTGGGCAACCAAGAAAGACGGCGAACGCTGGGACATCGCTGGCATCGTCAATCACGTTGGCGGAGCGGAGTGGTGGTACTTGGATCGGCTTGGGTTGGCTTTTCCACGCGCGAAAGTGCCCAAAGCGCCACTGGAACGAATCAGAAAAGTCCGCAATTTGATGAATGAAGTGCTGCCAACGTTGAAAGATGTAAATCAAGTTGTGGGCGCGGAAGGTGAACTCTGGAGTCCGCGCAAGGTGCTGCGGCGAGCGATCTGGCACGAACGCGATCACACGGAACATATTCGAAAATTGATTTGATAGCTGTCAACATGAAAAGGAGCAACATGGTTTATGACCCGTAAAAAAAATTCCCATGGAACACGACAAGAAAATAGCCCTTGTGGCGCACGATAATAAAAAACGGGACCCGGTGGAATGGGCGAAATTCAACTGCGACCTCCTGGCTCATCATCAGGTATTTGCAACAGGCACCACAGGAGAAATCCTTGAACGGGAACTCGGCTTCAAGATCATCAGGCTCAAAAGCGGACCTCTGGGCGGCGACCAGCAAATCGGGGCCAAGATCGTCGACAACAAGATAGATTTCCTCATCTTCTTCTGGGATCCGCTTGGACCCCAGCCGCACGATCCGGGTGTAAAGGCGCTATTGCGCATGGTGGTGGTGTGGAATATTCCCATTGCCAACAATCGTGCCTCGGCGGATTTCATGATCTCATCCCCGCTCATGGACGGTAAATACGACCGCCTGGTCCCCGATTACGAAAATTACACCGCCCGTAAAATAGATTTGGGTGAAATACCCAGCTAGGCAAACAAGTCACTTTGACAGTGTATACTTAACTCACGAAATATGACTATTCACAGCATTCCCCAAATTGGCAGTACGTTACGAAACGCTGTCACTTTCAATTTCAAGAATACTTCTGAGGTCATTATGAACGCAGACTCTTTATTGACTCAGGTCGAGCAGCTATTTAACCTGCTCGAATCCCACAAGGTGGACTACGTTCTGGTTGGGGGTATCGCCCTGCTAACTTACGTGGAGGGGCGCAACACGCAGGATATTGACCTCATCATGGCGCTGTCGTCTCTTACAAAATTACCTGAAATCAAGATTGAGAATCAGGATATGTATTTTGCGCGCGGCAAATTTGGCGAATTACAAATTGATATCCTGCTGACGAAAAATCCCTTATTCGCAAAAGTGGCAAAGAACTTCGCAACGACCAAACAATTCATGGATCGCCAAATCCGCTGTGCTACGGTGGAGGGATTGATTTTGTTAAAGTTATTTGCCCTGCCTTCGCTTTATCGTCAGGGAAGTTTCGAGCGCGTGGGGATTTATGAAAATGATATTGCCGCCTTGATGTATACATTCAAGCCCCAAATGGAACCGCTCTTCGCAAAATTGAAAAAGCACTTGAATACGACCGACATGGATGAAGCTCACAGAATTATCGCGGATGTTGAGACTCGTATTCAGCGGTTTCGTAAATCAAGCGACCAAACCTGACAGGTCTTATGCGCGTTGCTGTAAACCAAATTCCTCGCGCGGACAGTGATGCGGGTCGGGACGGTTTCGCGGAGACCTGTCAGGTTTTTGGAGGGGCGAGATCGCTTTGACGTTTGGGTTGACATCCGCATTGAATACGAGACACAAAATATTTCAGGTGTAAAATAAAAGCACTTTAGAAAAGGAATTAAACATGACGCTTCCTGCTCGTCTCATCACCCCAAAAGGTGAAATCATAGAATTGACGCCAGAGGCTTATCGGCGTGTCCGAAAACTGGTTGTTTCGCCACGCGCCAAACGGGCTACGACAAAATTTATCCATTCCACTTATGGAAAATACGCAGGCAAAACATCCTTGACCAAGGCCCTGCTTGCCGAACGCGCCGCCGACCTGGCCCGCGAAGAAGCCAAAATCAAGAGATGGCATGGCGGGAAGTAAGCCTGTATTTGTACTGGATAGCTTTGCTATCCTTGCATATTTTCATGCAGAAGATGGCGGTGAACGTGTGCTTGAATTACTGAATGACGCCCGCGAAGGCAAGGCTGAACTCGCAATGAGCCTTATCAACGTGGGCGAAGTTGTTTATTTGATGGAACGAAATCGCGGGCGCAAGATCGCTGAATCCACCTTGAAGGATTTACACGATTTGCCAATCACCTTTTACGAAGTCAGTGAAGAGCGAATTCTTGCTGCGGCATGGATCAAATCCAGCCATGCCATCTCTTATGCAGATTCCTTTGCTGTTCAGTTGACACAGGAATTGAAGGCCATCCTTGTCTCTGGCGATCCAGAATTTGAAATTGTGAAAGATTTGAAAGTTTTATGGCTGGTTGAGTAGCAAATCTGCAAGTTTAAGCAGACTTCGGAAGTTTTTAAACTTCCGAAGTCTTTTCTATTCATCAAACGGAGTTCACCATGACCACATCTTTCGACTACGACGCAATTGTCATCGGCTCAGGCGCGGGCGGACTGACCGCCGCGGTCGCGCTCGCGCAGGCGGGCAAGAAAGTGCTGATGCTCGAACAGCATGATCGTCCCGGCGGGTGGACTCATTCGTTCACATTGAACTGATATCGCTTCAGTCCTGGTGTGCATTACATCGGTGACTTGCACGAGGGCGGACATTTGCGAAATATTTATGAGGGACTTGGCGTGTCGCAAGATTTAACTTTTTGTGAACTCAACCCCGATGGCTATGACCACATCATCGTAGGTGACAAGCGTGTGGATTTCCCCAAAGGCAAAGAGAATCTCATCGAGCGATTGAAGAGTCGGTCCCCGCATGAAGCAAAGGGCATTGATTCTTATTTCGCTGACCTGATCAACATGGTGGAGTCGCTTTCACGCATTGGCAATTTCAATAAACCCATTCAATCAGCAGTGAGCGCGCCGACCATCCTCAAGTGGATGCGCGCCACGGGCGCGGACTTGATCAACGCGCACATCAGCGACCCCGTTTTGCGCGGCGTGTTGGCAGGGCAATCGGGCGACCATCCTTCGACAGGCTCAGAACAGGCTCCCTGCCGCCTTCGCAGGCTTGCCCTGAGCTCGTCGAAGGGTCGGCCTTCATGCACGCGGGCATCACCAGTCATTATCTCAACGGCGGATATTATCCGCTGGGTGGCGCGTTCACGTTGCCGCGCGCATTCGTCAGGGCGTTGAAACGCGCGGGCGGTGAGATCAGGCTCCAGTGTCGCGTGAAGCGGATTCTCATCGAGGGCAAAAAAGTAATCGGCGTGGAATTGGAATCGGGCGAAGAGATCCGCTCGGACGTAGTCATCTCCAATGCTGACCCAGAGATAACATTCGGCAAATTGATCGGACGCGACCATCTCTCGTCCAAATTGCGGCAGAAGGTGGATGGCGTCAAATATTCGACATCATGCCTCAGCCTGTTCTTCGCCACGGACATGGACCTGCGAAGCGCGGGACTCGACTCGGGCAACTTCTGGTTTTATGAAAATGAAGATGTTGACAAAATTTACACGGACGGCCTGACTGACGCGTTGCTGCACGAAGATACGCCGCCTGGGATGTTCCTGACTGCGACCACATTGAAAGACCCGTCGAAGATTCATTCGGGACATCACACCTGCGAGTCGTTCGCGTTCGTGGGTTATGGGGCGTTCGAGAAGTGGGCGCACACGAAATATGGCGCGCGCCCCGCGGACTACGACGCGATGAAGGAAGACCTGGCGTGGCGCATGGTGCGCGGACTGGAGAAGCACATGCCTGGATTGAGCAAACACATTGTGTATTACAGCCTCGGCACGCCGCTGACCAACGAACATTATCTCAACGCCACGCGCGGAAATTTATACGGCATCGAGAAATCGCCACAACAAGTGGGACCGATGGCATTCTCGCCGCGCACCGAGTTTGATGGATTGTTCCTGTGCGGCGCGAGCACGCTCAGTCACGGCGTGGCGGGCGTGACCGCTTCGGGCATGGACGCGGCCAAGGCCGTGCTCAATTGCGGGACGCGCGATCTGTTGAAACAACACGGCGCAAGCCTGACGTTCTTGCCATCGGAGGATGTCAGCGTGTGGCCGGAGTATTTGAAGAAGAAGATGGAGAGAGGGGAAGTGGCGAGGGAGGATGAAGAGAAGGAAGTGTAATATTTCGTAATACAATCAAGAATTAGGAAACCGAGAAATTTAAAAGTACAGGCGACCCTGTATAAGGAATACTATGGCGAATCTTCCCTTTCAGCCGATCCGACAATCCTTATATTCCGCTCAGGAATTACTCGAAGGCTATGATCCCGCGGATTGGCGCAGTCTCGAAAAGATGCGGGATCAAATGATCTATCGCTTCTTTATATCGGAAGGGCGTGGAACACCCGAGTCCCATTTTTCGAGCATGATGGAGGCCCTGCACGACAACTCCATCAGCCAGGCGCTTGATGAAGTTCTGGGCGCATGGAAACGGGTTGTTGGTGTCATGGGAGATCATAGGCTGGAAAGAAACTCGCCAGCCTATCGTCAGGTGGCACAGCTTGCGCGCAGACTCTCCAGCGCCGGCGCGTTGATCGTCACGGGCGGTGGCCCGGGCGCGATGGAGGCGGCTCATTTGGGAGCCGCGCTGTCAAAATTCAGCATCGCTGAATTTGAAAAAGCGCTTGCTCAACTCGGACTCGAACCCGCATTGCCTGAGATCCTGCCGAATCTTCTCTTACCTTCCGGCACGTATGACACGGCCCTGATGGAGGCTTTTCACCGCTGGTGGAAACCGGCAATTGCTCTCACGTTGCAAGCCGGATCGGATTTCCAGCCAAGCCTGTCCTTTCCCACCTGGTATTACGGTCACGAACCCTTTACTCCCTTTGCCACCATGATCGCCAAATACTTTCAAAACAGCCTCCGCGAGGATGGTCTGGTCATGGTTTGCAAAGGCGGTGTTGTGTTCACGGAAGGCAAGGCCGGAACTATTCAGGAGATCTTCCAGGACGCGACCCGCAATTATTATCGGGGCGTACAGGATCACTTCAGCCCCATGGTTTTCCTGGGAAACCACTATTGGCTCGAACAGTATCCGGTGATTCCACTGCTCCAATCCATGTTCAAGGAGCAGGATTTCAAAAAATATCTGCTTGTGACCGATTCCATTGATGAAGCCGCGGATTTCCTGATCAGCCTTCCGGTCGAATAGCAGACCCTGCTTCAGGCATGGACGCGGCCAAGGCCGTGCTCAACTGTCGCACGCGCGATTTGTTGAAACAAAACGGCGCGAGCCTGACGTTTTTGCTGGACAGCAAAGCCGTGCGTCCGCGTGGCCGGAGTATTTGGGGAGGAAGGTGGAACGCGGGGAGGCGGCGAGGGAGGATGAGGAGAAGGAAGTGTAAGCTAAGACAACCAATAGGGAAAAATGAATACCAAATGAAATTGGGACTAGATTTATTTATAGAACAAATGTACAATTTGATTTCAAGAAATATTATTCCTTAGAAAACCGTCTATGTTTAGCGGACTATGGTAAGCTTAATTGAATTTGGAGAGAGCATTATGGCTAAAAAGACTCAAACATCTTCATTCGGCGTTTCAAAGCGTGAAGCTCATGACTCGTCGGATTTTTATTCCCGCAATCTTTTTCAATCTGCCATTGGAACCGATGTATTAAGCGTTGAGTTGCCAACGATTCAAATTGATAGTTGGGCTGATCGAATTTATAACCACACGTCTGAAGCAATGCCCATCCCGGATAATAGTGTGGCTTTAGCTTTTACATCACCTCCATATAATGTGGGCAAAGATTACGATGACAACATGACGCTTGAAGAATATTTAGGTTTAATCAAGCGCGTTGGGCAGGATGTTTACCGCGTACTTAAGCCAGGTGGACGTTACGTTATAAATATTGCCAACTTGGGTCGCAAGCCATACATCCCACTTCATTCATACTACTACCAAGTTCATTCAGAGATAGGCTTTCTGCCAATGGGTGAAATTATTTGGCAGAAGGGAAAAGGCGCAAATGGAAGCTGCGCATGGGGAAGTTGGCGGAGTGCAAAATCACCCCGCTTGCGAGATTTGCATGAATATCTGCTTGTCTTTACAAAGCAGGGATTTTCTCGACCAGATAAAGGCGAATCTGATTTGTCTGCCGAGGAATTCATGGAATCTACATTATCGATTTGGATAATCCAACCCGAGTCTGCAAAAAAGGTCGGTCATCCAGCACCATTCCCTGTTGAGTTAGCCAAACGAGTAATAAAATTATACTCATATGTTGATGATGTAGTTCTTGATCCATTTATGGGTTCAGGCACGACCTGTGTTGCCGCAAAGAAAAATGGTCGGCATTACGTTGGCTTTGATATTTCACCCGACTATTGCCAACTAGCCGAAGAACGAATAGCAAAGACAACATCGAGGGAGACTGATAGCAATGGCAACAAGGAAAACGGAAGCAACTGAACTTTCAGTCGGCTTTGGTATTTTAGGTGTAAATCCATTAGATCAAAAAGCAGATATTGGACATCTGTTTCTTGACGATTCTTTGCCAATCCCAAAATGGCGAGACTTTCAAGAAGAATATGCTCATGACGAAAAACTTTATAGGAAGTTTGTTGAATTAGGGCTTTATCTCCGAGAACTCAGATTTAGAAATGTAAATCACCTTATTTGGGCTGGGCCACAACAGCAAGCCGCAACTGCCTCGGGGGCAAAAGATTTGTTTATTCCAAGCCTTAACATGCCTATCAGCGTTAAGAACGACAGCAATGTTGTCTCAAACGCGTCACCACATAATTTGTTTCGTAGTTTGCCACAAGGGAAAGCGCCTGCAAGTAGAGCCGAACATTGGTTTTTGGAGAAAGACTCTACAGGCTATCAGCAACTTTACAAATTTGCGAGAGATTTATTCCATAAAGAATTGCCATCTGACGCCAACGAATTTGAATCCCAAATATCGAGAAGTGAGCGAGATGAGTTTCAAGACTTTGTTACAAAAGAGTTGACTGGTCAGGACAAAAAGCACTTTGAGATTCTTTACACAGACATGTGTGGAAATGTTGCACAGAACTCGGCAATCGAATTCAACGGACATTTAGACAATCTGCCATCTAATGAACGCTCCGCAGTTCACGAATCGGTCATGCGCCAATTTTTCCGAATAGATACAGTCCCATATCTTTTGGTTGGACTTGATAAGCGAAAGGGCTTTGCTGTACAAATACCCGATTTGACAACATGGAAAAGACGATGGCGTGTTGAGGGAGTAAAGGCAATTCCAGATTTGGGGCGGGGTCAAAGTGTCGTGAAGATTACAGTTACCACAGTAGACAAAAACAGCCGAACTGTAATATACGATTTTGGATTCCGAGTGGAAATTCGTTGGTCGCATGGAAAGTTTTGTGGAAACCCGGAAGGAAAACTATACAAAAGCTTTGCATGGACTGGCGTACCATTCTTTGAGAATCTGATTTAGGTAGATTGCAGTTCAGGGACAAAGTGGATTACGAACTCTATCACGATGAATCGGGAATTTCAGGTTATTGGCATGGCATGTTGCTTGTGCCAATTCCTAAAAAACAAGCCTTGGTTGATTATTTGGCTAAAGCCCGATCCAACACAAATTATCCCAATCCACTCTCGTTAAAAAAAGTAAGAGGAACTGGTAAGTTATACCAGTGTGTAGAATCATGGCTAACAATTGGCGTGGCGGCATTAATGTCGCAAACCAGACAAAAGTATCCACAACCAATATATTTGGGAAATCGAGAACTTGCTCTATTTAGAGAGACTATTGGATCTAGATTGGTTTTATTTCGAGAACGAGACAACCTACAAACAATGCAATACGTAACCGAATTTGGTAGCAAGGTAGAAATTACATTTCGGATGGGCTTGAAAGGAGGATTGCACTTTCTGGGTCGCGATGATCAGTACATTCACATTGCAAGGTTTCATTTCGACGGCAATGAACATTACCGCCGAAGTTTGAGTCGAAATCGAATTATTGAAAGAATGCAAGGTCTTCGTGATTACTGTTCAATTTCGAATCTTCCAGATTCTATTGATGATCGTAGTGGGAATCACGACAAGCCTAATTGCCAAAGTTATGAAGATTGCCAAATATTACAGTTAACCGATTTGCTTGTTAGCTCTTTTAGATCAGTTTTGAGTTCTACAGTTAACCCAAAGCATAAAAAGCTTGTTATTCCTGTAAGGGAAGTGATAAAACGTTATTTGCAAGGTGTTGCAAGAATGGAATATAGCAGATGGCGCGGTGCTATATTGTCAAGCTCCCATTTTTCATACCAATGAGAAGTAGACAAACTCAGGTCTGTTGAAGTGCAAATTGGCGGGGCGACAAGCCCTGTAAAGCCTCGTGTGGACGAATGGTATTGTATTCTTCCAACCAGCGCTCTGTGATGGCGCGCACCTCCTCCAAATTATCAAACAGATAAGCATCCAAAACA
>Ga0172369_10004612_pt1 | contig 17372 bp, 18 predicted proteins | sample LakKiv25m_FD_114539 | JGI IMG/M metagenome (GOLD analysis project Ga0172369, IMG submission 114539) | Freshwater microbial communities from Kabuno Bay, South-Kivu, Congo - kab_022012_11.25m | ecosystem: Environmental > Aquatic > Freshwater > Lake | place: Democratic Republic of the Congo...
ACAACATCTTCTGGGGCATCCCGAACCGCGTCATGGAATGGCAGAAGCCGCTGGGGGACATCGAACTCCGCCTGGCGGCTGAGCAGCGCGCCAAGTCCATCGGCGCACGCTACGCCGGCATGTTCGCCGAATACGACCTGAACAACGAGATGATCCACGCCGACTACTACCAGACCCGTTTCGGCCCGGAGTTTCCCAAACAGATGGCGCTATGGGTGAAGTCTGCCGACCCGAAGGCGGTTCTGTACTTCAACGACTACGACATTTTGACCGGCAACCGCCTCGACGACTACGTGAAAGATATCCGGCGCCTGCTCGACATGGGCGCGCCGATGGACGGCATCGGCGTCCAAGGCCACCTGCACGGCGATTCCTTCGATCCTGCGGCACTCCAGAATGCACTGGACACGCTGGCGCAGTTCAAGCTGCCGGTCCGCGTCACGGAGTTCAACTTTCCGGGACAGCGCTCGAAGTTCATGACCGGCGACCGCAAGGCGCAAATGACGCCCGCCGAGGAGGAAGCCAAGGCGGCGGCGATCCGGCAGTACTTCCGTATCTGCTTCGCCCATCCCTCGGTGACCGGCATCATGATGTGGGGCTTCTGGGAAGGCGCCAACTGGATCCCGCAGTCCTCGCTCTACAAGCGCGACTGGTCCCCAACCCCCGCCGCCCAGGCCTACAAGGATCTCGTCCTCAAACAGTGGTGGACCCGCTGGTCCGGCACGGCTGATTCGAAGGGCCAGGCTGTCGTAAACGCCTTCTATGGGACCTACCGCGTCACCATCGACGGCAAGTCCACCATCGTCAGTTTTCCGAAATCCGGCGGCGCCAAGCTCGTCGACATCGACAAGCCATGACCATCAATCCGTTCGGCGTCTCGCGCCGTGAGTTTATCGCTTTCGGCGGCGCTTCCGCTCTTGCGTCACCCGCCGGCGGCGCGGAGTCCAAGCCCTGGCATCAACGGGTCCGTCGCATCGGACAGGTCAACTTCAGCGAGCATGACGTGGTCGACGCCGACATCGAAGGCTGGGCCGATTACTGGGCCGAGGTCAAGGTGGATGCCGTCCAGATCAACGTAACCGGCATGATTGCCTTCTACCCTACTGAAGTCCCCTTCCACAAGCGAAGCCGCTACCTGAACAACCGCGACTTCTTCGGCGAATGCTGCCGAGCCGCTAAGATACGCGGCATCCGCGTCATCGCCCGCTTCAGTCCGGACCTGCAATGGGAAGACGCCCTTAACGCGCACCCCGAGTGGTTCCTGCGCGACCGCGACGGCAGGCCCGTTCCGCCATTCAGCCGTACACCCGGCCTCTACCAGACCTGCATGTTCTCGCCTTATTACTCTGAACAAACGCCGGCCATCATGCGCGAAGTTAATGCTCGTTACGATGTCGATGGGCTGTATGCCAACGGCTGGCCCAACTGGCATATGCCCGTCTGCTACTGCGACGTCTGCCGCACTCTTCCTAAACCCGGCTCAATGGATTACCACGAACGGTTCATGGCGCGCGCCATCGAGATCTGGACCCTCTACGACGAAATTGCGAAGGAGAAAAGCCCCGAAAACCTTTTCTTCGGCAATCTCGGAGGCGGGTACCGCACAGGTGTCAACATCTGGCAACTTGCTGAGAAGTGTGGCTGGTTCAATGCGGATAACCAGGGCCGCTCCGGAGCCTCGCCCTCCTGGGGCGCCTCGCAACAGGGCCGTGTCGCCCAAGCCGTCATGAAGGGCAAGACCATCACCAATGTCACCGGCGGCTGGTCGACAGGCAGCCCCATGTGGCGCAATGCCACCAAAAACCCCGCCGAGGCCGAAATGTGGCTGGCCCAAACCGCCGCCAGCGGCATGGCGGTCTGGTATCACTGGCTGGGGGCCCAAACCGGACTCGGTGAAGACCGCCGCTGGCAGGAAACAGGCCGCAAGTTCCTCAAGTGGCACGCCCGCCACAATTCTCACTTTGTCAACAAACGCTCCATCGCCAACGTCGGGCTCGTCATGGGCCAGCGCACCCAGACCTTTTACCAGCCACCCGGCGATGGGCACGCAGGCGACCACGTCGAAGGCTACTACGCCGCCCTGCTCGATGCCCGCCACACCTTCGAGTTCGTACACGAGGACGACCTCTCGCCCGTTACGCTGCGCAAGTTCGATGTCCTCATCCTGCCCAACGTCGCGCTAATGAGCGACGCCCAGTGCCGCCAGATTGAGGCCTACGTAGCAGCGGGCGGTTCCGTGATGGCCGACTTCGAAACCAGTCTCTTCGACGAACGGGGCAGGGAGCGCGCAGATTTCGGGCTCGCCCGCCTGTTTGGCATGTCCAAGTCCGGCCGCCGCGTCGGTTCGCGGGGCTTCGAGAACTCCTTCTATGCCCGTATCGAGCGTGCGCACGAGATTCTGCGCGGATTTACCGGCACCAACTGGACAGCCGGCTGCGAATGGCGCATCCCAGTGAAAATCGACACCCCGCCCGTGATGACAGCCGTCGGCCCGTACCCGGCTTATCCAACTGAGGTCGTCTACACGGAACAGATGCGCACGAATGAGCCGGCCCTGGTCTTGCGGGAAATCGGGCCAAGCCGCCTGGTCTATTTTCCCGGCGACATCGGCCGTACTTTCTGGCGCTCCGGCCACCAGGACCCGCTTCGCCTCATCTCCAACGGCCTCGATTGGATGCTCCGTGGCCGCCGTCCTCTGGCGGTCGCTGGTGACGGGCTTGTCGAACTCTTCGCCTGGGAGACTCGCGCTGGCTTCGCCATCCACCTACTCAATATGAACAACCCGGCGCTGCACCGCGCCTCGATTCAACGCCACTCGCCCATCGGGCCGCAACGCGTCCGGTTTCAAATGCCCGATGGCGCGCCGCCCGTGAAGCGGGTCGAGCTCCTGCGAGCTGGAGCGCCCATCAGTTTCGCCCAGAAGGGGCGCACCGTCGCATTCACGGTGCCGAAAGTGGTCGATTATGAGGTTGCGGCCATCGTTTAAGCCGGCTCCCAAATGATACATTCGTGAACACAATGCTCTCTATCAGGCGATCGTCGTTCGGAGCCGTCCGGGTGCTCGTCATTTTCGCCGCCACTGCGGTAGCCAGCCTCCCTGCTCAGGCGCAGCAGTCGGAATGGAAGCCATTGTTCGATGGACAGTTGCTTAATGGCTGGCGCGAGACCCCGTTCACCGGCAAAGGCAAGGTCGAGACTGGCGGCGGTTCGATTCTCCTGCTTCCCGGCGCGCCCATGACCGGCGTCACATGGACAGGCGAATTCCCGAAGACCAACTATGAGATCCGATGGGAAGCCCGCCGCGTCCAAGGTAACGACTTTTTTTCCAGTCTGACTTTCCCCGCCGGCGGCGCCTTCGCGACCTGGGTGACGGGGGGGTGGGGCGGCGACATTGTTGGCATGTCATGCATAGACGGTTGGGATGCCTCTGAAAACGAGACGCGGACCTACTTCAATTTCGAGAACGGCCGCTGGTACGGGTTTCGGCTCGAAGTGAGACCGGGCCGTGTCAAGGCATCAATCGATGGTCAGACCGTGTTTGATGTGGACATCGATGGACGGGAAATCAGCCTGCGGCGAGGAGAGATCAACCGTTCCGCCCCACTGGGTTTTGCGGCCTATGCCACACGGGGAGAAATCCGCAAGGTTGAGTACAGGACGTTGGCGTCAGGCCGTTGAGACCAGTTGCAACCAAAGAGAACGCCCCGGTCCGTTGCGTGGACTCGGGGCGAGGTCGACCGGTCGCTGAGCAGGGTTATCCGTTCAGAGTCCAGTTGTCGCGGTACTTGCGTTTGAGCCAGTCATTCGCCTCGGCCATGTTCGTGACGCGGCCGGTGGCGGGGTCGTACTCCAGGCGTTTTCCAGCACGATGGGCGACGAGGCCGAGCAGCATCTGCTCGATCATGGTTCCTGAATAATTGAAGTCGCAGTGGGTTTTCTTGCTCGTGCCGTGGGCGACGTTGTCGCTGAGCCCCTTGCAGGCGTTGAGCCAGTCGGTCTGGAATGGATCGACGTTGCCGCGATAGGGCTGGCCAGCTTTCTGAGCGGCCAGAATGGCTTCAACTGTGGGATTCGGCATGCCGATAGCGGGTGGGATGTTGCCTTCCATCATCTGGAGCGCGGGGAATCCTGTGGCTGTCGGATTGGCGCTCGGCATCGCCGTCATGCCTTTCGGAAGGGCGGGCGGTTGCGGGCGCTGGCCCTGCGGCCGCGGACGCTGCATTGCCTGAGTTGGCTGCCCAGTGCCGGCGACGAGTGGAAGCAATTGGTCCTTGGAACGGCGCTTGTAGTAAGTGAAATCGCCGTCGTCGTTGTTGGGGATGATGAGACGCGTGGTAAAGTCGGCCAGGATCGATCCCTTGGTGCCGACGAAAATGGCTCCGTTCCCGATTTTACCGACGTCGATGAAGCCGCGCGGATTATCGGGTTTCAAGCCGCCCTGGTACCAGACCAGTTTGATCGGCCCGCGCCAGGAGTTGGCGGGATGGTCAAATGTGACCTTCAATTTCACCGGGCAGATGTCGGGGTTGAACTTATCGCTGACTTCGTGGTCAACCTCTATGGCGATGGGGCCACCGGCATCGACGGCATTCCAGACGAGGTCCATCGTGTGGGCCCCCATGTCGCCCATTTGGCCCACGCCGAAATCGCGGTACATGTTCCAGAACAGGCAGTTCAAGCCGCTTGAGCCGCCGAAATACTGCGGGCTGTAAGGATGGTACGGCGACGGACCGATCCATTGTTCATAGTGCAACGATGCGGGCGGCTGCCCCTGGGCCTCGGGATAACCGGGCCGCGGCAACTGGCGGGCATCCCAACTGTGAACGACCTTGAGTTCGCCGATGGCGCCATCAAGGATCAACTCGCGGATGCGTTCGAAGTTGGGAAAGGCATGGCGTTGGGTGCCGTGCTGTGTGGCAACTTTGTTGATCCGCTTCAGGTAATTGGCTCGGACGACCCGTGCTTCCTCGACGCTGATGCCGAGCGGCTTCTCGCAAAACACGTTCATGTCGCGGTTGAGCGCCCAGTTGGCGATGAAAGCGTGGTGGTGATCTGCAGTGCAGATGACGACGGCTTCGATGTCTTTCTGGTCGAGCATCCGTCGCCAGTCGGAGTAGGTCTTAGCTTTGGGAAAGACCTCGATTGCCTCTTTCGTGCGGAGATCGTTGACATCGCAAATTGCGACCACATTTTCCTTCAGCAGGGAGTTGTAGTGCGCCGTGCCGCGGCCCCAGACGCCCACAAGGGCGACGTTGAGGCGGTTGCTTGGCGCCGTCTGTCCACGCAGTATTCCACTTCTGAGGATGGTGAGGCCGGCGGCTGGCGCAACGGCGGATTGGAGGAGGTCTCGGCGTCTCATGGCGAAATTCCTAACGTACATCCTATACGAGGATGGGCGTGGATGTCATGGACGGGTCCAGGCTGTACCGGAATCGTCCCTAAGCCGCACGATCAATCGGCCGGCTCAAGCGTGGGTCTTGCGCCGGCTTCCGCCCTTGCCTGGTTCAGGCCGGCTTCGACCAGTCCGGCCAAACCCAGCCCCCCCGATGCGGACAGCGCTTGTGCCACCTGTTGCTCGGCGAGTTCCGCGATGTTTGACAGAGATTGGTCCTCGCCCGCTCCCAGCCAGCCCGGTGACCCGGAGGCCTCGCGCGTCGATTTCAACATTATGCCCAACAGCACGGATTCAAACTGCCGTGCCGTTTCGCGGATTCGCTCGGGCGTGTCCGCCCGCTTGGCCGCGTCAATGTGTTGCCAGTCAAAGGATGAGATTGCTGTTTGGATCGCTTCCATGGGTGTGTTCCACCGCCGTAGTGTGCTAGATGACGTCGATCTCGGCCTGAAGGGCGCTTGCAGCCTGGAGCGCTTGTAGGATGGCAATGACGTCGCGGGGTGTGCTGCCGATCGCCAGCAGCGATTGGACGAGGTCCTCAACAGTTGCCCCGTCCTTCAACTGAACATTCTTGGCCAAGTCCTCTTTCGCGCCAAGTTTGACCTCTGGGGTGGCCAGGGTTTCACCTTTGGTGAACGGATTAGGCTGGGTGACCTGGTATTTGGTCTGGATTTCGACGGTCAGGTTGCCGTGCAGGATCGAGACGGGGCGGATCCGGACATCCTTGCCGAGCACGACAGTCCCAGTCCTCTCATTGACCACCACGCGGAGACGCGCATCAGCCTCCACTGTGAGGCTTTCGATGGCCGCGATGAACTCAACTTTCTTTCCGGTCCACGCCGGCGGTACCGAAACCTCGACGAGACCAGCATTGGCGGGCTTGGCGACGCCGCCCTCGAATGCCCGGTTGATGGCCTGCGCTAGCCTCGCAGCGGTGGTGAAATCGGCACGGCTCAGTTGGAGCCGGATCGTGTCGCCGTCGAGGACCGACGGCGCGGCGGCTTCGACGATTGCGCCTTGGGGGACTCGCCCAGCCGTCGGGTGGTTTACCGTGGCGCGGTTACCGGCCCCGCCGCCGGCAGAGAAGCCGCCAGTGACGACGGGTCCTTGCGCGGCGGCAAAGACGCGCCCGTCGGATGCTTTGAGCGGTGTCAGGAGAAGGAGCCCGCCCTGCAGGTTGGTCGAGTCGCCAATGGCCGCGACGTGGATGTCGACGCGCGTGCCGGGCTGAGCGTATGGGGGCAGGGTTGCGGTGACCATTACAGCGGCGGTATTACGTACCAGAATGGCCGTTGGGGTCACCTGGACGCCCATCCGATCGAGCATGTTGGCGAGGGTCTGGGCGGAGAAAAAGGTCTGGCGCTTGTCTCCAGTACCGTTAAGGCCGACGACAAGGCCGTAGCCGATGAGTTGGTTGTCACGGACGCCTTCAATTGACGCCAACTCCTTGACGCGCACGGGGTTCGCCGAGATGCCAACGGTTGCTGCCGGCAACATGCAGAGAATTGGGACGATGAGCTTCATGGGTAGTCAGAACGGAAGGAGCCCGAGCAGTAATCGATAGAGGAAATTCGGCCGGCGGATGGCGTCATTCACCACACCTTTGCCGTCGACCTGGACTTCAAGTAATGCCAACCGGTCAGAACTAATGCGGTTAGCGCCGTTTAGGTCGTTCCAGCGGGCGATGCCCCGGACACGTACCACCTGCCGTTCGGCGTTGACGCCGACTGACTTGCGCCCCTCAATAACGAGGTTACCGTTGGGAAGAACATGAGTGACACGGGCAGTGAGGGTCGTTTTCAATTCCGACTCGCGGCTGGTTTCAGCCTGGCCGTCAAGTTTTTTGTCGCTGCCCAGTTCGGCCATCGACGCCAGTGGTCCAGCGGCGCGGGTGATGCCGGCGAGCGCGGGGACGCTCGCTGAAGCGCTGGATTTCCGGCTCGATGCCGTTGCGCCGCGTGAGATTGCACTGGCGTGGTCGGAGACCTCGATCGTCACCAGGTCGTTTACCTGGGATGCCCGCAGGTCGCGGGCAACGTCGGCGAAGCGACCCGTCGGGTCGAAGAGTGAGCCGGGCGAAGAGCGCTGCGCGGCGCCAGTCGCCTCGGCCTCCGCGATCAGGCGGTCTAGTTCGGACGGCTGGGCCGGCTTGTTCTTGACGCTGGCCAGTGAGAGCGCAACGACGATCGTCGCGGTAAGCAACATTCTAAAGATGACCAGTTTTGTCATCGTGGTTCTCCAGACGAATCGCTGCACTGCCGCGGCCAGTCACGGTCGCCTTGAACCTCTTTCCGGAATCCGGGTTGCTCAACACAACGGTCTGCCCAACGCGCGCGGCTGTTTCAGCTTTTGTTTCGACGGCAATCGATGCCCGGCCGGAGGACGCCGCAACCAGCACACGGTCGCCACGCTGGATTTCAGGCGGCGCTGTCAGCAAATGTAGTCGAATGGTGCTACCGGCCCGTATGGCCCGCCGGCACTGTTTGCCGACGGCATCGGCGGGCGAAGCGGAATCGGGCAGAGCAGTCGGCACAACCAAACGTTGCGATTGCGAGATGTCTCTCGCAGTGATTGTCTGGCCCGGGGCGAGGTCGTGTGTGGCTAACAATTCAGTGACTTTCACACTGACCTCGGCACGCACCACGAGCGGTACCGACTGGCCTCCCGGCACAAGTAGCCGTCCTCGCCATGTTGTGCTGCGTCCCCCGGGCGGAGGAGCGGAGAGACCCGCTATCGAGAATTGAAGTTCCCCGCGAGGTAGCTGTTCCCGTGGGTAGGCAAGCACATGCAGCGAATGGTCCGCGTACCCAGCTCGGCGCAGGGCCGAGGTAAGAGCGGCGGTGATGTCTTGCGGGTTGAGTGCGAATCCCGCGCGCTCCACGCAGACGGGCGAGCTGAGATCAATGCGAACCGCGTGCCTTGCGGCGAATCGTTGAATCAGTTCCGGCGCCAGCCACCGGACCACACCTAATCTTGGAGACAAGCCGATCACAGTGTCGGCAGGAATGCCTGCAAGCGGCGGCGCAACGGAGATGAGGCTACCTGCAAGTATGCGGTCTCCTTCGATTTTCACGCAGTCAGCGAAGACCGTTCCGCACGCTAGAGCGAGGAGCGAAATGGCGGGGCGACAGGTCATCGCAGATACTCTTCCCCTTTTCCAGGCGGAGTGGCGGTACCAAGTGCGGCAGCAGCCCACCCGACTTCCCTCGATACGGCAGGCAGCGCAACCCAATACAGCCACACTCGCCCGGCTATTGGAAGGCACAGCAATAGGATTGCTTGCGCCACGAATCTCGAACGGAAGAGAGCTCCCACTGCGCTACCTCGACATGTTGTTCACTTGGCTGTACATTTCATCGGCGGCCTTTACAACCTTCGAGTTGGCTTCATAGGCGCGCTGGCTAACAATCAGATTGATGAACTCTTCGACCACGCTGACGTTGGATTGCTCAACGTAACCCTGGAGCAAAGTGCCTAATCCCTCCTGCCCGCCTGGGTTGCCGATGGTGGGCTCTCCGCTGGCGTCCGTGGGCAGAAACATATTGCGGCCGATGCTATTGAGTCCGGCGGGATTGGCGAAGTTGGCAAGCTGAAGTTGCCCCGCCAACTGAGTGTTGGTCTGGCCCGGGAGGGTGTAGCTGACAGTGCCGTCGGACGCGATCTGAATGCTCTGCGCCTCGGGTGGAATAGTGATCTGCGGTTCCAGGGCGTCACCGTCCATTGTGACCACGTTGCCGTCCCGGTCCAAGTGGAACTGGCCCGTGCGTGTGTAGGCGATCTCACCAGTCGGCCTCCGGACTTGGAAGAAGCCACGGCCCTCGATCACGAGGTCCAGTTGGTTTCCAGTGGAACTGAAGCTGCCCTGTGCGAACGAAATCGCGTTGGAGACGGTCCGGGTGCCCAATCCGATCTGTAGCCCGCTGGGAACGACGGTCTGTGAACCGGCGGCCGCGCCAGGCTGGGTTATGGTCTGATACAGCAGGTCCTGAAATTGAGCCCGCCGCGTCTTGAAGCCGACAGTGTTGGCGTTCGCGAGATTATGGGCAATATTGTCAACGTTGGTCTGTTGAGCGTTCATCCCGCTCGCGGCACTGAATAGAGCACGAATCATGCGAATCTCCTTTCAAAGATCGCGGAACCAGGAGAGCGGCTCATGAGTGGATCCTGGCGACATCTTCGACGGCGCGGCGGTTCATCTCTCCGCCGATTTGAACGGCCTTTTGTAGTGTTTCAAACTGGCGCAGAATCCCGACCAGGCGAACAGCCGCCTCGGCCGGGCCCATATTGGATGCCTCAATATGTCCTTGTTTGACTTCGGCGTTTGACGGCTTGGTTGCTCCAGCTTGCCGGGTATCCAAGGACATAAAAGCCCCCTCGCGACGCGACAGAGACGCGGACTCGGCCGCATCAACGATCTTGAGCTGGCCAAGAGTGAGGCCAGATTGGCGAACAACACCGGATGAGTCGATCACGACCGGCAGCAGCGGATCGGCTTTGATGCGCCGTCGCTCGACCGTGGAGAACTCGTAGCCCTCGTGCGTTGTCAGTTTCCCGTCGGCGGAAACCACGAATTGGCCGCCGCGGGTCAACAGTGGGCCTTGCGGGCTTTCGACCATGAAGAAGCCGCTGCCGCTCAATGCGAGATGCGATGGATCGCCAGTGGGTTGGAGGGAACCCTGGGCGAGGTCAATCCACTGCCGCTCGATCAACGGCGAACGGACGCTCAGTCCGGTGGAAGCCTCGGCCGCTTCGGATGACATGTATAGGCTGTAAGATTCGCGGTCCGCCTTGTAACCATTAGTGGACGCATTCGCGAGATTGTTGGAAAGTAGGTCCAGCGCTTCCATGCGGGAGCGGATTCCAGAAGCAGCGGTAATGGTCAGTGGGTCCATCGCAGGCCTTCCTGCATGATTGAAAGCAATCTTCGGGCCAACGCGAATGCCGCCCAAACAGAGACGCCGCAAGGGCATGTTCCCGCTTTGGAACTCCAAAGGAGAACAGGCGTGTGCCATTCCGGAACCATCGTCTGCATCCGTAGGTGTCAGTTGGCCGCAACCACCTGAAAAGGAAATCGCCACTCGCGATGGTCATGCAACTGCAAGCAGCGGCATCGTGCAACCTGGCCTGTTCGCGTCATCTCCGGCACCTGCAGATCTGGACCTCTTCAGGGGTATGGCCCCGACCGGCACTTCTGACGAATCTCAACCAGGTGCCGCGTTTCTGCCCGAGATGGAGACCTCGATGTCTGGGGCCGCCTCTCAGTCGCCAGCCGAATGCCCTGGCGCTGGTCCGGCGCTGGCCACGCTGGCGGCGGGCTCGAAACTCAGCATTTGGTCCGGACGAAAGGAGCGGCCAGCGAGTAACCTTCCGTCTTTCCTCACATTGGCTCGTGCACGCGCTGCATTGGCGAGTCTCGCCATCGCGGTGGTAGAGCAAGGCGCCTGCGCCGAGATTCCACAACCCGCTTTGGCATCCACGCATGGCATCACCGCGTGTAGTCCGACGGATCCGGGCCTGGAATCACGGGATGGGACAGACGTATGTGCGTTAGACGGCGGCGGCGACGGGAATTGCGCCCTCGCCGCAGCTTACGCGACGACGCCGGTAGATCGGCAGGCTCCCGTGGCCGCGCACCGGCTAGAGATCCCCTTGGGGACTGCCTGCGCCGACCAAGCACAAGCAGAAGATATCGATTCCCCCGGCTCAGAGCCGTCGAACATCACGCGCGACACGCAAACCGTGGCCGAAGCCGCACCCGCGTCGAGACGCATGATAACGGTTCTGTGGACAGACGGCGGAATGACCCAGCCTGCCTGCGAACCGGTTGACGGCGCGCCGATATCGAACGAAACAGTCGAAACAGTTTGTCAAGGCCGTTCCGTGGGCCAAAGTTATGAGAAGCAGAAGGGAGTCGCCGGCGACGAGACCGCGGCGGTTGAGACGCCGAAGTTGCGCCACTCCAGTCCAAGCCGGGCTCTTGTCTCACGAAATGCCTCAGTCGATCCTACGCCTCCAAGTGCGACGCCTTCGCGCGTGAGCGCTGTCCGGCCCTTCCGTGCATCTGTTGCGGCAGCGGAGCTCCCCCGCGAGACCGTGGCAGACGTTCCACCGATATTTGAAGCGATAATTCGCCCGAGAACAGAGCTCGCTGCCGCTGTTCCGGCCGCGCCTGTCAACGACGTCATTCCGGTTTCGCCGGTAGGAGCGGGTTCAGAAAAACCTGATACCCGTGCGGACACGTCGCTGACGCATCAAACGCCATACGGCTCCGATAGAACGGGCCAAGTTGTGAGTCCGGAGCAGGACTCCGCTTATGGATCGAGCACCGGCGAAGCTGGCGAAATCAAGGACCGGCGCGCGGCAACCGCGATCCAACACATCGCGATAAATCCCGTGATGGAGCCAAGAGCCACCCATTGGAGCGCTGCTGGGGCACCATTGCTTGCTCCAGCCGATGGCGAATCGCTGCGCCCCCCAGTGTTGCGCGATTTCGATGCCGCGCCGGAGACGCCTGAGGCGGCGCCATCGGTGCAGGTGACCGACCAGGACCACGGCGAAAGCAAGGCGCCGCTGCGTGCCGTCTCATTCACCGTGGAAGACGCTCGCGGCGCGTTGGTTTACTTGAAATTCAGTGAGCGGAAAGGCGCGATTCACCTGGTTACGAGATCTGCGGACGACACGTTAAGTCAGGACATTGCTCGCGGATTGCCAGAACTCAAACAGCAACTGGAAGACGCGGGAATGGCTGCCGAACTTTGGCCTGGGCTCATAGACATGCCGCCGATGCAAGAGCCCGGCGTGCCCCAGTTTCAAGCGCGGACTCGGGACGGCGGAGACCCCGGCCGCCAGGCCGGCTACGAGGGCCAGCAGCAATCGCGCTCCGGCGGAAACGCCGCAAAATGGATGGACTTGATTGAAGACGCCCTCGACGAGGGCAGCACTGGAGGAACTCGATGAGCAGCGTGAATGCAACGAGCGCAACCGGGCCAGCCAGCACCACCCCAGATGTCACCTCGACGAGCAGTCGTCTGGCGAACCAGGACATCTTCATGCAATTGCTGGTGGCGCAACTGAAGTACCAGAACCCGATGAACCCAGCCGACGGAGTCGAGTTCATGACGCAGTTGACGCAGTTCAGCCAACTGGAGCAGACCACTGCGATCCGAAAGGCCGTCGAGTCGCTGGCTGAGACGGTTTCGACGTCGGCAAGCACTTTGACCAAGGGTTCATAGACAGGCGACAAGGAGATTCAATGTTTACCTCGTTTTCGACAGCCCTATCGGCGCTAGGCGCTCACACAACGGCGATCGATGTGGTCGGCAACAATCTGGCCAACCTGAACACCGCTGGCTACAAGGCTAGCGTCGTGGCGTTCAGCGACCTGGTCACGCAATCGCTCGGAGCAGGGCTGGGTACCACGCAAGTCGGTTTCGGCGTTGCCCGGCCGACAACGATCCGCCAATTCTCCCAAGGCGCGATTCAAGCGTCGAGCGGCCCTCTGGACGTGGCAATCCAGGGGGACGGTTTCCTTGTGGTGGATGAACCGAACACCGGAGCTCAACTCTACACCCGCGGCGGGAACCTGCAGGTGAACAAAGACGGACAACTGGTGACCGCTACAGGCTTCCTCGTCCAGGGCTGGAACGCCGTTGGCGGCGTGTTAGACACCACGCAACCAGTGACGGGCGTGATCGTTCCCGTCGGTTCTTTGCGAACGCCCGAAGCCACCGGGAATATCTCGTTCGATTTGAACTTGGATGCGGCTGGCACGGCAGGTCCGCCGCCGGCCACGTTCTCCACATCGATCGAGGTCTATGACTCACTCGGCGTTTCGCACGTCATTTCGGTCCAGTTTGAGAAGACCGCAAACCCGGGAGAGTGGAGTTACTCGCTGAGCATCCCCGATGCCGACGTCACGTCGCCGGTGGCGCCCGTTACCGGTACAATCGAGTTCGACGCGACGGGCTTGCTGATCTCGCCCGACGCCGTCACAGCCTCTCCGTCAATTACGGTGACGGGCCTGAACAGCGGCGCCGCCGATCTCACCATCAATTGGAATCTGTGGGATGGCGCCGCTCCCAGGCTCACGCAGTATTCGCAGGCCTCGGCCGTTGCCGCTAATGCGCAGGACGGTTTCGCGGCATCACAGTTGACTACTGTCGCCATCGGAGACGGCGGCGTGGTGCTGGCACAATACTCGAACGGCCAACAGGTGGCTGTAGGACAACTGGCGATGGCGTCTATCCGGAACCCCGAGTCGATGATCGCGGTGGGCAACAACAACTTCCAACTGAGCGCCAGATCGGCGTTGCCCGCCATCGGCGTGGCCGGAACCGGTGGACGGGGAGAGATCCTCGGCGGATCGGTCGAGTTCTCCACGGTCGACATCGCCAGGGAATTCACGAATCTCATCGTTCTCCAGCGTGGCTATCAGGCCAACGCGCGAGTCGTTACGGCCGTGGATGAAATCAGTCAGGAGACGATCAACCTGAAGCGGTAAACCGAAGCGCTTGACCCATGTCGACGACCTTGATTGCAGCGTCCCCCGTGATTCCCGCCGACATCCGGCCCCTAGCCGATGTCTGTCTGGAAGTTGAAGTCGAACTTGATCGCCGGGTGATGACAGTAAGGGAGATCCTGGACCTCGACACCGGCAGTGTGATCCGCATGAACCGATCAGCGGGTGAAAACATCAACATTTCGATCGGCGGAGCGGTGGTGGGATTTGGCGAGATCGTCATCATTGAAGACTCCATGGGCATCCGCATCACGGACTTCAACATCGAGGAGTGACATGCAGTTCATTGAACAGCTGTTAGCCATTGGCTTCGTCTTTCTCCTTCTGGGCGCTGCGATTGTGCTGCTCGGCAAAAAACGCGGCGGATTCGTCTGGCCCGGCATCGGCCGGGGTACAGCGCACCCGAACCTCGTCAGTTGTTTGGCGCGCCTGCCGCTCACGTCCCAGCACATGCTGCACTTGGTGAAGGCCGGCGAAAGGACGATTCTCATTGCTACTTACCCCGGCGGGGTGGCGATCGACTCACGCGAAGCGTCGTTTCCGCTCTCCCTGGCCAAGGCACTCGAGCAGAAGGACAACGTATGAAACTATCGTCCATAATTCTGATCACGGCCGTCCCTGCTCTGGCCGCACCATCGCAATCGGCGTTTGGCCTGCCCTTGCCGGGCGGCTCGGCGCCGACCGCCGCGCTTCAGGTTGTCCTGCTGTTGACCGCGCTCACTTTCCTGCCCACTCTGATCGTTGCACTGACGCCGTTTCTTCGCATCACGATCGTTCTCCATTTCCTGCGGCAGGCGCTTGGCACCCAAACGGCTCCTTCCAACCAGATTTTGTTGGGCCTTTCCCTATTCCTGTCCTTCCTTGTCATGCAGCCTGTGGCATTGGAAGCTTACCAGCGCGGCTGGGAGCCGTTCAATCAGGGAAGAATCAGTAGCGCCGAAGCGTGGGTCGAGGGCAGCCAGCCGGTCAAGCGATTCCTCCTCAAGTTTGCCCGCGAGAAGGACATCGGGCTCCTACTTGAAATCTCGAAGTCGCCGGCACCGAAGACCCCTGAAGAACTCGACCTCAAGGTACTAGCGCCCGCATACGTCCTGTCGGAGCTTCGCGCCGGATTCCAGATCGGAGCCGTGGTCTTCCTTCCGTTCCTCGTGATCGACCTGGTAGTTGCCAGCGTCACATTGTCGATCGGGATGGTGCAGTTGCCGCCAGTCATGATCTCGGCGCCGTTCAAGATATTGCTGTTCGTACTTGTTGATGGCTGGAATCTGATTGTCGGTTCGCTGATGAGGAGCTTTGTTTAGGAGCGTTCCGCCATGAACCAGCAGATTGCAGTTGAACTGATACGCGACGCATTGCTCAGCGCTTTCTGGCTCTGTCTGCCGCTACTGGCCGTTGGCTTCGTAGCGGGCATCGTCGTGAGCCTTCTACAGATCATCACATCAGTACAGGACCCCGCCTTCGGCAGCGTGCCCCGCCTGGTGGCGTTTCTTGGAGCACTCGTCCTGTTTCTGCCATGGATGCTCGCGAGGTTGTGCGGCTACGCGGCCACGCTACTGGGGGACTTTGCCCGTTATGCCAAGTAGCCCTTCCGCCAGCGCTGCCATGCTCGACTGGAACCTGTTGGGAGGATTCCTGCTCATTTTGACCCGCCTGGGATTGGCCCTGTCCTTTGTGCCAATGCCAGGCTTTAAGTCGTCGTTGGACATTGCTCGAATCACCCTGATTGTCGCCCTTTCCGCCGTCATGACTCCTGCTTTGGCAAAGACCGTGGCCATCCCCGCCGAGCCGGCTGCATTTGTCCGCGTCATGGCTGGAGAGATGCTATATGGGCTCGCTGTGGGTGTCCTCGTTGCATTGCTCTGCGAGCTATTGACATTCGCCATGCAGGCGTTCGCCATGCAAGCTGGCTACTCATATGCATCGAGCATCGATCCCAACAGTGAAGCCGACAGCGGCATGCTGCTGGTCTTTGCGCTCCTCTGCAGCAACATCCTGTTTTTTGTGTTCGGCGGCCACAGGCTGGTGATCCGTGCTTTTGCTCGGAGCCTTGAAGTCTGGCCCGCGGGCGGCGGGGCAGCCCGCCTAGCCTGGGCAGATATCGTAACGCACTTCGGGTCGTCGATTCTCGAGCTGGCCTTGCGGTTGGCGTTGCCCGTCGCGGGGATTCTTTTGCTGGCAGAGATCGCCCTCGGAGTGGTCAGCAGGCTTCAAGCTCAACTTCAACTCCTTTCGATCGCGTTTCCCGTAAAGATGCTCGGTACGCTCGCCACTCTGGCGGCGCTGGTGCCCGTTATGGTTGCCGTCTATCAGCGTGCGTTCACTCGGTTCGGCGTCGCGCTGGAAAGGATGTTGGCCAATTAATGTCCGACCGGTCCCAGCGCACTGAAAAGCCGACACCGCAGCGCATCCGAAAGGCGCGCACAGAGGGCCGTTTTGCGTCCAGCCGGGAACTGCTAGCCGCCGTCCAGTTCGCCGCTAGCGTGGCGCTGATTCTCACCGTGGCCACTCGCTGGTGGCCGGCCGCAGTCGAAGGAATGCGGTCCCTGCTCATGTCGGCCTTCACTTTCGAGCTAAACCAGCCGGCCGTTGTCTTCGTTCTGAGACAACGTCTCATCCCGGCGTTTCTGCCTTTTCTCGCAGCAGGCGGCGCGGTCTTTTCAGCTCTTGTCCTGACGCAGGTGTCCGTCACGCAGTTCGGATTTGCGACGGCTCGCCTGACCCCGGAGCTCTCGCGGCTGAATCCATCGTCAAAGCTCAGAGAGTTGCCGGGACAAAATCTGCGCGCCACCGTCACGGCGGCCGTCATGCTCCCGCTGTTCATGGGTGCGGTCTACTTGGTGGTCACCGAGAGAATCGACGAGTTCATGGCGCTCCCGCTGACGAACTTGACCTCTGGTGTCCGCGTCGTGGGGAACGCTGTCGCATCCTTGCTCTGGCGGGCCGCGTTGGTGTTAGTGGTCTGGGGCGCCCTCGATCTGTTCCGCCAGCAACGGAAGTACACCCGCGAGTTAAAGATGACCAAACAGGAGATTCGCGAGGAGTGGAAGCAGAACGAAGGCAACCCGGAGATCAAGATGCGCCTGAAGCGAATGAGGCGCGATCTCCTCCGGCGCCGGATGATGTCCGACGTCGCCACGGCGACAGCCGTGGTTATGAACCCAACACACTTCGCCGTGGCCCTCAAGTACGACATGAACTCGATGGCTGCGCCTCGCGTCGTGGCCAAGGGTAAGAACTATCTCGCTCTTCGAATCAAAGCCCGCGCGATTGAGAACAGGGTGCCCGTGATTGAGAACAAACCCCTGGCACAGGCGCTTTATAAGGCTTGTGCCGTCGGCCAGGAGATCCCGGTGAATCTTTACAAGGCAGTCGCCGAGGTTCTGGCCTATGTCTTCAAATTGATGAACGGGAGCAGGTGGTAAGAAGAGGGAACCCATGGCGACAAACACACTAATGCCAGCG
>Ga0172369_10004615_pt1 | contig 17365 bp, 12 predicted proteins | sample LakKiv25m_FD_114539 | JGI IMG/M metagenome (GOLD analysis project Ga0172369, IMG submission 114539) | Freshwater microbial communities from Kabuno Bay, South-Kivu, Congo - kab_022012_11.25m | ecosystem: Environmental > Aquatic > Freshwater > Lake | place: Democratic Republic of the Congo...
AAATATTCGCAAGCCAAAGCTTGCCCACAGAAACTCAAACTCATCACTTCGCTCGGATGACCTTCGGCAGCTGAGAGATTCACTAATCGTCCATCAGCCAAAATAAAAATTTTCTTATCCGCACCTCTCCCTCCTTTAACGGAATATTCCTTCATAAAAGGTCTCACTTCCCATCCTTTTCCGCATAGTTTTTCAATTCCGGCTAAATCAATTTCGCAATTAAAATGGCCGCTGTTAGCCAAAATAGCGCCATCCCTCATCGCTTTTACATGTTCCGGACGAATCACATTAATATCTCCGGTCACCGTCACAAAAAGATCACCAAGCCCGGAAGCTTCACTCATTTTCATTACCATGTGACCATCCATCATCGCCTGCAAAGCCCTGAAATTATCCACTTCACACACAATCACCCGCGCTCCTAATCCGCGCGCTCGCAAAGCGATTCCTTTACCGCATGATCCATATCCGGCGACCACCACCGTCTTTCCGGCAAACATAAAATTACTCGCGCGCATAATTCCATCCAAAGTCGATTGTCCCGTGCCGTAATAATTATCCATCAAATGCTTGGTCTTATTATCATTCACTGCAATCACCGGATACTTCAATGCTCCAGCCTTTTCCATCGCCTTCAAGCGAATAATGCCCGTCGTAGTTTCCTCACACCCGCCGATAATATCCTTCAACAATTCAGGGTAATTTTTATGAATTTCAGCCACCAAATCGCAACCATCATCTATCGTCAGATTAGGGCCGCCTTCTATCACGCATTTCAAAAATTTATAATAATCCGCCTCAGACTCGCCTTTATGACCAAATACATGCACTCCTTCCTTTGCCAGTGCCGCCGCCACATCGTCCTGAGTGGAAAGGGGATTGCATGAAGCCAACCACACTTCCGCGCCACCGGCTCGCAGTGTTCGTACGAGCACCGCAGTTTCTTTTGTCACATGCAGCGCCATGCCTATTTTCAGGCCTTTAAAAATCTGACTCTTCGCGAATTTCTTTCGCACCTCAAGTAATGCGCCCATATCTCTCTCCGCCAAGGCAATATTATTTAGCCCTTGTGAGGCCAAGCCAATATCTTTTATTTTATAATTTTTCATAAAACCTCTTTTTTAAGCTTCTCAGCCATGTCGGTCTTTTCCCAGTAGAATCCCTCGCCTTCACGCCCAAAATGTCCATAAGTGGCCGTAGAATTAAAAATAGGGCGTCTTAATTTTAGATGCTCGATAATTCCGCGTGGAGAAAAATCGAAATTCTTTTTTATCAACTCCGCCAATTTCTCATCATTCACTTTTCCTGTGCCAAAAGTATTCACATTGATGGAAACCGGATCTTTTACTCCTATCGCGTAAGCTACCTGCACTTCACATCTCTGCGCCAGGCCGGCCGCCACAACATTTTTAGCCGCATAGCGCGCCATGTACGCTCCGCTGCGATCCACTTTTGTCGCGTCCTTGCCAGAAAAACATCCACCACCATGGTGACCCATTCCTCCATAAGTATCCACAATAATTTTACGACCTGTAAGTCCGCAATCACCCGGAGGACCTCCTATAATAAATCTTCCCGTAGGATTCACATGAAATACCGTTTTTTTATCTATCAAATCTCCACAAACCGGCTTGATCACTTTTTCTATCATATCTTTTCTAATCTTTGTCTGAGAAACTTCCGGACCATGTTGCGTGGAAACCACCACCGTATGCACGCGAACCGGTTTAAATCCGTCATATTCCACTGTCACTTGCGTCTTTCCATCCGGTCGCAAATATTTCAGCACGCCTTTTTTTCTCAATTCCGCCAATTTTCTCGCCAACTTATGCGCCAAAATTATCGGCATAGGCATGAGCTCTTTTGTCTCAGTGCAGGCAAAACCAAACATCATTCCTTGATCTCCAGCGCCACCGGTATCTACGCCCATTGCGATATCCGGACTTTGTTCATCTATCGCCGTAATTACGCTACAAGCCTTGTAGTCAAAACCATAAGCCGAATCATCATAACCGATATTTTTTATTGTTTCGCGCACTACTTTCGGAATGTCTGTATAAGCCTTTGTCTTTATTTCTCCCGCTACAAAAACCAATCCCGTCGTAACCATTGTTTCACAGGCTACACGACTTTGAGGATCTTGTTTTAACAGATCGTCGAGAATCGCATCGGAAATTTGATCGGCCATTTTATCCGGATGCCCCTCGGTTACTGATTCTGAAGTAAAAAGGTAGGTTGACATGATTGATATTTTATCTTTCAATTATTAACGACTATCACTATACTGGTGTGGATTTTAAGCCAAAACGGGCATTATGTAAACTATTAATATGAACGAGAATCAGCCAAAAATCTCATTAGTCATCATTCATTACAATACTCCTCATTATTTGGAGTCTTGTCTCACTGCAATTTTCGAACAGACTTACAAAAATATTGAAGTAATTTTTATCGATAATAATTCTCCGGATAAAAGCGGTTTGGAATATGTAAAAAAGACTTTTGGACATAAGACGAATCTTATTATTGTGCCGAACAGTGAAAACCTCGGCTACGCTCGCGCCGCCAACCAAGGTATCAGAATGGCCATCGAAGGCAAAGATCAGGAAGAAGCCCTGAAAAGCGATCCTCAGGAAGCTGCTTTTGAAAATAGTGGCCATTTCGAAAAAGCGGATTACGTAGTGATTACTAATCCCGATATCGTCTATTCTCCGACTTATTTTGAGGAATTGATTCCACGCATGGAGGAGAGACAGGACGTCGCCGCGGCCACCGGAAAAGTATACAAATACGACTTTGATCGTTTGCAACCTACAAATATTATCGATACCGTGGGACTTTTCGCCTACAAAAATCGCCGTATTATCGACGACGGTCAGGGACTGATCGACGAAGGCCAATTCGACGAAGAATGTGAAGTGTTCGGCGTTTCCGGCGCTTGCCCGCTGTACCGCACCAAAGCGTTGGAAGATGTGAAAATCATGGGCGAATATTTAGACGAAGATTTTTTCATGTACAAGGAAGATGTGGATCTTTCCTGGAGATTTTTATTGGCCGGCTGGAAAAATTTATATTATCCGTTGGCGGTGGCTTATCATGGACGCGGCACGGGAGTACAACGCCGATTTTTCAATAAAGAAATAGTCGCTCACCGCAATAGTTTGAGCAAATTTCAAAAGAAATATTCATTCAAAAATCAGCATTTAATGGAAAGAAAAAACGAACTTTGGACAAATTTTTTCTTGGATTTTTTTCCTATCATGCTGAAAAAATTGGCAATTTTTACTTACATTACTTTCAAGGAACCTTACCTCTGGGGCTCATATTTTGATTATTTGAAACAACTTCCAAAAGCCCTGAGAAAGCGCAGACTTATCATGAAAAAACGCCGCATCTCCGCCAAAGACATGCGCAAATGGTTCCAAAGGCAGAGCAAGTATTTGAAGAATAAGTAATTTTATTTTTCAATCCAGACAAATCACTCCCGCCATATGTCCGGTCTTCTTTTTGCCACCACGGAAAGAAAAGAAAATATCATTTTCACAAACAGTACAGCGGCGCATGATTTCAATATTTTCTGGCCGCACACCTTCCGCAACCAGTTGCTCAAAACTACATTTCCATAAATCCACATAACGCTCTTTTATGCCGGCATTTTTACCGACATATTTTTGCATCCACTCAGGCAATTCTTTCAAAGGATCGGTAAATTCCGCATGACAAGGCCCCAAAGATTGAGAAATTCCCACCAAAATATCGCTAGCCGAGCAGCCAAATTCTTCCACCATTTTCTTCACCGCCTTGCCCAAAATATTTTTAACATTTCCTCTCCAACCGGAATGTACTGCCGCGACCACGCGCTTCACCGGATCAAACATCAGCGCTCCCTGGCAATCCGCAAACCTCACCAAAAGCGGCACGCCAACCGCATCAGTGATAAATCCATCGTAGCCCTTTAAAGGCTTTCTCCAGCCAAAATATTCTGGTCGAAATTCGCCATCTCTAAGCACGAAAATCTCATCACTATGTTCCTGCTCTGCCATCACCAGTTTGTTCTCATCCACACCCACGGCTTCACAAAATCGTCTATAATTCTCGGCTAGATTTGTCTCGCTATCGCCTAAAAATTGACCAAGATTCAGACTCGCCAAATGTTCCATGTCCGACCCGCCACTCACGCCACCCACCCTCGTCGAAAGACCATGCCTCAGCACGTTCTTCCACGGCGCAAAAATTTTAAACTTGAGGAATTGCATATGGAAGCATCATCGCGATATCGCTGGCTGAAAAATGATAACCTTTGTTTTTCTTAAGCATATCTCCGGCCACGCCAACGTAATAGGCCGCGCATCTCGCCGCATTGAATCCATCAAGTCCCTGAGCCAAAAAAGTAGCCACCACTCCCGCGAGTACGTCACCACTGCCGCCCACAGTCATGCCGGCATTTCCCGTGCGATTCATTTCCACCACGCCTTCTTCCGAGGCCACATAGTCCACGGCACCCTTCAGCAACACGTTAATATGCAAATCCATCGCCACCGATCTTAGCAAAACAGAAGATTTAGGATCTTTTTCACTCACCACAATTTCCCTATCAACCAAATGTTTAAATTCGTTTTGATGAGGCGTAATGACGATCTGTTGTTGTAATGGGAACTTATCGATTTTTTTGAGCACCATCATCGCCTCGGCATCCAAAACCATTGGAATATGCAAATTATTTACTATTTCCAGTACCGCTTCCTGCGTTTGTTCTCTCTCTCCCAAGCCCGGACCTATTAAAATTGCATCCGCCTTTTTCTTGGCAAATTCAATAATATCCACGGCATATCTTGGTGCCAAAAATTCTCCCGGATATTTTTTTACAATAAAGTCCGGATACATACTGCGCGTACATTCAAAATTGCATTCAGGCACATACAGATGTACCAAATCAGCACCGCTATACAATGAGCCCAGACCTGACAGGATTGGCGCTCCCGAATAATCTATACTTCCACCCACAATCACTACGCGTCCATTTTGACCTTTGTGAGAGTATGGATTTCTTTTCGGCAGCAAATCTTTGACTTCTGATTTTTTAATATCTTTCATCATAAAATTTAGAAGTTTTCACGATTTTTATATCCCTCTGCCAACTGATAAAAAGCTCGACCGCCGATGAAATCTGCTTTATCGCCCAATCGCTCTTCAATTCTCAAAAGTTGGTTGTATTTGCAAATGCGATCTGTTCTTGAAAGTGAACCGGTTTTGATTTGTCCGGTCTCCATCGCCACCGCTAAATCCGCAATTGTAGAATCTTCCGTTTCTCCGCTACGATGAGAAATTACCGTTGTCCAATTAGCCGCTTTCGCCATGTGAATCGTTTCCAGCGTCTCCGTCACCGATCCAATCTGATTTAATTTAATCAAAATTGAATTTGCAGCTTTTAGGCCAATCGCTTTCTCCAATCTTTTCACATTAGTAACTAAAAAATCATCACCCACGACCTGAATGGTTTTTCCTATATCCGACATCATTTTATTCCATCCTTCCCAGTCATCCTGTGAATGCCCATCTTCTATCATGACAATCGGATATTTTCGCAAAAGTACATCATAATAAGCCACAAGATCGCTATTGCTCAGTTCCTCCGCTTTGCCATCGACTTTAATTTTATAAACTTTTTTTGCTTCATCATAAAATTCACTGGCTGCTGCATCCAAACCTATCATAATTTCTTTCCATGGCTTGTATCCGGCTTTTTCTATTGCTTGAACTATGAAATCAAGCGCCGCCTCATTCTTTGGTAAATGTGGAGCAAATCCTCCTTCATCACCTACGGAAGTAGACTGACCGGCATCCTTCAAAAGTCCCTTCAGCGTATGGAAAACCTCCACGCCCATACGTAAGGCATCAGCGAAATTCTTTCCACCCACAGGCAAAATCATAAACTCCTGAATGTCCAAACCGCTATCGGCGTGAGCACCGCCATTGATAATATTCATCATTGGCAGAGGTAAAACTTTTGCCTTACCTTCGCCTAAATATTCATATAAATATTCGCCTCGTTCATTAGCTGTGGCGCGGGCAATTGCCATCGATACACCCAAAATCGCATTCGCCCCGAGTTTTGATTTATTTTCAGTACCATCCAGTTCCAACATTTTTTTATCTATGCCACTTTGATCTTCGCTATTCATTCCCATCACAGCTGGCGCGATCAAATCTTTCACATTTGCTACCGCTTTCAAAACACCCTTGCCGCCATATCTTTTTTTGTCTCCATCTCTCAGTTCCAAAGCCTCATGTACACCTGTAGAAGCTCCACTTGGTACTATCGCTCGTCCACTGGATTTTTCCGTAAAAACTTCCACCTCCACAGTAGGATTTCCTCTGGAATCCAACACTTCTCTCGCTAAAACCTTGGTAATTTTGGACATTTTTGGTTTTTTGTTAAAAATCGCAAACATGCTAGCAATAAGATTCGAATATGACAAGCCGGCTTGCCTCTGAATCCGTTTTTTGCTAGCATGCACGAGCAATCTTCCTATTTTCAAACATCAGTTTAAACAAATCTCATATGGAAATTACTTGGCATAATAATAGTTGTTTTACTATCAAGGATAAGGGCACCACTTTTGTCATTAATCCGGAAGGAAAATCCGGCAAATTAAAGGCTGATTTTGTACTTTCAAGTCTTGGTGAAAAAGAGACTCCTGCTCATGTGGAAGGCGCTACTAAAGTTTTCAATTGGCCTGGAGAATATGAAATTAAAGACGTTCCAATTGTAGGTTTTCAGGCTTGGACCAAATCAAAATCCGCTGAAAATGAAAAAGAAAAAATTGAAAAAACAATTCTTTTCCGCTTTCAAGTGGATGGAGTAAAAGTTTGTCATCTTGGAGAATTGGGACACACTTTGACCAGCGACATGCTCAAAGAAATCGGTGATGTGGATGTACTTATGGTAAAAATTGGCAAAGGAAGTAATCTCGAAGCTAAAAAAGCCAGCGAAATTATCGAAGGTATAGAGCCTAGAATCATTATTCCAATGGGAGAAGATGATCTCAAGGGAGCACTGAAAGGAATTTGGTCAGACACAGTTGAAGTTATGGATAAACTTGTTATTAAATCCAGAGCCGACCTCCCTGAAGAAAAGACAAGGTGTGTGATTTTAAATAAGGCTTAGAATTATCACGCTCCCGTATTTCAATGGATAGAATAGGGGTTTCCTAAACTCTAGATGCAGGTTCAATTCCTGCCGGGAGCACCAGAGTATCGTTAATTTCCCATTGCCTAAGGCCATTTTCATTACTATTATGACTCGCGCAATCCAATTTAAATATGCCAAAATTTTTCATTCAAACTTACGGCTGTCAGATGAATTATTCTGATACGGAACGCATGGAGTCTTATCTCCAAGCCCTTGGCTATGACAAAGCTCCGGAAATGGAAAAAGCAGATCTGATTATGTTCAATACCTGCAGCATCCGCCAGTCTGCGGAAGATCGCGTCTACGGGCACATGCGCATGATCGAACAAATGCGCCGCAAACACCGCAAGCTCACAGTGGTAATTACAGGCTGTATGGTGCGCAAATCCAGCTCTCGCTATTCTTCGGAGCGTGACAAGCTTTTCAATACCACTCGCGAACTTGATATAGCTCTCCGCACCGAAGAATTGCCAAAATTTGCGACACTCGCACGTGAAATTGATCCGAATTCCAAAATTCCGGAAATTAAAGAAGAATCTCTCGAAGATTATTTCAAAATCACCCCTACTCATACTTCACACCAGTCCAAAGCTCAAGCTTTCGTGGCGATTTCCAATGGCTGCGATAAATTCTGCACTTACTGCATCGTGCCATATAGCCGCGGCCGTGAAAAATCTCGCAATCATGAGGACATTATCAAAGAATGTACGCAATTAGTGGAAAATGGCTGCAAAGAGATCACTCTCATCGGGCAGACGGTAAATTCTTACGGCCTCAGCCATTATGATAAAGAAGAAAAAACTTTCGAATTTCTTGGAAAAAAAGAGCCTTTCGTTTTCTTGCTCGAAGAAATTGACAAGCTTCATGCAAAAGGTCTGGAACGCCTCCGCTTCACCTCTTCCCATCCTAAAGATATGTCCGATCAGCTCATCGAAGCCATGGCCACATTGAAAACTCAGATGCCCTATCTGCATCTTCCGGTGCAATCCGGCGATGATCGCACTCTGAAGCGCATGAATCGCACTTACACCACTGGGCAATATCGCAAAATTATTGAAAAACTACGCAAGAAAATCCCCGGAATTTCAATCTCTACGGATATCATTGTGGGCTTCTGCGGCGAAACTGACGAAGAATTTGAAAACACTTACAATTTCTTTGATGAAATGAATTTCGAACATGCTTACCTCGCTCAGTATTCGGAAAGAACCGGCACGACAGCCGCTCGTTTTATCAAGGATGATATTCCGGAAAAAGTGAAAGAAAAGCGCTGGCATAGAATGAACGATATTCTTCTAAAGAAAAAATCAACAGAGGCTCACTCTCGTTTTCAGGATCAAATAGTCAAAGTCTTGGTGGAAAGCCAAGAGGGCCTGCCCGGCAAAGCGGGCCTGCCCGGGCATCAGACGGGCAAACTCTGCCTCGGCCGCACCGAACATTATAAGACCGTCCAATTTGCGGCAGCATCAGGTAAAAACCTCCTCGGCAAAATCGTCCCCGTCCGCATCACCAAAGCTATGGAATGGATCCTGGAAGGGGAGTTGGCGTAAAACGGGATTTTTTTAGCCCAGCAAATTTCATTGTGGCATTTCAACAACTAAAAGTGGTACTACACTTTACAGATTAGACAAATTTGACCAGCGACTTCCGCCGGCACAAACCCTTAGGTTTGACACTTCAGGTGGATTTTGTTGTAACCCCAATTTTCGTCCTAGGACGATCTGTAAAAATAATTTTTTCATAATTATTTTTATTTCAATGCAAGTCAATCTTCAAACAATTCCCCAAATTCTAGAAAAATTTTAATTTTATTTTAAGAAAATTTAAAGTTGGTCTGCTAAACCAAGATTGATAGCAAATTCAACTGTCGCTCCCATTGACAATGCTATCAAAAATGATATCGTTATAGCCTAAGCAAAGTGATCAATCTCAAGAAACGCTTCTCAAAGCTCTGCAATCAGAAGGAAGGTACGTATCGCGAAGTTGAAAACATCTTAAACTCTGCTGGTTATCACCTAGATAGGATCAGCGGCAGTCATCATATTTTTAAAAGAAACGGTAAAGATGGAATTTGCTTTCCGGTACACAATAATTCGGTCAAAAGATGTTATATAAAAACAATAATTCAAAAAATTAATCCACTCATAAAATGAGAAAATGTGAATACAGCTACACAATAATTCCCATTGGTGAGGATAGTGAAGAAGCATACAAAGTTATAATACCTAAATTTAGTAATATCTTAATTATGGCGGACACTATAGAAGAAATTCACGAATTAGTAGCAGAAATGATAGAAGAGGATATTAAGAGGAGAAAAAAATCAGGAGAGGCAATACCTGTGCCCGATTACCAGAGCAGCTTTAATGGAAAAATTTTAGTACGCATTTCTCCAGACTTGCATGAAGAACTTTATCAGCAAGCCCAAGCTCACAATCTGAGCCTCAATAAATATATTGAGACCAAGCTTAAATAGCTATTTCACGTTTGCCGTCACCTGCGCCTTGATTCTTCTGATGCCAGTCGCGCAAGCTTCCTCTTTCAACAATTTGAATCCACCCAATTCGCTGGTATTTTTCACGTGTGGGCCTCCACAAATTTCCATACTGAAAACTGTGCCAGCCGCCTCATCGCCCATGGTATACACCTTCACTCTGTCGCCATATTTTGATTCAAATAAGCCAATAGCACCCTTTGCCTTCGCTTCAGCCACACTCATTTCAGCATAGCTTACCGGCAAGGCCGCGAGAATTTGATCGTTCACAATTCCTTCCACTTTTGCCTTTTCCTCATCCGTCATTTTTGCGCCATGCGAGAAATCGAAACGAAGTCTCTCAGCCGTAATATTTGAACCTCTTTGCTCCACATGATCGCCCAAAACAGTTCGGAGAGCCTTATGGAGTAAGTGAGTGGCCGTATGCAATCTCGTAACTTCCTCACTATGATCCGCCAAACCTCCGGCGAATTTTTTTTCCGCGCCGACACGAGACAATTCCTGATGTTTTTTAAAATGGGTTTCAAAATTTTTCAACAATAAAGCCTTTTCTTCCACGCTGCGAATCCATCCCGCAGCTTGTAATTCCTCAATCGTCATTTCAATCGGAAATCCATAAGTTGCAAACATTTCAAAGCAGAAATCTTCACCAAGGGCACTTGCGCCTTTTTCTTTTACAGAAGCCATTCTCTCAAGCTCTTTGTGAATCACATGCAAACCCTTATTTAACGTTCTGTTAAACTGCATTTCTTCCTTGCTCATCTCTTCATAAATTCTTTCTGCATTTTCTGCCAATTCTTTATAAAAATCTCCATAATTTTTTACAATAATTCCCGCAATTTTTCTCGCAAATTCCACTTCAATTCCAAGCTCACGGCCATGTCTAATCGCCCGACGAATAAGTCTTCTCAAAATATATCCCTGATCGGTATTTGATGGAGTAACCGCACAAGGATCACCTAAAATGAAAGTTGCAGAACGCAAATGATCGGCAATAATTCTTTCGGAAATCATTTTTTTCTCATCCACCTCATATCCGCCCAAAGTCCTAATTTCCGCAATCACATCGACAAACAACTCTGTCTCAAAAGGCGAACCAGCCCCATTCATAATTCCCAACACTCTTTCAAGTCCCATTCCAGTATCAACATTTTGTTGTTTCAAAGGTACGAAACTGCCATCTTCCTGCTTGTTGTATTGCATGAAAACATCATTCCAAATTTCCACCCATCTTTTGTCGCTAGGATCGTAAACTTCAGGTGCCGGTTCTCCACCAGTCCAATAAAACATTTCTGTATCCGGACCGCATGGGCCAGTCTTTCCAGCCGGTCCCCACCAGTTATCTTTTTTCGGTAAAAAAGCTATACGCGCTTCCGTCACGCCTAAATTTCGCCAAATTCCAAAAGATTCTTCATCGCGAGGCGCATCAGTATCTCCAGTAAAACACGTGAACGCCAATTTACTCAAAGGTAAGCCGAGTCCGCCATCTGAACTCGTCAAAAATTCGAAACTCATTTTGATCGCACCTTCTTTGAAATAATCACCAAGCGACCAGTTTCCCAACATTTCAAAAAATGTCAGATGGCTTTTGTCTCCCACTTCTTCAATGTCATCCGTACGAATACATTTCTGCACATCTGTTAAACGCGTGCCAGAGGGATGCTTTTCACCCATCAAAAAGGGCACCAGTGGATGCATGCCCGCTGTAGTAAACAAAACTGTCGGATCATTCTCCGGAATTAAAGAAGAACCACGAATTTCTTTATGTCCATTCTTTTTTGCAAAAAAATCTATGTAAAGTCTGCGTAATTCGTTAGCGGTCATTTTCATAATTTTCAGATTCAAAAGTTAAAAACGGGCTTATTCTACGTAAAAAAAAGGTCGTTTACAAGCTTTTGCTACACACTGAAAAATATGCTAATAATTGGCACATGGGAAAAAAATCAAAAGCTAAAAAATTAATCCGCCAACAACAGGAAGTTACAGAAACAGAAAAAGAGCTTAAAACAATCAAAAAAAAGGAAAAAGAAGAAAAAAAACCGCGCTTTAAAATTAATAAAAAGAAGTTGTTTGGTGGAGTTTTGGCATTAATAATGCTGGCTATTTTATTTGCCGTTGGTTATTTGATTTTTGAAAAAGCATTTAGCGCTGAGCCTATTGCCAAATTACTTCCTGCGGATTCCACGGTGGCTCTTGTAGAAATTAATACCAATTTTGACCACACCCAACTCAATAAAACTTTCAAACTTCTTCAAAATCACTCTGAATACAGCAAAGAAAATCTCATCAAATTCGCTGAAAATTTCTTTAGTCTTGTTTACGAAACAGATGTGAAACCATGGCTCGGCAGGGAAGTGGGCATTGCCTATATGAATTCCGCAAAAGAGACAAATATCGTTTATGATCTTTATTTTGCCGAAGTATTGAGCCAAACCAATGTCGAAAAGTTTTTACAAAGATACAATCCCACAGAAAATGTTTATACCGGAAATAAAATGTATAGCGTCAAATTTCCCGGAGGTTCAGAGTATGTTACTTTTCTTGATAATTACCTTGTTGCCAGCCCAAGTGAACAGGCTATTTTTCAATTGATTGACACACAAAATTCATCGAATGAAAAACTTTATTCAACCAATCAATACAGAAAAGTCGATAATAATTTACCTTTAAATCGAACCGCTTTCCTATATGTAAATTTCGACCAATTAAACGACAATTTTTTACATAAAGTGCCATTCTTAAATTCAACCGGAGTTTCTTTTTCAATGATCAAGCCTTTTATCAAAGCTTTCGATTCTGAAGGTGCGGCTTTGATTGCTTTGGATAATAATTTTGCCATCCAAACTTTCTTGACTTTGCATACCGAAAATTCTGAAAATTCTTCTTATCTTTCTTTTGATAAAAAATATAGTGCTGATTTTGCCGCATATTTGCCAAAAAATACTTTGGCATTCTGGGGCGGTGAAGATCTAGGCAAGGAATTGGAAAAAATGATTTCCACTTTCAGCGGTGGAGATGATTCAAGTCAGATGTTGGTGGATCAAGTTATACAGAGTTATGTTCAAAAATACTTTGGCCAAGACACTAGCTTTAAAGATGACATTTTACCTTTATTGAAAAATGAATTCTCTTTTTCAATTGAAAAATTAAACGACAAAAATATTTATAAATTGGTTTTTGGATTGGAAAATGCTCAATCTGACACAGTAAAACTTCATCAGCTCGCAAGCAATTTTGCCAGTTACGGCGGCATCTTTGAACCAAAAGTTGTGGATCACACTTTGCCTGACGGGACGGTAGGTCGCGAAATAGTCGCGGCTCCTGAAGAAATTTTGAAAATTGAAAGTACCTACAATAACACTACGATTTACGAGTTAAAAATGGGTAAACAAAATCGCAGTATTTATTATTCAATTATCAATAACCTAGCCGTGATCTGCAGCGACTATGATTCCGTCAAAACAACGCTTGATCTCGTGAAAGGACAGGGCGAAAGTCTCAGCTCTACAGATAGATTTATTCAGGATATTAAGCCTGTTATCAAAGGATCTGATGAAGTAAGTTTCTTCGATTTTGATGGAATTTTGCCTTTGATTTTCAAGCAAAACAATTTACCTCCGGCACTCGGAATCATTTCTTCATTCAGTTCCGGTAAAAATTATTTTAACGATGGCGTTGTCACGATAAATTATTTGCATATCAAGTGATGCATGTCCAAAAAACTTCAGGACATAAAGCTCGAAGATAAAAATAGTGACATCAATTTAAAGCCACCTAAAAAACCGCATCAGAACGGCGAAGTTTTAAATGAAAAAAGAGATCATCTATACAAAAAAGACACTCCGGTCAATGAAGTTCAAGACTTAAAACGCAATACCAAGAAACATTTTTTCTACGTAAGAGGAGAAAAATTCAATCCTCCGAAATCCTTGGGAAATCTTTTGAAAATAGGTTTTTTTGGCTTTCTGATTATTATTTTGATTAATACGATAAATGTTTATTACACGACTAAGAGACTTGAAAAAAATATTTCCAGCGAAGCCTATGCCGGATATTCGCTTTTGCTGGATGCCGGTAAAAGTGCCAGCAAAGTTCAGTTTGATAACGCTTCCGATGCCTTCAAAAAAGCCATAGAAAACTTTGATGAAGTGAAAGCGGAGCTCTGGTTTTTAAGCTCGGATAAATCTTATTACAGCGCTCAAAATAACATTGGATCCAGCGTAAAGGCTTTGGTGGTTGGTGGTGAACATTTTACCAATGCGGGCGGACATTTTCTTGATGCTTTGGAAGAATTTAATAAAATTCCACTTTATTTCGTCACCAAAAATAACAACCCTCAGGCCAACAGCCCTTCGCTTACCGACACGCTTAAAGATGGTCTAAACAAGATAGATCTTGCAACCAAGGAAATAAATCTTGCCTCTCAAGAATTGGCTACCGTGAATGAAAGGAATCTTCCGGGTGAAATAGCTCCACGCGTTGCCGCGGTTAAAGAGCAGGTAAAATCCGTTTCGGATATTTTGGATGCCACGGCCAGTCATTTTCCAGCTCTGTTGAAACTTTTGGGCGATCAATATCCTCATCGTTATCTGATTTTGCTTCAGAACAATAATGAAATCAGACCTTCTGGTGGATTCATTGGCAGTTATGCGCTTGTGGATGTGGACAAAGGTCTCATCAAAAAAATTGATATTCAGGATGTCTATGATATTGATGGTTCATTCAAGGACGTGATAGAGCCACCGGATTTTATGAAACAATTCACGGCAAATTGGCGATTCCGTGACAGTAATTATTCCGCCGATTTTCCCACTTCGGCAAGTAAGTCAAAATGGTTTTTATCAAAGGAAGGTGGGCCAAATGTCGATACGGTTATAGCTATTAATCAGGGCCTATTACAAGATATGTTGGAGATTACCGGTCCAATTCAAGTCGGCAATTTTGGCAAATTAAATTCTGAAAATTATAATCTGCTTTTGAGTTACGTGATTGAAGGAAAAATTTGGGGCCCTCAGGATCCAAAACATATTTTAAAAATTTTCATTCCTGCTTTTGAGAAAGCAATTATGAAAGAAGAAAATATTGGAAAAGTCGGCTCAAAACTTTACAAAGCTATTCAGCAAAAACACATCATGATGTATTCAGCTGATGCTGATGTGGAAGGGCTTTTTGACGCTTTAGGTATTAGTGGAAGAATTTATCAAAATAAACCTGAAGAAGATTACTTGAGTGTGGTTAATTTTTCTGCCGGCGGCACAAAATCTGATCTTTTCATGGAAGAGAATATTCTCCACGATACTTACATCGATCAAAACGGCAATGTAACTGACGAGGTGACAATTAAACGTACCCATCAATGGACAGACGCGGTTTATTATCAGTGGAAAAAACTGCTGGCTACGTACGGCTTCAATACTATGCCGGATCAACTGATAGATATTTTAGGACGTGGTAGAAACAAGAGTTTAATAAAAATATATGTTCCGGAAGGCAGCATTTTGCTTACTTCCACCGACCCAAATCTGACACTCCAATACGATCAAGATGTGAAGAAAAATTATTTCTTTACTTCCATGGAAGTCACAGCCGGCAAAACCGGATATTTGCGCTTCAAATACAGACTTCCTTTCCTTTTGTCTTTCAATAAAGGGGCAGCCGCTTATAAATTAATCGCTCAAAAACAACCTGGAAGCCGTGGCAGCATATTTACCAAGACCGTTCATACCGATTCCGGTATAGAAAATATTTCAGTTTATCCCAAGGAAGCCAAAATAAATTCAGATACTGAAATAAGTTATCCTACAAATTTAGTGTACGATCGTTACTTCTCAGGCATTTGGAAAAAATAAATTTATTTTCTTCCAAACATTTTACCCAGTTCATCCAAAGTCAGCGAAACCATTGTTGGTCTGCCATGAGGACAAGTATAAGGCCTTTTCAGTTTTTCCATTTGCATGATCAAAGCCTGCATCTCAGGCATATTCAATTTTTGTCCGAATTTGATAGCGCTGCGGCAAGACATGTAAGTCAAAATTTCTTCACTGTGACCATGCATTTTAGAAGTATTTTTCTGATTCAAAATATCATCAAGCACGCCTTTTATTACTTCATCCATATTTTCTTTGGCCAAAAAAGTTGGTACCGCGTGCAGCGCAAAAGTATTACCTCCAAACGGTTCAATTTCAAATCCTAATTCAGTAAAAATTTTCATATTTTCCTGAATTAGAGAAACCTCTTCATTACTCAATTCCATTTGCAAAGCCATGAGTAAAGGCTGAATAGACTTTTCCTGATTCTCGAATTGAGAAATAAGTTCTTCAAATCTCACTCTTTCATGCGCCGCGTGTTGATCGATCAGTACCAGCCCACCGTCATTTTCCGCTACGATATAAGAATTAAAAATTTGAGAAATTGGTTTAATATTCAAATTATTCAGTCCGGCAGCTTTTCTGTCATTTAATTCCATCGTGAACTCACCATCTCCAAAACTCTGTGCACGCACACTTTTATTCTCAATCTCTGGCTCAAACAAGCCATTTTGCATTTTGAATTTTTCACGATTCTCATCTTTAGGAAAACTGTCTGACATGTATCTCTGCGATTCCGTAAACCCTTTTGGTATCAAAATATTTTTTTCCAGTGCAACTTTCACGCATCCATAAACAACTTTTATCAGGCTTTGTTGATCTTCAAAGCGAATCTCGGTTTTTCGCGGATGCACATTCACGTCGATTAATGCCGGATCAATTTTTATATTTAAAATAAACACGGGCTTTTTATTTTCCATCAGCATTGAATGGAAAGCTGTTTTAATGGTATTGGCCAATAGAAAATGTTGGATTGGACGATTATTTACGAAAAAATACTGATGCTGACTTGTGCTGCGACTCAGCAGCGGTTTGCCTATAAATCCATCAATTTGAAACGCACTCCCACCATAAAATACCGGCAACATCGCCTCAGCGGTGGCTTTACCGAAAATATCCGCCACGCGCGAAATAAGATCGCTGCATTTCACGAGATCAAAAACAATTTTATCATTATGTGTCAGCTTAAATGCCAAATCAGGATGAGCCAAGGCAATAGTGTTCAAAGTACTTGTGATGTGTCCAAGTTCCGTGCTTTCCTGCTTCAAATATTTTTGACGTGCAGGAGTATTAAAAAACAGATCATAAACTTCAATTTGCGTTCCTGTAGGCATTCCCACTTCTTGTTTACATTTTATTTCTCCACCCACGGATTGAATTTCCATTCCTCCCAAATCTTCAGCGGTTCTACTGCGAATAATCATTTTCGATACGGAGGAAATACTAGCCAAAGCTTCACCTCTAAAACCCATCGTCTTAATTTTCCATAAGTCCGATTCATCTCTGATTTTACTTGTCGCATGTCTTTGCAAAGCCAACTCCAGATCATCTTCCGTCATCCCGCAACCATCATCCGTTATTTTAATAAAAGTTTTACCGGCATTTTTTAACTCTATTTCAATTTTTTTTGCTCCGGCATCGATACTATTTTCCACCAATTCTTTAACAACGCTGGAAGGCCTTTCCACTACTTCACCAGCGGCAATCTGATTGATCAGACTTTCAGGTAAGACTTTGATAATCGACATGTATCTTATTTAGAAAAATTGATATTCAACTTCACGGATTTTGTTGTGCCATCTTTGAAGGAAA
>Ga0172369_10004617_pt1 | contig 17359 bp, 17 predicted proteins | sample LakKiv25m_FD_114539 | JGI IMG/M metagenome (GOLD analysis project Ga0172369, IMG submission 114539) | Freshwater microbial communities from Kabuno Bay, South-Kivu, Congo - kab_022012_11.25m | ecosystem: Environmental > Aquatic > Freshwater > Lake | place: Democratic Republic of the Congo...
AGGGCAAGAAAGGTTGCGTCTCGTCCACGGGGATGCCCGTGACGTCGACCTGGCGGCTGTCGTCCCCTTCGGCGTCGCTTTTGGTGTGGCCGGGAATCTGCCGTATTTTGCGGCCAACCCTATCATCCGGCACCTGCTGGAGGGGGAGCCTCGGCCGGCTGAAATGGTCGTGATGGTTCAGCGGGAGGTGGGCCAGGAGATCGCCGCCCCGGAGGGGCACTTCTCGTTGCTGTCTGTTTCGGTCCAGGTCTATGCGACAGCCGAGATCCTTTTTCACGTGCCGGCGGAAGCCTTCGACCCACCCCCGAAGGTTTGGTCGTCGGTGCTTCGGCTTGCGCTCCGCGAACAGCCGCTTGTGCCCGGGTGCCGTCGCGAAGCCTTCTTTGGGCTGGTCTCGCGTACGTTTCGAAATCCCCGGAAACAGATTCACAACGCGCTGGCGCAGGGAACCTGGCTGCCGCCCGAAGGATCTGACGAAGCGCTGGCGACCGCTGGAATCGACCCATCGCGCCGGGCCGAGACGCTGACCATCGGCGAGTGGATCGCGTTGCTCGACGCTTGCGAGGCCATTCGTGGCCGGGCGTAGGCCCCTGGTGAGCCCTGCGCCGGCGAAAGTGAATCTCTCGCTGCAAGTCGGAAAGCGGCGTGCCGATGGCTTCCACGAGATCGACACGGTGCTCCAAACGCTGGGCCTGGCCGATGAGGTTCGGCTGGGCTTCCGCGGACGCGCGGCTGTTACCATGAGTGGCCCGTTTGTAGCCGGAACGCCAGCGGACGAGTCGAATCTTGCGTGGCGTGCAGCGGTCGAACTCGCACGTTTGTTGGGCCGTTCTCTGCAGGGGTTCTCGATCCACCTGGACAAACACATTCCGCCGGCTGGTGGGCTTGGTGGAGGGGCGTCCGATGCCGCGACAACGCTGCGGCTGCTCCAGCGTGCGTGGGGCGGCGTCACCGAGGACGCTGTGCTTGATGCGGCAAATACGGTCGGAAGCGACGTGGCGTTCTTTCTCGTTGGAGGCACCGCGAGGGCACAGGGCCGAGGTGACCGAGTGTCGCCGCTCGCGGACCACCCCCATCGCGAAATTGTGCTGTTCATCCCGCCATCAACTATCGAGAACAAGACTGCGCGCATGTTCGCGGCATTCGATGCGCTGGCGCCCAGGCACGATGCGGCCCTGGGTGAACGGGCCGTGCCGGTGACCCGAGTGTCGAGGGCCGAAGACGTGGTCAACGCGTTTGAGACAGTGGCCTATTCCGTCTTCCCGGGGCTTGGGGACCTGCAGACGGCCATCGAGAAGCGCATCGGCGAGCGCGTCTGCCTCGCCGGGGCGGGGCCCACGCTGTTTTGGATTGGTAACAGTGGGCAAGGTGCGAGCGTTGCAGCAAGGGCCGCGGGGCTGCCCTGTACTGTGATCGAAACCGCCACCGCCGGATCACTGTGGCAGCCCTGATTGCAGGCTGGGTGGCGGGGTACGCGATGGCCCTGGTGGCGACCGCCGCTCTGACGTTTCTCGCCACACGCGACCGTGCAGCCGGATTTGTCAGCCGCTGGATCTCGGAAGAGGTTCCTGTTGCATTGCTCGCGGTGCCGGCGTCGATGGGTTCGATGGTTGGTTGGACCTTCGTTGGGCTTGTGGCGGGTGCCGTCTACGAGGCAGGGGGACTCGAGGACCAGCCCGACGGGCTTGGGAGCCCTAGCTGGCCGTTCTCTCTCGTGATGGTGGCGCTGGCGCTGTTCGCGGTCTTCCCCCTGGTGGTGCTGGCACGGCGCTACTGGTGGCTCTGGGCGCTGCTGTCGGCATCGTTCGCAGCGCTGTTCGGCTGGCTGCTGCCTGTACTCGCGACCCGATGATATAATTCGCCGTCACATCAACGACTGGTTGAACGGGGAGGCGCGCGTGCCGGGCACGATAATCGACATGCACGTGCACACCACCAAAGGCGCCTCCGATTCGATGCTCAACCCCGACGATCTGATCACCGAGGCCGCGCGCGTCGGGCTCACCGGGGTGAACATGACCGAGCACGACCGCATGTGGGAGTCGTGGGATCTCGCGCCATTTCGGAAGAAGCACGATCACATCTTCGTTTCGAACGGGATGGAAGTGTCGACGGACATGGGCCACATCCTCGCGATCGGGCTGAAAGGGTACGCTCCCGGGATTCGGCACCTGGCCAAGCTACGTGAGGTTGCCGACGAGCAGGGCGCCTTCCTCGTCGTCGCCCATCCGTTCCGCCACTTCTTTGATCCGGTGCACTTCAAGCGAGAGGGCAAAGAGCCGTTCAACCTGACCCCCGAGCAGGCGTGCGGACTGCCGGTATTTCAACTGGTTGACGGCATCGAAGTGCTCAACGGCTGCAATACGCCGCGCGAGAACTACTTCGCACTGCAAGTCGCGAAGCTGCTCGGGAGGCCGGGAACCGGTGGGTCGGACGCGCATTCGACCCAGGGCATTGGCTATTTTGTGGCGGTTTTCGAAGAGAACCTCGAGAGCCAGGAACAGATGGTGGAGGAGATGCACCGTGGCAGGTTCTGGCCCGGGAATGGACTCGCGGAAGGCAAGCTCCAGAACTACTGGGAGAACGCTGAGCCGGTTGCGTTCTACGAGTAGCGACATGGTCTGGCGCCCGCGGAGCCAGATGCCAGCGGAGCGCAAACTGCAGTCCAGGGTCTGGGGGGCCGCCCGGCCTTTGCATGTCCCGACTCTGAGCAGGCACGGGACGAGCGCGATTCCGACTGGCGATTCGTGGCAATGACGTCTGGGCACGGCACGGTGGACGAGCCCGCGAATGGCTCGGGTGGTCCGTTGGTCCGGCTTTGGGCCGCGGTCGCCTTGATGGTCTCGCTGGCGGCTCCGGGAATCGCACTGCGATTTGCCGGTGTGGAGCCGCCGGCGGCCGCTGGCGCTGCTATCTTTGGGCTCTCGATCCTTGCGGCGGCGTTTCTGCTGAGCTGGGCAGCCGAGACGGCGGAGATGGACATCTCGCAGGGACTCGCCCTCGCGATCATCGCCTTCATCGCGGTTCTTCCGGAGTATGCGGTCGACGTGGTCCTGGCCTGGCGCGCCGGTGGCGATCCCGCGGAAGCCGCGCAGGGGCTGCCGATTGCGAACATGACTGGCGGGAACCGTCTACTGATCGGCATCGGCTGGCCGCTCGTGTTCGCGCTGTTCGTCTATCGAACGCGCATCGGGCAGCTCGTGGTCGACAAACAGCGCTCGCTCGAGTTGACCTTTCTGGCCGTCGCCACGCTCTATGTGATCTTCATCCCGCTCCGCCACACAGTCAGCATCATCGACTCGATCGTCCTCGTGTCGATGTTCCTGATGTACCTGAACTTCACGAGCCGCGTGGAATCGGAGGAGGTCGAACTGGTCGGCCCGGCGCGGGCCATGGGGAGATTGCCGAACACGCGGCGACGGCTCGCAGTGGGCGCGTTGCTGGTCTACAGCGCGGCCGCAATCTTCTCGTCGGCTGAACCATTCGCGGATGCGCTGATCCATCTGGGGCACAGGCTGGGGGTTTCGGAGTTCGTTCTCATCCAATGGCTGGCGCCGCTCGCTTCCGAATCGCCAGAAGTGCTGGTGGCCGGACTGCTGGCCTGGCGCGGCCGGGCAGCGGTTGGCATGGGTGCGCTCATTTCTTCCAAGGTGAACCAGTGGACGTTACTGATCGGCACATTGCCGATCGCGTTTCTCGTCTCCCACGGGAGCTTCTCCTGGACGGGGGGGCTTCCGCTTGATGGCCGTCAAAGGGAGGAGATCTTTCTGACGGCCGCGCAGTCGGCCTTTGCGATCGCCGTGTTCGCCAATCTCAAGATGGGCCGGCGAGAGGCGCTGGCACTCTTCTTGCTCTTCGCCACACAACTCTTCATCACGGACGAACGGGCGCGGGTGCTCTTCGCCACCGCCTACACGGCGCTGTGCGTGATCGTCCTCATCGTGAACCGGAAGGAAGTCCCGACGACGGTTTCGTCGGCATGGCGAATCATGCTTGGCCGGTCGGTGGATGCGGAGGCCGAAACGGACAGATGATCTGAGTCTTCGCCGTCGGCGTCGCCGGAGGCGTGGCGGGGGGAGCATTTTGGAGGAAGGTGGTACGCCCGGTAGGACTCGAACCTACGGCCTTTAGGTCCGCAACCTAACGCTCTATCCGCTGAGCTACGGGCGCCCGTAAACCTGTGGTGCCGAAGGTGAGATTTGAACTCACACGCCCGTGAAGGACACTACGCCCTGAACGTAGCGCGTCTGCCATTCCGCCACTTCGGCTCCCGTAGTCCATTATGGGAGGCACCCATCGAGCGTTCAACCGCGCCCGTGGGCGTCCCGTGCGTCCGTAGCGCTTCAAGACGGCCGGCTACCGGAGATGGTGGGACGCTACCGAAAGGCTGCCACCCAGGCCTGGTGGCAGCACCGGCGAAGCAGGGCATCGAGGCGGCGTCTCAGTTCGATGGGATTTGTCATGTGGAGTTGGCCTGCCACGCGGACGCGATGCTCGTCGCTCAGGGCGCTGGGGGCGGGGAGGGGCGGGGAGCGCCTGCGGAAGCGGGAGCCAGGTGGCATATCGGTGGCATTGCGCAGAGACAGCATTCCTCTAGGCTGATCTTCGGGCTGGCCGAAGTCCGTTGCTCAGCGGCAGATCGCACCTTTGCGACCAATTGCGACCGGGCCAACCAACTCAGCAAAGGAGATCCCAGTGTTCAAAACGCGGTTCACGGAGCTGTTTGGCGTGCAGCATCCCATCGTCCAGGGTGGGATGCAGAATGTGGGCACGGCCGACCTTGTCTCGGCGGTCGCCAACGCCGGTGCGCTCGGTTTCATCACGGCGCTTACCCAGCCGACCCCGGAGGCCCTCCGCAAGGAGATCAAGCGCTGCCGGGAGATGACGGACAAGCCCTTCGGCGTCAACCTCACCATGCTTCCCACCATCAACCCGGTGCCCTACGACGAGTACCGTGAGGCCATCATCGATGGCGGCGTGAAGATCGTCGAGACTGCGGGCAGCAGCCCCGGCGCCCACATGCCCGCCTTCAAGGCGGCCGGCATCAAGGTGATCCACAAGTGCGTGGCGGTTCGACACGCTCTTTCGGCGGAGCGTGTGGGCGTCGACGCCATCAGCATCGATGGCTTCGAGTGCGCCGGCCATCCCGGCGAAGACGACATCCCCGGTCTCATCCTCATTCCCGCCGCCGCCGATCAGATCAAGATCCCGCTTGTGGCCAGCGGCGGTTTTGGCGATGGTCGCGGCCTGGTGGCGGCCCTTGCTCTCGGCGCCGAGGCGATCAATATGGGGACTCGGTTCATGGCCACCAAAGAGGCGCCCGTCCACGAGAACGTCAAGCTCCAGATCGTGGCCAACGACGAGCGTGCCACGGATCTTGTGTACCGCAAGTTCCACAACACCGCGCGCGTGGCGAAGAACGCCATCTCCCAGGAGATCGTGCGCATCTCGGCGCTTCCCGATTCGAAGTTCGAAGACATCGCGAGTCTGGCTTCGGGCCAGCGCGGACGCACCAACGTGCTCGAAAGCGGCGATGTGAACGGCGGAGTCTGGTCCGCCGGGATGGTGCAGGGCCTCATTCACGACATCCCGACCTGCGCCGAACTCGTGAGCCGGATTGTCAACGAGGCGGCTGAAATCATCAATCGGCGGCTCGGGTCGCTCTGCGTGGCCGGGGCGCCTGCGAAGTAGCGTCGCGATGGCAACGGTGGCTCGTGGTCGAGGCTCCCGCGGGCCCGCGGGTCCTCGGCCTGTCCACTGCCAGCATGCCCTGGCGACTAGCGGCCGTGGAACTCCGGCGTGCGCCGTTCCGCAGTAGCGCGCACACCCTCGCGGAAGTCGTCGGTCCGGCGCAGCCAGTCCTGCTCGACCTGCTCGTGGTCGGTGGCCTCCCGCACCCGTTCCGCCAGCCCTCGGCGCAGCGTCCGGCGAATTGAGCGCACCGCCAGCGGCGCCGAGCTTGCGATCTCGAGCGCGAACTCGCGCGCTGCGGACCGCAGGCTCGCGAGTGGCACGAGCTGTTCACAGAGCCCCAGCCGTAGCGCCTCTTCCCCGTTGACGCGACGGCCGGTCAGGAGCATGTGTGCTGCCGTCTGCTTGCCGACGATCTCGGGCAGCGTGACCGTGAGGCCGAACCCGTGGTGGAAACCCAACCGGGCGAAGTTGGCGCTGAATCGGGCCTCCGGGCTTGCCACGCGAAAGTCAGCCGAGAGCGCCAATCCCAGGCCACCACCGATCGCGGGCCCCTGGATGGCCGCCACCACAGGGGTGGCGGCCTCAAACAGCCGCACCGCCTCGTAGTAGAGGTGGTTTCGGCCCGCCCGGCCGCCGGGCGCCGGTACCGGTACCGGAGCGGCGGTCGCGCCGCTACCAGCGAGTTGTGCACCGGCGCAGAACGACTTCCCCTGCGAAGCCAGCACGATAACGCGGCAGTCGGTTTCCCGGTCGAGCGCCTCGTATGCGTCCGCCAGGGCCGAGATCAACGTGAGGTCGAAGTAGTTGTGCGGCGGTCGCTGGATATCGACCGTCGCCACGTACCCATCGATGTCCACGAGGATATCCGGGAAACTGCCGAATTCTGCCATGCCAGCCCTCCTTGGCCTGTTGGACCCACTGCGGCGGGACAACCGCATCATAGTGCTTGTGCTGGTTCGGAGCGGGTTCCTGGACGCACCGATGGCCGTTCGCCGGCACGGCCGCTGCTGCCGGTTGGTGGCGGCCCGGGCGCGAGCGTGAGCCAAGTCCAACTCCCGCCGGGCATCGTGCGTTGGCCGGGGCCGGCGCGGCCCTCTCCGGGGGTTCAGTCCCTTCCGCACCAGACGAAATATGGAGTATTGGGCGTGCGTCGCTTGGCAGTGCGAAATTGTCAGAAGGGATCGACGAAGGGTGGCAATCGCGACTGAACCGCTGCGCACGCTCGCCAGGAACGGCCTCCTTCCCGGCACGAGCCTACGGCTCCACGTTGATCAGCAGGACTCGGGCGACGTAGTCCTGGCAACAGTCGTCGAAATGATTACCGGTGATCGCCTGGAGGTGTTGGTTCCTATCTTTCAGAGACGGATGCGACCTATCGCACCGGGAACCGTTGTTCGTTGCGAATACTTTCACCGGCGGAAGCTGCACCGTTTCTTCTCGGAAACGCTGGGCCACAGCGCCGACCGGGCATACGAATACCTGGCGACGCCGGAAGACATCGAGGTGCGCGAACGCCGGGATGCCTTCCGGCTGGAGACATCCATTCGCCCGCATGAGCTGACGCGAATAGTCGGCGGCTACGGCTTCGACGGCGGAGCAGCCGGCGAACCGATACCTGCGACAATTACCGACATCAGCGTTGGCGGTCTGTGTCTGATGTCTTCGGCGCGGTTCACTGCCGCGGATCGGCTGTCGGTCCACGCTGACCTGGGAGATTCCGGGGTCTTCGCGGCTCTGCTGCGTGTGGTCAGCATCGATCCACCGCCCCCGGGATATCGCAACCGTCGTGTGCACTGCCAGTTCGCCGAGATTTCAAAGCGTGATCGCGATCGCATCGGCCGATACCTGATGAAACGGCAGATCGAACAGCGGCGAGACGGGACCCTCTAAGCCGAAAGGGAAACGCAGTTGTCGGCGACCGTGCTTCTCGTCGTCTGCGGGATGGCGTTGCCGGTTCATGCTGCCTGGAGCATGAACCGGGCGCGTTCAATGGAATCGACGTAGAGGCTTAGCAGGCGTTCTTCACCCACATGAACTTCGGCGGAGAGGGCGGATACGTCTTCCCAACCTCCCTGCTCGTAGCACCCGATGAGCGGCTGCACCGAGCGGTCCGCGCTTCTGCAGAATCGCCGCCTCGATCTCTGGGGCGAGCGGCAGCCGTGCGATCGCCTGGTCGAGGGGCATCCCGGTGAGCAGGTCGACGCAGGAAAGCGATGCCGCGAGCAGGTACTTTCCTCGGTCGGACCCGTTGCCGGATTCGACCGCGAGTGACTCGCAAAACACCCCATGGCTTAACGACTGGACCAGCTCGAATCCGGCCTTACGAGTGGTGAGGCCCCCCAGGAACATGAGCATGGCGATCCGCCGGAGTTCGTTGTCGCCGAGGAGCACGAGCGCATGGCGGATCGACTCAACGCGCCGAATCTGGGCGGCTGCAACAGAGTTGGCGAACGCAAGGAGCTTGTACGTGAGCGAGGGATCGGATTGAACAACGATCTCGAGCCGATTGAGATTGAGGTTGGGTTCGCTCACAACCTCGAGGAGCCGGACGTGCTGCGCGGATGATCCCCGAAGGCCGGAGCGCTGCACGTTGGTCGGCCGCCCTACCGCATACCACTGGAAGAAGTCGACCCTTCGAAGACCGCCAGTGCCAGGTCCACGTCGGTCTCCACCTTCTCGGCGAGCACTTTCAGGCCCTTTGCCCGGGCAAGTGAGGCAATGGCCCTGAACGCGTGCCCGTCCGCGGCCTGCATGTCAATCTTCGCGATTTCGGCAGTCCCCTGTGCCTCACGAATCCGGTCGGGTGTGGTCACATCGTCGAGCGCTAGCCGGAAACCATCCCTGCGGGCCTCGCGACAGGCCCGCAGGACCTCGTAGTCGAAAGGGATGTCCTCGAGAACTTCCAGCACAAACGACCGTGACGGGTGGAGCACAGACGAGACTCCGGGGGCCAGGAGTTCCTTCGTCACGTTGATCCAGGCGGGTAGTCCACCGGTCAGCGACGCGAGGCCGTCGACAATCACACCCTCGACCATCACCTGCGCGCTGGCGGCACTTCCGTCTTCGAATATCGCGCGGGTGTCAGCAGAATGTCTCCGAAACAGGATCTCGAAACCGACGACCTTGTGGTCCCTGTCCCAGATTGGCTGGCGCGCAACAAGAAAGGGGACCGGTGCGGTGATCATGGGACAGCTCGTCGCGTCGTCGTGTCCAGAACGTTGCCCTAGGCGGCCGCGTCCCACGCGGCGTCGACAGCACGGTTTCGCCCCGCCCGCTTCGCGGCGTACAGTGCCACATCGGCGGCTCGGACCAGTTGCGAGGCGGTCTGCCTGCTACCCGCCAGATAAACCGCGACGCCAACACTCACCGTGACGGCGAACTCGTCACCCGAGTTGCTCCTAATGACGCTCGTTGCGATCGTCCTACGGAGTCGCTCGGCGATTTCGATGGCCTGAGGCCGGCCCGCGTCTGGAAGGACAACCACGAACTCATCTCCGCCGACCCGGGCAACAAGATCTGCCTGACGAATGCCTCCCAGCAGGATTTCCGCGACACGCTCGACCGCAAGGTCGCCAACCTGGTGGCCAAACCCATCGTTGATGCGCTTCAGCTCGTCGATGTCGATGGCGAGCAGCGAAAGGGTCTTTCCAGTCTGGGTGGCGGCCTGTAACCGCTCTTCGAGGAACTCGTCGCAGCGCCGGCGGTTCGCCGCCCCGGTGAGTGGGTCTGTTGTTGCGGCCCGGCGCAGTTCCTGGTTCTCGGCCCCAAGGTGGATGGTCTCAGCTTCCGTTTCGAGACTGAGTCGCACCAACTGCTCGTTCGCCATCGAAAGGATTCCCGCCGCGGAGCGAAGCGATGAGGCGCGAAGGTCAAACAGAGCGCGCGTCGCTGTAGCGTCCGTCGCAGCGCGAGCGAGCACGCGGTCGGCTGCTTCTCTGGAAAGGTGCCAGAGCGGGTCGCAAAGGTTCCAGAACGCCTCGTGCAGCTCTGACAGGCCGGCCTGGCCGGTCAACACGTCGGCGCCAGCGGAGGAGGCGCCGAGCATGCGCGCGTAGGGCCGGTCATGGACTGGCGATGTGTCCGGATCGAGGTGCCAGCGAACCGCAGCCACCACTTCCGCGGGGAGAGCCCAGCGCTCGCACAGCGCGGCGCCAAGCGCAGCATGGTCGAAGCCGTAGGCTTCACGCTCTGCCTCGGACAGCCGCGACCGGCTTCCTGACACTTCGGCAAATATTCTTGGAAATTGCTGTGCGTCATACTCTGCGAGTGCGAGCACGCCAATTTCATGGACGAGTCCGCCGAGGAAGGCCTCTTCCCCATGCCAGTGTCCGACGACCGTTGCAAGGGTTCGAGCCACGCATGCGGCATCGACGCACCGTTCCCAGAAGCGCTCATAGTCAAAGAATCGCGTTGAACCACGCCGACTTGTGCGAACGAGCGAGAATCCCAGGGCCAGCGCGCGGACTGACCTGAGTCCCAGCACCAGGACGGCTTCGCGAATTGTGCGCGCGGGAAAGGATCGTGCGTAGAGCGCTGAATTGGCTGTCTTGACCACCCTGGCCGCGAGTGCGGGGTCGGCACTGAGGATGGTGGTGAATTCGTCGACCGTCACGGTCTCGCGCTCTCCGAGTGCGATAACCTGCCTTGCCACCGCTGGCAGTGACGGCAACCGGTTCGATGCCAGGACCGTATCCAGTTTGGTTGGTTTCACCATGCTGTCACGTCTTTCCAGTGGTTCTTTTCTTCGAAACTGCCTCGAACGACTGCGTGGCCTGTGGACTCGCGCGGGGCAATTGTCGAACCTGGTTCGACTCCAACTGCGCTAGCCCGCTCACTCACAATTGGACTATCGTCACAAGCGAGCTGTAGTTGAGCCACCCTTGAGACAGGTCCGGCGTCCCCATCGACTCAGCGCGGGGGCGTCAGGCCAACCGCGACAGGTTCTGTCGGGGTTCCGGCGGTTGACACCCAATCGCCACTTTCGCGCCACTCCCGCGCTACCGCTCTCCAACATCTTCTTATGACACTTGCATGTGTCCGGGGATTACGCTTCCCGTCGTGCATCGAGAGATGTGCAGCACTTCGATGTGCGAAAGGGCAAACCCGTCGTGAGGCGGGGACGCAAAGCCACGGGTCTGACGCCGCCAGCGGCAAGATCGCCGGGCCACCGAAACACGAAGAGCTCCAACTAACTGGAGGTTCTTCGCCATGTTCAGGGCAGCAACCGCAACCGTCGCCGCGCCCCGCGCCCGCACCCTGGGACTCGGACTGATCGTCGCCGCCGTGGCGCTTCTATCACTCTTCGCGCGCACGGGTAACGCGAGCGCGGGTTTCGCATGGTGCGCCGATGACCCGATCATCTCGGTCAACGGCCAGGACATTCAGGTTTGGGTCAACGTGCCCTCTGAGGACCTTGACCAGGTGAAGGTCGCGCGCGTTGAGTTTCACGTGCCCAGGAACGCCGACGCCAGGATCGTCTTCGTCGACGAGAACTTCTTTCCCGAGAAGGCAACCGTCAAGAAGGACCTGCCTGCCTGGGATGGCAAGGGCGACCTTGTCGTAGAGGTGAAGATCCGCATTGACACCAGGGGAGACGGAACTGCCTTCCCAATCGGCGCTGAGGTCATCGACGCCGCGGGTACAACCTGGTACGACGGCACCTCCGACGAGGAACTCGCGTTCACCGCTGTTGCATTCTCCCCGAACGGACATCGAAGTCGGAACTCCTTCGACACACCCGCGTCTCGTTAGTTGCCGGCAATGCTTTCTGTGATATCCGCAACGAACGAAACAGGAGGGAGCGAATTCTGATGGAACCCCGTCGCGAACGTAATGTTCAGGCAGTGGTCTTCGCCGTCTTCGCGCTCGCAACGGCAGCCCAGGCCATCGCGAGCGCAAGGGGCGCCCTGGTCGACGGGCGCGAGCTCGTCGCCGCACCGATGATCTTCGCTTTGGTCGTCGTCTGCCGCCTGTTCCCCCTTCACATCGGGTACAAGCGGAAGATGCTTACCGACAGTGCGCCTTTGTTTACCGCTGTTCTCATCCTCGAGCCATGGCTGGCCGGCGCTGTCGCTGGCGGCGGAATGGCCGTGGCCGAGCTGGCGGGCAAGGGCACGGGCTATCGCAACCTCAAGCAGCTTGTCTTCAACTCCAGCCAGCGCCTTCTGAGCGTGATCGCCGCCGCGACGGCCTTCCACGCCCTCACCACGGCCGACCTGACCCATCCCAGCCTGTCGCTCGGCATCGCTGCCGCTGTGGCTGTAGCGGTCCAGTTCGCCATCAACGATCTCCTCCTTCTCACGGTTGTCGTGGCGCAGATGGGCCGCAGCGTCCTCAACGATTGGTTCATCGACCGGAGTGACATCCCCTACGACCTCGCGCTCTACGCCTCGGGCTTTATCTTCGCCCTGGCGGCAAGTTTCAGCGTTGCCCTGTTGCCGCTGATCGTCTTTCCTCTGGCAGTCTTTCACCGGGCGATGCGCACGCAGGTGACGCTCCGCTCGCAGACGCGCAAAGCGGTTGAAGCGCTCGCCGATGTGGTCGACATGCGCGACCCCTACACGTTCGAGCACTCGCATCGGGTCGCGGACTATGCCCGTGGCATCTGCATCCACCTCGGGCTGTCTCAGGACATCACCGAGGAGATCGTTGCTGCAGCGCGCGTCCACGACGTCGGCAAGCTCGGAGTGCGTGACGCTGTCCTCCTCAAAACCGGCCCTCTGACCGACGAAGAGTACGCTGAGATCAAGCAGCATCCGGACATCGGCGCCCGCCTGACCGCCCGCTTCCCGGACTTCGGGAGGGGCACCCTTTACATTCGCCACCATCACGAACGATGGGATGGGACAGGCTATCCGTTGGCTCTCAAGGGCGACCAGGTCCCGCTCGGCTCTCGCGTCATCTCGGTTGCGGACGCCTACGACGCTCTCACCTCGACCCGGGTCTACCGGCCGGCGCTCGCCGAAGACGTGGCCCGCGCCGAATTGGCCCGCGTCTCGGGTTCACAGCTCGACCCGGAAGTGGTTTCGGCGCTCTTTGCCTCGAAGGGATGGGAAGCCATCTCCGCCGAGCGTCCCGCGGAGTTCGCTGCCGCTGTCGCGGCGCCAGCCTAATCAGGAGGAAGGCGATGGAAACGGAAGCTGGTCGCGTGCCGGTCGCACGGTCGGCAGAATCGCACGACCTTCTCGAGGCTGTCATGAGCAGCACACCGCTTGCCGTTTTTATTGTCCAGGACGGCCTTGTGCGGTACGTCAACAAGCAACTGCAATCCTGGACGGGCTACACCGAGGAGGAACTCCTCGGCAAGGATGCCCTCTACCTGGTGCCGCCTCAGGAACGCCAGATGGTGCGGGCGGCCGCGCGCAAGGTGCTCGCCGGCGAAAGTCAGGAGCAGTACGAATATCGCCTGGTCACTCGGTTCGGCGAGAGCCGCTGGGTTCTTGGCAGCGTTGCCGGGATCGAGTTTCTGGGCAAACCGGCCATCATGGGCAACTTTGTCGACATCACAGTGCGCAAGCTCCTCGAACAGCAGCTTCAGCGGCAGGCGTTCTATGACGCCCTCACCGGTCTCCCCAACCGCGTGCTCTTCACCGATCGCCTGGAGCATGCCCTGGAGGGCGCCCGCCGCCGGGCCGAACCCGTCGCGCTCCTCTTTCTCGACCTCGATGGCTTCAAAGCCGTCAACGATCGCTTCGGGCATGCCAAAGGCGACGAAGCGCTGGCGGAAGTAGCCTCGCGGCTGACCGGCCTTATCAGGCGCGAGGACACGCTGGCCCGGATAGGCGGTGATGAGTTCACCGTCCTCCTGGAGGGGGCTCATGCGGAGGCCGATGCACTCCACGTCGCGGAGCGGGTGGTCACCGAAATGCGCAAGCCTTTCGAACTCTGGGGCCACCGGTTGCGGCTCGGAGTGAGCGTCGGCCTTGCCCTGAGCGAGCCAGAAGGCGCAGAAGCAAGCGAGTTGATGCGGAGGGCTGATATCGCACTCTACCGCGCCAAAGCAGTCGGAAAGTCCCGCGTCATCCTCTTCCACGAAGGAATGAGCCTCGAGGCCGCCTGAGTGGGTGATTCTGAACGCCGGCTGGTAGCCCTTGATCTGAACGGGAACGGCCACCAGTCGCGTCCGGGCGTCGGGGCCAGGCCGATCGGCGGGCATGCCCGGGGGCCGGTTCCCTGGCCGCTTCCCCAATCGAAGCGCGTTTGGGCCACATGCTGACACGCCTCCCCAGGGCCGACATCTCGGCGCTTTTCGGCACCTCCAGGACCCCCACCGGTGAGGCGAGTGTTCACAATCCCCACCCCCACCACATCGTCCCAACAAGCGCCGCCACGCCGAGCGCAGCCGCCAGGAACGCGACACCGCCGAGCGCGGAGCCGTTCGGCGGCCTTCGTACCGGCCGCTTGTCTGCCTCGGCCAGGGCTGGCTTTGCCACCGATGCACTCCATCGCGCGACGATCGCTTCGACATCGAGCGGCGCTGCCGTCGTCGGTGGGCCCGAAAACGTGTTCGCGTTGACTTTCTCGATGCGCTCGTTGAGGGTGCTGATCGCTGTGCGGACCGCCATCGCGGTGTCGGCATGGGCGACCCGCGCCAGTGTCTTCTCCACATCCGAGCGCACCCGGAGGGCATCGGGTAGGAAGCCCATCTGTTCGCGTTCCAGCAGCTTACGTGCCCACCAGAGCTCATCGTAGGGCGCATTCAGGTCTGCGAATGGCTGGCCCTCGCCCGGCAGGTTCGCAAAGCGGCCTTCGGTCTGCGCCTGCCGAATGAGCGATTCGGTCCACGCCTTCCAGGACATACCCTGCGGCTTCTTATCCGTCACCTGCCCCACCGGGTGGCTGTTGCACTCTGGCCTCGCGTCGCATTACGTGCAGGTCCGCGGGCGGGAGCTCAACCGTCCAATCCTTGCGCGCAGCCACGCCCATGACCTCGTACGGCCGCGCCGCGATCTCGACTTCGAGCGCCGGACCCGGCCCAACCGGTTCAAGTCGTAGCGTGTGCGTCGTCCCGTAGCCAAACTCCTCCACGATCGCTCCTTCGAACAGGTTCATCGCGGATGGATCGCGTGGAACGCTGCGGTGAATCACGACCCGCTCCGCCCGGACGCAAACATCGACTGCGTCACCAGTGCTGAAGCTTCCCTGGCCGCCGTGGTTCGAGCAATGGAGCGTCACGCCGCGCACGTCCACTACCGGGGAGCCACCCTCGCACCCGACCACCTTGCCTTCGAAGATGTTGGCCACTCCGGTCAGCTGGGCCACACGTCGTGACGTCGGCCGGCGAAAGACGGCCTCCCGCTGGTCGAACTGGAGCACGCGCCCCGCGTCGAAGACTGCTAGCCGATCGGCGAGCAGATGCGCTTCACGCAGATCGTGCGTGACGAAGACAATCGTCAGGCCGAGCTCACCTCGCAGTCGCAGCAGTTCCCGGCGGAACTGCGCCCGCAACGACTCGTCGAGTGCGCTGAACGGTTCGTCGAGCAGCAGCAGCCGGGCTTCGCGACCAAGGGCACGCGCCAGCGCCACGCGCTGCTGCTGGCCGCCGCTGAGCGAACGCGGTCGCCGGTCTTCGAGCCCTTCCAGGCGGAGCGCGGCGAGGAGCCGCCTCACCCGCTCACGCCGCGGCGCCGCCCCATCCCTGGGCATGCCAAACGCCACGTTTTCGGCGACGGTCATGTGGGGAAACAGGGCCAGGTCCTGTACGACATAGCCGATCGGCCGGGCCTGGGGCGGCAGGTTGATGCCACGGGCCGAGTCGTATACAGCCTCCCCGTCGATCGAGATCCGCCCGCGCTCGGGACGGACCAGCCCCGCGATCGCCTGCAAGGTGACGCTTTTGCCGGCGCCCGAGTGGCCGAACAACACCACGATCTCATCCTGCGCCTCGATCGAGGCCTCACAGGTGAACGCGCCAAGCCGGAGCCTGGCCTCGAACTCGAAGCTCATGACAGCCCCGGAGCCCGCGACGCGACCGCGCGGAACAGCACAAGCACGACGAGCGCAACGCACAGCAGGATGAGTGAGAGGGCGATCGCGCCCGCAAGGCCCAGTGATGAGCCCTCGAGGGCGCTGATCACGGCGAGTGGCATCGTCTGGGTCTTCCCTTCCAGGTTCCCGGCGAAAATTAGCGTTGCGCCGAGTTCGCCCATGGCGCGGGCCCAACAGAGCACGATTCCGGCAAGGAGCGCGGGCCAGGCCTGGGGAACGGTAATCCGGAAGAATGTCCGCGCCCGCGACGCCCCCAGCGTGTGGGCGACCTTCTCGAATTGCGGATCGACCGCTTCGAAGCCGCTCTTTGCCGCGCGGACGTAGAAGGGTGCTGCGACCAACAATTGCGCCATGATGACGGCAAGAGTGCGGAACCCGAAGGTGAACCCGGTCCAGGCCTCGATCGGTTCGCCGACCAGCCCGTGTCGTCCGAAGGCGGTGAGGAGCGCGACCCCGGCGACTGTCGGCGGCAGGACTATGGGCAGGTCGATCAGTGCATCAAGGGCAGCCACGCCGCGGAAGCGGGCTCGCGCCAGCAGGTAGGCGACCGGCGTGCCAAGCAGGAGCGCAAGGCCGACCGTAGCCGTCGAGGTCCAGAGCGAGAGTGTGAGCGCCTGCTGGACCTGCGACGTGCTGAGGAGCTCCCAGGTTCGGGGTTCGTGCAACGCCCGGTCGATGAGCCCGGCGAATGGAACGAGGAAGAAGACCCCAAACGCCAGGCCCAGGAAGACGACGGTCGCCGTTGCGGCACGGTCGTTGCTAGACACGTCGAGCGTCCACCTCACGAATCACTGCGGCTTGCCGAAGCCGTACTTGGCGAGGATTGCCTGCCCGTCCGCCCCAAGAATGAACACGACCCACGCTCTTGCTGTGGACGCGTTCTTCGCGCCCTTAAGCGCCGCAATCGGATAGGTGGCGATGACGTTGTACTGCGTCGGGATCTGAATCACCTTCACATCGTTGGCAGCGACACTTGCGTCGGTGCTGTACACGATCCCGGCGTCGGCCTCGCCCAGCTGGACCTTCGTTAGGACTGCGCGCACGTTCGCCTCGTTGCTCTTCAGGTTGGCGAGCACCCGGTCCGAAAAATCCGGGCTGATGCCGCTGCCTGCTTTGGAAGCGTTGATGAAGATGTCGCGTGCGTACTTACCGATGGGCACTTCTGGTCCGGCGAGCACCAGCCGGGTGCCGGGCTTTGCCAGGTCCGAGAAGGACTGCACGGGCGACGCGGATTTCGGAACCACGACCACGGGCAGGTTGGTGGCGAAGAGGGCCGGGGCCGTCGCGTTCCCCTTATCCGTCACCACCTGCATCTGCACGGAATCCGCGCTTGCGAACACATCCGCGGGCGCCCCCTCGTTGATTTGCGTCGCCAGCGCGGAGGACGAGGCAAAGTTGAAGGCGACCTTCGTCCCCGGGTTGGCTTTCTCAAAAGCTTTGCCCGCTTCCTTGAACGTGTCGGTGAGCGAAGCAGCGGCGAATACGGTGATGTCGCCCGTCAGCGGCGCTTTCGTAGGTGACGCAACCGCCGTGGCGCTGGACCTCGCTGCGACCGTGAGCGACGGGGCGGCAGACGTGTTGGGCGGGCTGTCGTCGTTGCCGCAGGCCGCAACGATCAGGACGGGCACCGCAAACACGCCGATGGCTACCAGACGGAAACGGAGGAGTGATTTCACCT
>Ga0172369_10004628_pt1 | contig 17338 bp, 14 predicted proteins | sample LakKiv25m_FD_114539 | JGI IMG/M metagenome (GOLD analysis project Ga0172369, IMG submission 114539) | Freshwater microbial communities from Kabuno Bay, South-Kivu, Congo - kab_022012_11.25m | ecosystem: Environmental > Aquatic > Freshwater > Lake | place: Democratic Republic of the Congo...
AGTTCGCTGGCAGCGCTGATCAGCGCAGGTTGCAAGTGTTTGGTGTTTTTCTTGAACATGGCCCTATTGTAGTAAACTTTTCCCCTTTTGAGGAGGGTAAGATACCTTTTTGCAGTGGACTCACACGTACAATCCTGAATTATGGATGGCTCCGCCTGAGGGTTGGGGTGTTCTGGTCGGGCGAGTAACTGATGCGAACGATGGCACTTTGCAACAATTGGAAGTAACCGTTCAAAATATAACAACCGGTAGAGCATTGGTTGTGAAGACCTACGGCCCCGGGCCGGTCAACCATGACCCCGTTTATAACGAGAACCTGGTGCTTGGCGATCTGGCAGCAGGATTATATAAAATAAGTTTCAGCTATAAAGGTAAGATTCAGCAAAACTGGATGTATATTTATCCCGGACAGGTAACCTATTTCACTTTCCGCGGCCCACTTGGATTCAACGTGGCCCCACCGCCCATGCCGAAATTGGATGGCCTGCCGACGCAAAGCCCTTGACGCACTGAACATCTGTGCTATACTGTCGGAACTAAGAAGCATGACCTGTAACTTTGTATTTGGAGAATGGACAATGGCTCGCAAATCAAACACTTCAAAAGCTGATGAAACCGCTTCCGGCCCGCAAGTAGATAGCGCCAAACGCGCTGTGCTTGATAAAGCCATCAGCGATATTCTTAAACGTTACGGCGAAGGCTCGATCATGAAACTTGGTGAGTCTCAAAGTATGATGACGACCGACTCCATTTCGACCGGCTCGCTTTCGCTCGATATTGCCCTCGGCGTCGGCGGCGTCCCGCGCGGACGCATCACCGAAATTTATGGCCCGGAGTCATCCGGTAAAACCACCATCTGCCAGCACATCGTGGCCGAGTCCCAGCGACGCGGCGGCACTGCCGCTTTCATTGACATGGAACACGCACTCGACCCCGGCTATGCAGCCAAATGCGGCGTGGACGTTGATAACCTGCTTGTTTCGCAGCCCGATACCGGGGAACAGGCTTTGGAGATCGTCGAAACCCTCGTCCGCTCTGGTGGTGTGGATGTGGTTGTGGTCGACTCGGTTGCCGCACTCGTTCCGCGCTCTGAAATCGAGGGAGACATGGGCGATCCGACCATGGGCGTGCATGCCCGTTTGATGTCGCAGGCTCTCCGCAAACTTTCCGGCGCGATCAACCAGACCAAGACCACCGTGATATTCACCAACCAACTTCGCCAGAAGATCGGCGTCATGTTTGGCAATCCTGAAACCACCACTGGCGGACAAGCACTCAAATTTTATGCTTCGGTTCGTCTGGATGTGCGGCGCATTCAAGCCATCAAAGTCGGCGCCGAGATCATCGGCAACCGCACACGCGTCAAAGTTGTCAAGAACAAAGTCGCCCCGCCTTTCCGCACTTGCGAGTTCGACATTATGTACAACGAGGGCATTTCCAAATCCGGTGATGTGCTCGATCTTGCCACGCAATTCGAGATCGTTCAAAAGCGCGGCGCCTTCTTCTCGTACGGCGATGTCCGTCTCGGTCAGGGTCGCGAGAACGCCAAAGAATACATCCGCCAAAATCCCGAACTGATGAGCGAGATCGACGCGGTCATTCGCCGGAAGGCGCTCAGCGGTGAAGTTGTCCTCCCGCTTGACATGGGTGGCGACAGCGGAGATGACGCTCCCGCAGGCGCAACAGAAGAATAGACTCTCATCCATGGGCGACAATGTGTCGCCCATGGATTATTATTGGGGATATGAAAACCTCCCGCTTCCTTCTCGACTTTATAATTGCCGCCGTTTTATTGGCCTTGGCTTTAACTCCAACAGCTTGCGCGCCAAAATCCACGCCGACAATTTTCATTCCGCCCACTCAACCCGCACAATTAATCCTAATCACTCCAACATCAACAAGTTCTGCGCTTACAAACGTCCCCACTATCACACTCTCCACACCGACTCCGCCCTGCACTAACATCCTGACCTACGTCCGAGACCTGACCATTCCTGACGACACAGCCGTCGCACCGGGTCAAAGCATTGACAAACAATGGCTTGTCACCAACAATGGAACATGCAACTGGGATGCGCGTTATCGTCTGAAATTAATTAACGGCGATGCAATGGGTACGACTGGCGAACAAGCATTATATCCGGCCCGCGCCGGGACTCAAGCCACGCTGAGAATACTCTTCACCGCGCCCTCAACCGCGGAAACTTATCGAAGCGCGTGGCAAGCTTTCGGTCCAAGCGGTGAAGCATTTGGCGATGCGATTTATATTCAAATTAATGTCGCACCATAAATCAAGTTTGGCGGAAAAACTATTTAGAAGTAAAATGGGAAACATATGAAACAAGGGACCTTTGAACACGAAATTTATATCGAAGCAGAGCCAAAGGAAATCGGTATCATCTCAACAATTCGGAAAATTGCCTTTTGGATGCTTAAACGATACACCAATTTGGGGGAAGAGCCTCGTTTTGCTGCATTTTTTGCGTATGTGACGGTATGTGTTTTGGGGCTTCCCTTATTTATTGAGAAGTCCGTATGTGTTGATGCACATACTAAAAAAACCGAGGAGAACGTATGGATCCAATCACTCTGTCAAGGTGGCAATTCGGTCTGACAACCGTATACCACTTCTTATTCGTCCCGCTCACTCTGGGCATGGGCTGGTTTGTGGCCTATATGCAAACCCGCTATTACCAGACCAAAGACGAGGCATTCCACAAGATGGCAAAGTTCTGGGGTAACTTGTTCCTGATCAATTTCGCCATCGGCGTTGTAACCGGCATCGTGCAGGAATTTCAATTCGGCATGAACTGGTCGGAATATTCCCGTTATGTGGGCGATATCTTCGGCGCTCCGCTGGCAATAGAAGCCTTGATGGCTTTCTTCCTGGAATCCACATTCCTGGGCATCTGGGTCTTCGGCGAAGGCCGCATTCCTGAAAAGGTCCATCTAGCTTCGATCTGGCTGGTTGCGCTGGGCTCGAATCTTTCCGCGCTTTGGATCTTGCTAGCCAATGGCTGGATGCAACATCCAGTCGGCTATGTGATCAACACAATCACTGGCCGCGCTGAACTGGTGGATTTCTTTGCCCTGATCACAAACCCCAAAGGCTGGTTGTTCTTCGGACATACCATCGCCTCCGGCCTGGCAACCGCCAGCTTCCTGATTCTGGGCGTGAGCGCATACCACATCATTCGTAAGAACAACATAGATTTATTCAAACGCTCGTTCCAGATTGCAGCCATTGTCGGTCTGGTTGGCAGCCTGCTGGTTGTCCTCGATGGACACTCACAGGGACAATATGTATACCAGACTCAGCCCATGAAGATGGCCTCTATTGAAGCCCTGTGGAATACAGAGCAACCTGCTTCGTTTTCCATCCTGACCATCGGCGATTTGAGCGGCAAGAAAGAAGTTTGGTCGCTAAGACTACCCGGCGTGACCAGTTTCCTGGCCTGCAACAACTTCAACTGTGCCGTTCAGGGCGTGAGCGACATCCAAGCTCAATATCAACAACAGTACGGTCCTGGTGATTACGTCCCTCTGATGGTCGTTACCTATTGGGGATTCCGATTCATGTTCCTGATTGGTTTCCTGATGATGTTCCTGACGATTTTCTTCCTCTTTGCGTTGCGCGGCAACATCGAGACAGCACAATGGATGAAATGGGTGCCTTGGATAATCATCCTGCCTTACATCGCCAACATGAGCGGTTGGATATTGACGGAAATGGGCCGCCAGCCGTGGATCGTTCAAGGTTTGCTCAAAGTGCAGGATGCTGTCTCTCCAAACTTAACCACGCTGGACTTGCTTATCAGCTTGATCGGCTTCGCGCTTCTGTATGGCTCGCTGGCAGTGGCAGATTTCTATCTCATGAAAAAATACGCCATCGCCGGGCCGGATGCGGCCATGTACGAATCAGTTGAAGTTGAACCTGCGCTCATTGGGGCACAGGACTAATCCCCGGAGGGATCACTATGTCCTACGAATTTCTACAAATCCTGTGGTTCATCCTGATCGGCGTTTTGTGGGTCGGGTTCTACTTCCTCGAAGGCTTTGACTTCGGCGTCGGCATGCTGTTGCCATTCCTCGGCAAGAAGGATGATGAACGCCGCGCCATTATCAACACAATTGGCTCGGTTTGGGACGGCAATGAAGTCTGGCTGCTCACTGCGGGCGGAGCGACCTTTGCAGCCTTCCCACAATGGTACGCCACCATGTTCAGCGGCTTCTATCTGGCGCTGTTCCTGTTATTGGTCGGTTTGATCATTCGCGGTATTTCATTTGAATATCGCTCGAAGGACCCCAACCCCAAGTGGCGCAACATGTTCGATTGGATGATCGCCGTCGGTTCGTTCCTCTCGGCTCTGCTGCTTGGAACCGCCTTCGCTAACCTGGCCAAGGGTGTACCGATCAACGCAAAAATGATGTACACCGGCAACTTGTTCACATTGATCAATCCTTACGGATTGATCGGCGGATTGGCCACTGTGTCCGTCTTCCTCATTCACGGCGCCAACTTCCTCAGCTTGAAGCTCGAAGGCGATATGCGCGAGCGCGCTCGTGCCCTGTCGAAAAAGATCTGGGTCGTGGCGGTCATACTTGATCTTGTGCTGGCAGTGGCAACCTACATCTTCACCGATGTTTACGCCCGCCTCGGCGCCAACCCTGGCATCGTCCCAGCCGCGGCGGTGATCACACTCCTGCTGACCGGCCTGTTCATCAATCGCAAACAGGAGGGCTGGGCCTTCGTGATGACCGGGCTGAGCATCGTATTTACACAGATCACCTACTTTCTGATCATGTTCCCACGTGTGATGATCTCCAGCACCAATCCCGATTGGAGCCTGACCATTTACAACGCTTCATCATCACAATACACATTAACGGTCATGTCCATCATGGCTTTGATCTTCGTCCCGATCGTGCTTGCTTACCAGGGCTGGACGTACTACATGTTCCGCAAGCGCATCAGCGCCAAGAAAGAAACACTGATCTACTAAGATCGCATCTCCTGGCATGATAATGGGACGGCCCAACCGGCCGTCCCATTCAATTTATAATCGCTCATTATGCACCGTAGACTTCTCGCCCTCGCCCGCGATTCACGCATCGCACTGACATTAACGATTCTCACCGGACTTTTAGCGGGCTTCCTGACCATTTGGCAGGCCTGGCTCCTCAGCAGTATGGTCAATGCCGTCTTCCTTGGGTCAAATATTTTTGCGCAAGTTTGGCCCTGGCTTCAATTGATCCTGGTTATCATTGCCGCGCGCGCCGCGTTGGCATGGATCAACGAAGCCAGCGCCAACGCGGTTGCCGTCCGCGTAAAGACTGATTTACGCGACCGGCTCTTTGCCCACATTCTGAGACTCGGTCCCGCCTTCAGCCGCGGGCAACGTACCGGCGAACTGACCGCGGCCGCAGTCGAAGGAATCGAAGCGCTCGACGCGTACTTCAGCCAGTATCTTCCACAACTCGTCATCACCGCACTTGTCCCGATATCCATTTTATGTTTTGTTTTTCCGCTGGATGTGCTTTCAGGTTTTATTTTTCTCATCACCGCGCCGCTCATTCCATTCTTCATGATCATGATTGGCAAGGGCGCGGAAGCAATTACCAATAAACAATATGAAACGCTGAGCCGACTCTCGGCACATTTTCTCGACAGCCTGCAAGGCCTGACCACCCTCAAACTTTTCGGCCGATCAAAATCTCATACAAAAAACATCGCCCGCGTCAGCGACCAGTTCCGCGACACCACGCTTGGCGTCTTGCGCGTCACATTTCTTTCTGCGCTTGCGCTGGAATTACTGTCCACGCTTAGCACTGCCATCATTGCTGTTGAGATAGGTTTGCGCCTGCTTTATTTTAAAATGGAATTCCAGCAAGCCTTCTTCCTACTAATCCTTGCGCCTGAATTTTATTTGCCTCTTCGCATGTTGGGCGCGCGTTTCCATGCAGGCATGGCGGGCACAACAGCCGCGCGCCGCATCTTTGAAATTCTCGATACACCTGTTCCAGTTAATCAGTCATCAGTGATCAGTGAACAGCCATCAGCGAATAGCGACCTGCAATTTACGGATTACGAAATACGCATCACGAATGTATCCTTCACCTATCCCAATGAAACCATTCCAGCGCTTGAAAATATAAACCTGACAATCCAACGCGGACAACACATTGCGGTAGTCGGCAAAACAGGCGCGGGCAAATCAACGCTGGTCAACCTTTTACTTGGATTCATCCAACCGACTTCAGGCCAGATCATTACGCAACAACCTGGTCTCGATACACCCAATAAGCACGGACTACTCGACCACCAATTACGAATTACGGATCACGAGTTACGCAACAACATTGCCTGGGTTCCTCAAAAACCGCATCTCTTTCACGATACCATCGCAGCCAACGTCCGTTTGGGCAAACCAGATGCCAGCAACGAAGAAGTGATCGCTGCCGCGCAAGCCGCGCACTTGCATGAATTTATCGAATCGCTTCCGCAAAAATATGACTCGATCATCGGCGAAGGTGGAGCGCGGTTATCAGGCGGCGAAGCGCAACGTCTCGCCATCGCGCGTGCGTTTCTAAAAGATGCGCCGATTCTGATTCTCGATGAGCCAACATCCAATCTCGACCCGGAGACCGAGGGCTTGCTCGAAGATTCGATTCATCGCCTGATGCAAAGTCGCACGGTCATCACCATCGCTCATCGACTCAATACGATTTTTCATGCCGATCAAATTATCGTGCTCGCCGACGGTCAAATTATCGAAGCCGGAACGCATAGTGAGCTTCTCGCAAAAAAAGGTACCTATGCCTCGATGGTCAACACCAACAAAAATGATTCGATCATCGAACGACCAACAGAAATTTATCAACCGACCGAAAACGAATCGAGCCAACCGACTTTTGTCTCTCAACCTTCAACCTTCAACCTTCATCCTTCATCCTCTCGCATCTTCAATCGTTTACTTTATTTTCTCAACGGCTCATGGAATTGGGTCGCACTCTCGGTTTTATTAGGCGCACTGACCATCGGCGCAAATGTCGCGCTCATGGGGTCATCTTCATGGCTCATTGCGGCGGCCGCGCTTCATCCGTCCATCGCAGAGCTTGAAGTCGCCATCGTCGGCGTGCGCTTCTTTGGTATCGCCCGCGCCGTCTTCCGCTACCTCGAGCGTCTCGTCTCACACAATGTCACCTTCCGTTTGCTCGCTCGCCTGCGTGTTTGGTTTTATGAAAGACTCGAGCCCCTTGCCCCCGCCCGCCTGATGGAATACCGTGCCGGTGACTTGCTCTCGCGCGTCATCGCAGATGTAAATATGCTGGAAAATTTATACGTGCGCGTGATCGCTCCACCACTGACGGCAATCGTCGTCGCGTTTTTTGTGTCACTCTTCCTCGCTTCTTTCGACGCTCGACTCGGCTACACCCTCTTCAGCTTTATGCTCGGCCTCGGCCTGCTTCTGCCACTCCTTGCCCAGAGACTCAGTCGCGCCCCCGGCACTAACCTCGTGACTCGTCGCGCTGAATTGCAAGCCCGCCTCGTTGACGGAATCCAGGGCCTGCCCGATATCCTGGCCTTTGGCCGCGCCGCAGACCAGGGACACGCCATTGACAATTCCAGCCGCGCCGTAGGCCAGGCACAACGAAGATTGGCTATTGTCACAGGCATCAACTCCGGCATGTCTGTCTTGCTCATAAACATGGGCATGTGGGCGATACTAGCCCTCGCCATTCCACTTGTCAGCGCGGGAAAAATCGAAGGCGTGATGCTTGGAGCATTGTCGCTGATTACGCTGGCATCCTTTGAAGCCGTCACGCCTCTACCGCTCGCCGCGCAGATGTGGGAAAGCACGCGCGCTTCGGCGAAACGATTGTTTGAAATCGTCGACGCGGAACCAGTAGTCAGTGATCAGTTGTCAGTAACCAGTAACCAGTCGCAGATTACGAATTACGATTTGCGATTTACGAATTTATCATTCACTTATCCAACACAGCAAACGCCTGCTTTACAAAATATAACCTTCAACCTTCAATCTGAGCATCCCCTCGCCATTGTCGGACCAAGCGGCGCAGGCAAATCAACTTTGGTTAATTTATTGTTGCGCTTCTGGGAATATTCTCAAGGCGAGATTGAATTAGGTGGTCATTCGCTTCACAGCTGCACACAAGACCAGGTCCGACAAAAGATCGCGGTGGTCTCGCAGAGCAGTTATTTCTTTAACGCATCCATCCTTCAGAATTTGAAATTGGCGCGTTCATCGGCCACCCGGCCCGAGGTCGAAGAAGCGATGCGGAAGGCTCAAATCCATGAGCTGGCCGCGTCCATGACAAAAGGCTACGATACACTCATCGGTGAACAGGGAGTCCGTCTCAGCGGCGGTGAACGTCAGCGGCTGGCAATCGCACGCGCCATCTTGAAGGACGCACCGATCCTGATTCTGGACGAGCCTACTGCCAATCTTGATCCGTTGACGGAGCAACAAGTGCTGAATACTTTATTTGCGACAATGCAAGGCAGGACAACCCTGCTCATCACACACCGACTCATAGGCCTGGAGCATTTCAACCAAATCCTCGTGATGAACCACGGCCAAATCATTGAACGCGGCACACACGCAGACTTGCTTGCACGCGATACTCTCTACCGTCGTCTATGGGATTTGCAGAATCGAATATTGACTGCGGCATAATTGCTTGCGTCTCTCGAACGAGCGTGCTATAATACGGCCAATTCCCCCGATTTTGTTTTTTGACAATCAAACCATAACGTAAGGCATCTGCCTGGATCCAACCCTGTATTAACATCTTGAAAGAATTCCCGCTTTCCCACAACCTATCGTGAACTCAGCCCGCACCCATGGGGGCGCTGGCTCATATTTTCATTCCAAAAAGGCATTGAACTCGCATGAAAATTCTAGAGCTTGAAAACGAACCACTCGCAAAACTCCGCAAGGCAGCCAAAGATCTCAACGTTCCCAATTTCAACCGCCTGAAAAAAGAGCCGCTCATTCTTCAAATACGTCAGGCAGAAGCGCAAAAAGAAGGCATCGAATTGCGCGGCGGAATTCTGGAGATCATGAGCGAAGGCATCGGCTTCCTGAGGTCGGGCAATTATCGCATCAGTGACCAAGACGTTTATGTTTCGCAGGCACAGCTTCGCCGCTACGATCTGCGTTCGGGGGACATGGTGATCGGACATGTTCGCCCCCCGCGTGAATCTGAACGACACTTTGGACTTCTTAAAGTAGAAACGGTCAACGGCCTCGACCCGGAAGAGGCCACCCGCCGACCTGTCTTTGAAGACCTCACTCCAATCTTTCCCGATAAACGCTTCGACCTTGAAATTGACCACGATACTTTATCGTCGCGCCTCATCAACCTGGTTGCTCCCATCGGGCGCGGCCAGCGCGGATTGATCGTCTCTCCTCCCAAGGCGGGTAAGACAACGATTTTGAAGCATATTGCGAACTCTATTTCAACCAAGTATCCTGAAGTACATTTGATGGTGGCTCTAATCGGCGAACGTCCGGAAGAAGTAACTGATATGGATCGCTCGGTGGACGCTGAAGTGGTGGCATCCACCTTCGATGAACCGGTGACTTCTCACGTCCGCACGGCGGAAATTGCCTTAGACCGAGCTAAGAGATTGGTGGAGATCGGGCGTCATGTGGTAATCTTAATGGACTCGATCACCCGTTTGGCGCGTGCTTATAACCTTGTGGTAAATCCATCGGGACGCACGCTTTCAGGTGGTATGGATCCTTCGGCGCTGTATCCGCCCAAACGTTTCTTCGGTGCGGCGCGTAACATCGAAGAAGGCGGCTCACTGACCATCATCGCCACCTGCCTGGTGGATACCGGCTCCCGTCTTGATGACGTGGTTTACGAGGAATTCAAAGGCACCGGCAACATGGAATTACTGCTCTCCCGCAAATTACAAGAGCGCCGCATCTTCCCCGCCGTGGATATCGAACGCTCGTCCACACGCCGCGAAGAATTGCTGCTTGGACCTGATCTTCTACAACGCGTCTGGCTCATGCGCCGCATGTATGCCCAGATGGTCTCAGCTCCTCCCGGAGGCGCAGGCATGGATCAAACTGTTGCGACCGAGGCAATCCTCACCCGTCTCGACCGGGCCAAGAATAACCAAATGTTTCTGGAGCAATTAACAGACGACGCATAAAACATCAAAGGATATTGTTTCCAAATACCAACCAGAGAGAAAATGAACAAAATCTTAGAGTTCGTGAAAACCAATCGTTTCAATGTTACTGCATGGGGTGTGACGGCGCTCATTGTGGCCGCGTTGCTGGGATCCGCTTTCTGGTGGACTCAGGTCAGGGCTGCATCGAACGATACCCACCCTATACCAACGGCTAAACCGGGTCAGAATCAATCCCCGGTTGGAGTTCCCGCGCCGGTCACAAATTCCGTGGCGTTCCCAGGTATCGGGCGTGCATTGCAACTCAAAACGAACGCACCCGATCGCCCGCGCATGGACCCGGTCAAGTATACTGTTTCACGCGGCGATGCAATGTATTCAATTGCCAAACAGTTCAACCTAAAAGTGGATAGCATCATTTATTCCAACAAAGGTGTGATCAAATACGACAACCCGCAATTCCTGACGCCAGGCTTGGAATTACTCATCCCACCTGTAGACGGTATGTACTATACATGGAAAGACGGCGATACATTTGAATCTGTTGCAGCAAAGTTTTCCGTCCTCACTAAAGTTAAACCTGAAGATGTCATAAACTTTCCTGGCAACAATATTGACCTCACAAATCCGCAAGTCAAACCCGGTACAATGATATTCATCCCCGGCGGCTCGCGCACATTGTTTGACTGGTCTCAATTGATGCCCACCGTTTCACGCGTCAACAATGGTAGTACAGGCACATCTGATTTTGGCGGTGGCGGTTGTTCGAGCGGTGGGCCGGTTGATAATACCTTTCACTCGCCCACTAATAGCCTCGCTATCTCGGGTTATGATTACTCACCCTCACATCTTGGTATTGATCTTGCCGCCACCGAAGGCACTCCAATTTATGCGGCAGCAGCTGGCATCGTGACGATGGCACAGGGTGGTGATAATTATGGCTACGGCAACGTAGTTCAAATTGACCATGGCAATGGGTTTATCACTCTCTACGCCCACCTTAGCCAGATCAATGTCCAGCGTTGCGAGATAGTAGGAGCAGGCACATTGATCGGTCTGGCTGGTAACACGGGTCATGCAGAGGGGGCACACTTGCACTTTGAGATTCGTATCGGCGGCTCGAACGTTAACCCCCATGATTATCTCCAGTAAAAACAAGAGCCTTTGTCAGTCGGTGGGAAAGGGCCCGTTAATTGGCTTATCCGGCAACTCAACCGGCTCCCATTTGCACTTGGAAATTCGCAAAGGCGGCACAAACGTCAACCCATGGGATTACTTCAGATAAATTGAACAAAACTGATCTTCAGGTCGCTCTGCGGGGACTCCCGTTGGGCGGCCTTCGTTTTTTTGAAAGCATCGGCTCGACCAACGATGAAGCCCTGGCTTGGGCCGCGCAGGACGCGCTAGATTTATCGCTGGTGATCGCGGATGAACAAACGAGCGGCCGCGGCCGTTCTGGACAAAAATGGTTTACACCACCTAAAACGGCTCTGGCCTTCAGCCTGATCCTGCGCCCCTCCGCGGCTGAACGCACGCATCCTGCGCGGACTACGGGACTGGGTGCGCTTGCCTTAGCCGATTCTCTGCGGACGATTGGACTTGCTCCGCAGATCAAATGGCCCAACGATGTTTTGCTCAACGGGCGCAAAGCAGCGGGCATCCTAGTCGAATCAGTTTGGACAGGCGACACACTTAACGCATCCGTTTTGGGGATGGGCGTGAACGTGTTGGCCGCATCCGTGCCTCCCGCGGATCAAACTTTATTCCCTGCAACCAGCATTGAAGATGAATTAGGACAAACCACCGAACGATCAAAGTTACTCGGCGACATTCTCGCATCTTTGATCGGATGGCGTTCCCGTCTCAATACGAACGAATTTCTGCAAGCCTGGGAAGATGCGCTGGCTTTCCGCGGTGAACAGGTTCAAGTCTGGGCCGGAAACGACCAGCCGCTGACTGGTTTCTTGCTTGGCCTGGAGTCGGATGGCAGCCTGTGCTTGCGCGACGAACGTGGCAATCCCGTGACAGTCCAATTTGGAGAGATTCATCTGCGCCCCGCCCTGTGATAAAATCAATGCAACGAGGCGACTATGTTTGATAATCTGCGTGAACAAGCTAACTCCAGTCCTTTTTACGAAGAAGAGGTCCAATTCCAGCAAGCAGCGGGCACAACCAGCGCGGCGTCACAACTTCGCTCGTCCGGCCGCATTCTCGGCATGACGCCGGCACAGCGCTTCTTCATCGCTGTGATGCTGATGTTCACGGTGTGCATCCTCGGCGCGTTGGTTTTAGTAGTAACAGGAAAATCCGGAGTTTAGAAAACCTTTCCAAAACATACAAAAAAATGGCGGCCCGACGGGCCGCCATTTTTTTAGATTAATTTCGGTTGATCTTCCGGCGGCTTTTCATCGCCAGTGACCTGCGCTCCCGCGCGTTTCAGGTCTTCGAATGCGATGCGCGCCACGGATGCCACGCTATCACCTTCCTGCGGCTTGATCAGGTGTACGCCCCTTGTGGAGCGGCCGGATTGCTTAACATCCTTTACCTTCAAGCGCAACGTCACGCCATTGGCAGTCATAATAGTCAAATCATCATCTTTTTGAACGACACGCGCCGCGGCAATCTTGCCAATTTCACCGAGAGCCTTTTGGTCAATCGTGGATATACCTCTGGTGGCGCGTCCCTTCGGCGTATATTCTTTCAACGGCGTTTGCTTGCCATAACCGCCAGTGGTCACGACCAAAAGCATGGCATCTTTATCGACAACATCCATGCTGGTGACCGCATCGCCTTGTTTGAGACGAATACCCTGTACGCCCGCGGCCTGCCGTCCCATCGAACGGACTTTGCTTTCGTCGAAGCGCAAGGCCTGCCCATTTTTGGTCACGAAAATTACTTCGTCCTTGCCGGAGGTTGGGCGCGCCCACCCCAGGCTGTCACCGTCGTCCAGGGTCATGGCGATCAAACCTGAGGGGCGGACTGAAGCGAATTCTTCCATGTTCACGCGCTTGACTCTGCCGCGCGCCGTTGCCAGCATACAAAATCCATGCGCCGAAAAATCCGAGACCGCGATGGCGGCAGTTACGCGCTCATCCGATTCGAGCGCCAGCACATTAACAAGCGGGATGCCTTTGGCGGCTCGGTCGGCATCCGGGATTTGGTAAACCTTTTCCGAATAGACCTTGCCGCGGTCGGAAAAGAACAGCATCGAATCCAGACTTCGAGCGGGGATGAGCGCAACAACCTCATCCTCCTCTTTGGTCGTATGCCCCATCACCCCGCGCCCGCCGCGGCTTTGCGAACGGAAAGCGGAGGCCGCTACGCGCTTGATATAGCCTTGCCCGGTTAAGCTGATTAACACTGCCTCATCCTGCACAAGGTCAGCTTCGGTCAATTCTTCCTTCGCGTCCGAAGCAATGCGTGTGCGGCGGTCATCACCGTATTTCTCGGCCAGTTCTTTCAGATCAGACTGGATCAGCGCCAAAATCTTTTTCGGGTGAGCCAGCAGATCTTCCAAATAATCAATTTGCTCTTTGACCTGCTTATGTTCTTCCTCGATCTTCCAGCGTTCGAGTGCGGCCAGACGACGCAATTGCATATCGAGAACGGCTTGCGCCTGCAGGTCGCTGAAATTGAAGCGCTTCATCAAATTGGTCTTGGCTTCGTCAGTATCCTGCGACTCGCGGATGGTCTTGATAACAGCGTCCAAATTCGCAAGCGCGATCAGATATCCATCGAGAATGTGCTGACGGGCGCGCGCTTTTGCCAATTCAAAATTCGAGCGGCGGACGATCACGACCTGGCGGTGTTCGATGAAAATCTGCAAAGCGCGCTTGAGCGGCAGCGTGCGCGGTTCCCCATCCACCAGCGCCAGCATCATCACACCAAAGGTGGACTGCAAAGCCGTGTATTTATAAAGTTGATTGAGTACTTTCTTGGGCTGCGCGCCGCGTTTGAGTTCGATCACGATGCTCATGCCACGCTGGTCAGATTCATCGCGCATGTCTGAGATCATATCGATCTTGTCTTCGCGCACTAATTCAGCAATGCGCTCGATCAACGTGGATTTGTTGACCTGGTACGGAATCTCGGTGATGATGATCTCATGTCTTCCGGGTTTGGATTCTTCGATGTGCGCCATACCGCGCACGACCAAACGCCCACGGCCTGTGCCGTAAGCAGCCTCGATCCCTTCGCGGCCTATAATGATGCCGCCCGTCGGAAAATCCGGGCCGGTGACGCGCTTCATCAGCTCTTCAACCGGGATATCATCCATCGTATCGTAATTATCGATCAGGTAATTGATGGCATCTACTAACTCGCGCAGATTATGCGGCGGAATGTTGGTCGCCATACCGACGGCGATTCCGGACGAGCCATTCAGGAGAAGATTTGGAAGGCGTGCCGGAAGCACGAGTGGTTCTTCCAGCGAATCGTCAAAGTTCGGACCGAAGTCAACCGTGTCCTTCTCAATGTCTGCGAGAAGGTCCTCAGCCATCTTTTGCAGGCGGGCTTCGGTATAACGCATGGCGGCAGGCGCATCGCCGTCCACAGAACCGAAGTTACCTTGTCCATCCACGAGCAGGTAGCGCATGGAAAAGTCCTGTGCCATGCGTGCCATGGATTCGTAGACAGCCGCGTCGCCGTGCGGGTGGTATTTACCCAACACCTCACCCACAATACGAGCGGACTTTTTGTAGGAGGAATTGGCGCGAATGCCCATGTCGTGCATTGCAAACAAAATACGGCGATGGACGGGTTTTAGTCCATCACGGGCATCTGGCAAGGCACGCGCCACGATCACGCTCATGGCGTAATCAAGATAGGCGCTGCGCATCTGGGCGTCAATATCTACTTGTTCAACAATACCTATGTCCATAAATTTCCTAATTCAGGCATAAAAAAACACGAAGACTTTTGACCTTTTGACTTCGTGTCGCATTAGATGAAGCGATTGCTTCGAGTAGGGTAATTATACCTTAATAAATTGCGAGGAAAAATCAGATTTTTGCCGCCCGCGTCACCGATTCTGCTGACTTTTCGATCAGGCCGGGCCCTTGAGCGGGGTTCCGCCAAAGAAGCCAATCCCTCACTTCAAGCTGCGCGCCATGAAAAAAGACCCGCTAAAAAAGCGAGTCTTGTCTTGTGCCGAAGAAGGGATTTGAACCCTTATGGGAGAACTCCCACTACGCCCTGAACGTAGCGCGTCTGCCAATTCCGCCACTCCGGCTTGCGAAATGTATTTTATCCGAAATGATTGTTTTGTCAACCGGAGCAGGAAATCACAAGTTTTTTCATCTTCAGTAATCAGGATAAAGTGAAGTGGCCATCGCTACACATCAGCGTTTACACAACTGTATACTAATTCCATTACAGGACTGTTAGGGGATGTATCCTTTTGCATCCAAAATCGTTATATTAGTTGTAGAGAAAGGAGTGGCATATGTTGGTAATTGTTATCGCAATCTGCCTGCTCGTGCTCCTCGCCCTCTCCGGCGTGGACCTGTTCGTCTCGAACATCAGTTCGGACGAATTGAGCAAAATGGGTGTCGAGAAAAAATCATGACCAAAGACACCCAACCACCCTAGCCCGACGCAAAGCAAAACGCGCCGGGCATTTTTATTTTTCATTTTCCCTACCGAATGGTCGGTAGAATTGTTTTAGGATATAATGCCAACATTCACAGATCGGCCGGAGCCAACGCATGGACTTTTCCCTCTCGCAAGAACACGTCATGGCGCAAAAAATGGTGCGCGGTTTCGCTCAAAAGGAAATCGGTCCCGTTATCAAGGAGCATGACCGCAAGCAGGAACCCATCCCCTTCGCGCTCAAACGCATGGGCGAACTCGGCATCCTCGGCCTGTGCTTCCCCGTTCGGTATGGTGGCCAGGGCATGGACTATCTCTCGCTCGGCCTGGCCTGCGAAGAACTCGAAGCCATGGACACTTCCCTGCGCGTGGCAATGTCTGTCCACACCGGTTTGTGTTCGATGAATCTTTTTCAATGGGGAACGGAAGAACAAAAGCAAAAATTCCTCATTCCCCTGGCAAAAGGCGAAAAGATCGGATGCGGAGCTTTTACGGAGCCCGGCATGGGATCTGATGTAGCCGCGATGCGGACCTCCGCAAAACGCTACGGTGACTTCTATATCCTGAATGGCGAGAAGATGTGGATCTCACTCGCCTCCAAAGCGGACCTGGTGATGGTCACCGTTAAGACGAATCCGTCTGCCAGGAAAGCTTCGGACGGTCTCTCGACCTTCATCGTTGATTTGCACAGCGACGGCGTGAAGACAGGTGACTTGCACGGCAAGTTGGGCGTGCGTGCTGGCGTGACCGGCTGGATTTCATTCACCGACGTGAAAGTTCCGGTTGCAAATCGAATCGGCGAAGAAGGTGAAGGATTCAAGATCACCATGTCTGCCTTTGATCACGGACGCTACACCGTGGCTTCGGGCGCGACGGGAATCATCCGCGCATCGCTCGAAGCCAGCGTGAAATATGCCAAGACGCGCCAGACATTCGGCAAGCCGATCGCGGAGTATCAACTCATTCAGGAAAAAATCGCCAAGATGTCGCAGGATTATGAAATTGCGCGGTTGCTTTACTATCAGGTTGGATGGTTGAAGAATCAGGGCAAGCGTTGCACGCGCGAAACTTCTTATGCAAAGAAATTTGCCACGGAAGCATCCTTCAGCGCCGCGAACGAAGCGATACAGATCCACGGCGCGTACGGATATTCTGACGAGTACGATGTCGAGCGTTATCTGCGTAACGCCCGCGGCGCGATAATCTACGAAGGCTCAAGCGAAATTCAGACGTTGGTTCAGGCTGGCTACGCTTTGGGCGAACGTGCCGACAAACCTTTGCGCTGTGAACTGCCCGCATACGATGAAAAAGAATGGCAATCTTAATTTGTCATTGCGAGCGAAGCGAAGCAATCCCCAGTTAAACGGGATAAGCTGACCCCGAGGAGATTGCTTCGTCGCTGCGCTCCTCGCAATGACAGGAAGCTTTTGGGTTTATGGAAAGACAATATTGTGTTGTGGATTCAACTAGTAAGTGCAACAGATAAATGATAGAACACCTCGAAGGGTGTTTTGAAACGAAGGGATTTTCGTGGTCTGAAATTCAGTCTTAACATTGCCTGCCCGATTTCTTTTTTGG
>Ga0172369_10004630_pt1 | contig 17330 bp, 14 predicted proteins | sample LakKiv25m_FD_114539 | JGI IMG/M metagenome (GOLD analysis project Ga0172369, IMG submission 114539) | Freshwater microbial communities from Kabuno Bay, South-Kivu, Congo - kab_022012_11.25m | ecosystem: Environmental > Aquatic > Freshwater > Lake | place: Democratic Republic of the Congo...
ATCGATATTTCACATGCCAATATTCAGCTTGCAAATCAACTTTATAAACGAGGTGAGTCCATCCGGTATTTTCAAATGGATGCAGTTAACCTGACCTTCCAGAACGATTCTTATGACCTCACTGTTTGTATTCAAAACGGGATTTCAGCATTTAAAGTTGATCCAATTGAGCTAATTAAAGAGGCTTTAAGAGTTACGAAAAGAGGGGGTCTTGTATTACTTTCCAGCTATTCAGAGAAGTTCTGGGAAGAAAGACTGAATTGGTTCAAAATTCAGGCAGACCAGGGATTAATAGGCGAGATAAATCTTGGTCTGTCTCATGACGGAGTCATCGTTTGTCATGACGGTTTTAAAGCAATTACATACTCCGGTGAGGAATTTCTTAAATTATCGTCAAACTTCAATGTAGATGCTAAGGTCTTTGAAGTTGATAATTCAAGTCTCTTTTGTGAGATGAAGAAAAAGTGAAATGCCTACCCGTGACAAGCCGGCATCCCGTATCTGGTATCACATATCGCGCGTCGCGTATCTCCTACAACGTAATAATAAACCCCGTCTCCCTCTCTCCAGACTCCATGTGTATGCTCCCGTGATGCAACCTCAGGATCTGCCTGGACAGGCTCAGTCCTATGCCCGATCCCTGTTCTTTCGTAGTGAAGAACGGGATGAAGATCCTGTCCGCTACATCTGGTGGAATTGAAGGTCCATTGTTGGCGATCCGGATCACCGGGCGGTTTTGTTTCGAAACGGAAACCGTGAGGCTGATCCTCCTGCTCCCTGACTGTCCGTCCAGCGCCTCAATGGCGTTGTTCAGGATGTTGATCAGGACCTGCGTCAGCAGTTTCTCATCCCCTGAGATTTCCCTGACTTTCGGGTCAATGAAAGAGCTGAATTCTATCCGGCCGCGATCAAACCGGTCATGCAACAGCAACCCGATCTGATCCATCCATTCTTTTACCTTAATCGGGGAGAAATCCGGTTTGGGGATACGGGTAAGCTTGCGGTAACTGGAAACAAAATTCAACAGGCCATTCCCGCGCTCTTCTATCGTATCCAACCCCTGGATGGCATTTTCGATCACCTCCTCATCAATGGTCTCAGGCCGTACGGGGATATTTTCTGAAATGAAAAACCTGCGGAGCGTCCCGCTCAGGGAGACAATTGGTGCGATGCTGTTCATGATCTCATGAGTCAGCACACGGATCAGTTTCTGCCACGAATCAAGCTCTTTCTCATCCAGTTCATGCCTGATATCCTGCATGGAGATCAGTTTAGATACCTTTCCCCCGTAACGGATCTCCCGGGCAAGGATCAGCAGGTTCATCTGCGTACCGCTGCTAAATCGCCTGAAGGTGATGGTTTCTCCGGTGCCGACAGCACACAGGGTACTGAAAAGTTCAGGATCCCTCAGGGGAATCAGGTGAAGCGGGGTAAATGAAGGGATCCCTGCATAGTCGAAGGCCTTCTCGTTCATGATCTCTATCTCGTGATCCCCGTTGATGGCTATAAGCCCTATGGCTGCGTGCTGAATAAAACTCTGGTAATACTTCTCCAGATACTCGTTTTTCAGTTTGATGGCCTGGATCTGCTCATTGAGATCGTTTAAACTCCTGTACAGATGCCGGAGTGACCGCTGTTTGATCTCCGTCGGAAATTTCAATGCCGAGTCTTCGTTGCGGATCGCTTCAAAGAAAAAGGCTACCTGGCGGTTCGACTGATCGAATACGTAAATGATCCGAAAAGCAGCCAACGGGATGGGAATCAGGATCAGCAGGTACCATGGCTCCTGGTAATAGATTGTCAGTGAGCCTGCCATGAATGCGGCAGCCATAACGACAGCGACATTAAAAAGCGCTGTAGCTGTAATGCGTTTATAGCCCATATTTTTTCATTTTTTTGTACAACGTGGGGCGTGAAATGCCCAGGTTCCTGGCAACGACACTGAGATTCTGACCCTCGGCTTGCAGTTCTTTCCGGATCATCCTGAGCTCCATCTCCTCCAGGGTGAGCTTTTTCTCGTAGACCGGATCCTCGGGCTGACTCAGGTAAAGGTCCCAAGGGGTAATAATATTGTTCTCACACAGGATCACCCATTTCTCAATGGTGTGCTGCAGTTCCCTGATATTTCCGGGCCACGGGTAGGAGTTGAGCCGTTCCATGGCTTGCGGGCTGACCGACAGGTCTGGCTTCTTGTATTTCCGGGCGTACTTACCGGTGAAAAAGTTAACCAGGATCCCGATATCCTCCCTGCGCTGACGAAGAGGAGGGAGGTCTATATGGATCGTGTTGATCCTGTAAAGCAGGTCCTGCCTGAACTCTTTGTTCTTAACCATTTCCGCCAGGTTCTTGTTGGTGGTGCTGACAAGCCTGATGTCAACGGCATGTTCCTTGTTGGAGCCAACCGGGATCACCACACGGTTTTGAAGTACATTCAGGAGTTTCGACTGAAGATGGAGGGGCAGGTTCCCGATCTCATCGAGCAGGAGGGTTCCGGCGTTGGCCAGCATGATCTTGCCGGTCCTGTCTTCCCAGGCATCGGTAAAGGAGCCTTTGGTATGGCCAAACATCTCACTTTCAAAAAGAGTTTCCGACATGGATCCAAGGTCCACCATGACCAGGAGCTCATTGTACCGCTCCGACAGCCGGTGGATCTCTTTGGCGATAAGCTCTTTTCCGGTACCGTTCTCTCCGGTAATCAGGATGTTGGCATCGGTTCGGGCCACCTTTTTGACCACCTCCATCACTTTTTGCATGGCAGGGGAAACGCCGATGATCATCCGCTTATCACGGTTTATTTCGTTTTTCAGATCCTGTTCCCGCTGCCGGAGCCTACCTACCGTCTCGGTCGATTTACGCAAGCGGTATGCTGCTTTCAGCGTGGCGATCAGCTTTTCGTTCTCCCAGGGCTTCAGAACAAAGTCGGTCGCTCCCTCACGTGTGGCTTTGACTGCAAGCTCAACATCGCCGTAGGCAGTAAACATCACGACTTCCGTATCAGGTTTGATCTTTTTGATCTCTCTCAGCCAGTAGATGCCTTCATTGCCTGAACTCTCTCCGGCTTTGAAATTCATGTCTAGCAGCACGACGTCCGGTTCATGCAACCCGATTTCGTGCACCAGGTTGTTGGGCCCCGAAAGGGTATGAACTTCCCTGAATTCAAATTTGAGGAGCATTCGAAGGGCATTCAGCACGCTTTTGTTGTCGTCAACAATGAGAAGCCGCCCATCCTTTGATTTTGCCTCCATAGTTCATTCTGTAAATATCATCCGAACAAATGTAAAGAAAATTTACAGTAATATGTAATGTATATTTACAAATATATTTTATAAAACTTTGTAACTAAATGATAAACAATATTATAACTCGTATGGTACAATATTTGATATTATCTGTCTATGACCAATTTAATATGCATTTCAATGATCAAAACAGTAAACCTGACCAAGCGGTTCCGGACCGACGAAATCGAGACAACGGCTCTGAACCAGGTCTCCATCGAAGTAAAACCCGGTGAATTTGTCGCCGTTATGGGTCCTTCCGGTTGCGGAAAATCGACCCTGCTGAACATTCTCGGCATGCTCGATAATCCTACCGAAGGGACCTACCTTTTCGACGGAGTCGATGTCTCGAAATACCGGGAAGGAAAAAGGACCCAATACCGCAAAGGAAATATCCAGTTTGTATTTCAGAGCTTCAACCTGATCGACGAGTTAAATGTGTACGAAAATGTGGAACTGCCACTCCTCTACCTGAAGATCGGGAGCAGCAGGCGAAAGGAGATGGTGATGGACATCCTAGACCGGATGAAGATCGGCCACAGGAAAAAACATTTCCCGCAGCAACTCTCCGGAGGACAGCAGCAGCGCGTGGCGATCGCCCGTGCCGTGGTCCCGAGACCGAAACTGATCCTGGCAGATGAACCGACCGGAAATCTTGACTCCAAAAACGGGATTGAAGTCATGAACCTGCTCACCGAACTAAACAAACAGGGAACCACGATCATCATGGTGTCTCACTCCCAGCGGGATGCTGCTTTTGCTCACAGGGTCATCAACCTGTTTGACGGTCAGGTGGTCACCGAGGAGGTTGCCAGGCAGGCTGTAGCTGTTTAATTATGAGAAGGTTCTTGTCCATCGGTTCTGTTGTTCTCCTTATTCTCGCCGGGAGACTGTTTGGTCAGTCCGTCTGGGAACTCGACAGGTGCATAGAATATGCATGGGATAACAACCTCTCGGTGCATACCCAGGAGCTTGGTGTCAGGATTCAGAAAACCGATTACCTGCAGGCAAACAACAACCTGTTGCCATCGCTTTCTGCAGAATCCTATCTGAATCAGAATTATGGACGCAGCATCGATCCCAGTACCAACACCTATATTGATGTTCAGTTCCTGAACAACTCCTACGGGGTGTATGCTGCCGTGGATATTTTTTCAGGATTCATGAAGATCAACACCATCCTGATGGAGAAGTTCAATTACCAGGCCGAGTCGAACAGGTTGCAGCAGGTGAAGAACGAAGTGGCATTCTCCGTCATCAACAGCTACTTTGACGTGTTGCTGAAAGAAGGATTGACCTCCATTGCAGGAGAAAATTTCCAACTCTCCCGGGATCAGCTGGATTATACAACCAAACTGGTGAATGTTGGCCGGAAAGCCGGAACAGACCTGCTGGAAATTGAAGCCAACCTGGCTGCCGACAGTTTCCTGCTGGTACAGTCCCGTCATCTGCTCGAACAGGCATTCCTCGACCTGAAATACCGGATGAATTATCCGCTGGAGGATAACCTGGATATTGATACGATCATCTTTTCCCTCTTTTCAGATTCCCTGGATACTTTGTCGATGAATGAACTGTTCGGAATGGCTTCCGTCACGCTTCCCAATATGAAAGTCGCCGGGAACCAGCTTTTTGCCGCAAAAAAAGCCGTGAGTGTGAGCCAGGGTGCCTTTTCCCCGAAAATCGGCTTCTATGCAGGATGGTATTCAGCCTATGCCACTACCCTGAAAGATGCCAATGACCAGGTCATCCCTTTCTCCGGCCAGATATCAAACAACGGCAGTGAATACCTGAGCCTGGGTATTGAGATCCCTTTGTTTTCACGGCTTTCAAAATACACCTCGCTGAGCAGATCAAAACTTCTGTACCAGCAGGCGAAAGTGCAGTATGATGATGAAGCCCATAAATTGCAGATGGGGGTGGAAAAATCGCTGACTGACTGGAGATCAGCACGGGCTGAATATGCCTCCGCGCAGAAACAACTGCTGCAAAGCCGGAAAGCGTTCGAGGCAGCCGAAAAAAAACTGGAAAAGGGCCTGATCAACATCATTGAATATTACATTCAGAAAAACAAGGTGTTCAGGGCAAAGACGGAGGTGTTGCGAACCGGGCTTCAGGTGCTTTTGAAAGAACGATATATCCGGTTCCTTATGACGGGATCGCTTTTGAGTGTTTAGTGAAATGGTGAGATGGTGAGATGGTGAGATGGTGAGATGGTGAAATGGTGAAATGGTGAAATGGTGAGATGGTGAGATGGTGAGATGGTGAAATGGTGAGATGGTGAGATGGTGAGATGGTGAGATGGTGAGATGGTGAGATGGTGAAATGGTGAAATGGTGAAATGGTGAAATGGTGAGATGGTGAAATGGTGAGATGGTGAGATGGTGAGATGGTGAGAGGGTGAGATGGTGAAATGGTGAAATGGTGAAATGGTGAGATGGTGAAATGGTGAAATGGTGAAATAGTGAAATGGTGAGATGGTGAGACGTCAGACCTAAATAGTAAATGGTAAATGGTAAATGGTAAATGGTAAATTGTAAATCATGAACAGTCAGCCTTCTATCGGAATGGACCGGGTCATCGAGGAAAAACGGTGGATCCGGAAAAAATACTGGAAATATATCGCCGGCGGGATCATGCTTCTGGCCCTGATCCTCTTCTTTGCCCTGCGCGACTGGACCAGTACGGTCAGGGTTGACCGGGAGCGGGTAACCATCGCCACTGTCTTCCAGGGTCTCTTTAACGATTACATCACGATTGACGGAAATGCAGCCCCTATTTCCACCATCTACCTCGATGCCTATGAAGGGGGGAAAGTGGAGGAGATCCTCCTGGAAGAGGGGAGTATGGTCCACAAGGGGGACGTGATCCTGAAACTGACAAACAACGACCTGAACCTGAACATCCTCAACAGCGAAGCCCAGCTCGCGGAAAAAGCGAATTTTTTGCGCGAAGTGCGTATCCGGATGGAACAGGAGAAACACGCACTGGAACGGGAACTGCTGAATGCCCGGTTTGACCTGGTGGCCAAAAAACGCCATTACGAGCAAAACAAAGAGCTGATCAGGGATGATCTGATCCCGCGGGAGGACTACCTGACATCAGAAGAGGATTACCTGCTGGCAGAAAAAACACTCGCACTGGTCATCCTGCGCCAGAAACAGGATTCCAGCTTCCGGAGCCTGCAGATCGAGCAGATCACAGAGAACCTCCGGAATATGCAGATGAACCTGAACCTGGTAAAACAACAGCAGGATTATCTGAACGTAAAAGCTCCCGTCGATGGCCAGATCGGCTCGCTGCTGGTGGAGATCGGTCAATCCATCCAGCGTGGGTTCCGTATCGGGCAGATCAATGTGCTGACATCCTATAAAATCGAGGCTACTGTCGACGAACACTATATTGACCGCATACGGACCGGACTTCTCGGCTACATTGAGAAGCCCGGCGACACACTGATCCTGGAGATCAAAAAGGTTTACCCTGAAGTCCGCAACGGGAAGTTCAAGATCGACCTGGTCTTTACGGGAGAGCTTCCTGAAAATATCCGCATCGGGCAGTCCTATTACATCAAACTGCAGCTTGGCCAGCCGGTCGAAGCCATCCAGATCCCCCAGGGAAGTTTTTACCAGACCACAGGCGGTCAATGGATCTTTGTGGTTGACCCGGGCGGTGATTTTGCCACCAAACGATCCATCCGGATTGGCCGTAAAAATCCGCAGTATTATGAGCTGAACGAAGGGTTGAATCCGGGCGAACAGGTGATCGTATCCGATTACACCATCTTTGGCGATAACGATAAAGTTGAACTGAAATAAATTTCGTCATGATCAACAATATCTTCAGAACGGTTTTCCGGAATTTCTCAAGGCAAAAAGGATATACCTTTATCAACATCGCCGGCCTGGCTGTCGGGCTTGCTGCCGCTCTGCTCATCCTGATGTGGGTGATGGACGAGTTCAGTTATGAGAATTTTAACGAACAGGCCGAACAGATCTACCTGGTCAACCAGGATCAGTTTTATTCAGGAGAAAGGTACCGTGTTTCTGTTACACCCCATCCCTGTGCCCCTGTATGGAGAGAACAGGTTCCGGGAATTATGGAGACCACCCGCCTCGTTCGCCTTCCCCGGTTACTGTTTCGGTTCGGGACCCGTACATTCTACGAACCGGCTGTTATGGCAGCAGATACAGGTTTGTTCGACATCTTCACCTTACCTGTTTTACAGGGGGATGCAAAAACCGCTTTGCGGAATCCGCACGGGATTATTCTCACTGAAAAACTGGCAAATAAATACTTTGGCAGGGAGAATCCGATCGGACAAACCATTGAACTGGAAAATCAGACGCAATTCACGGTTGGCGCTGTGATGCAGGATCTGCCAAAAAATTCCCGCTTTGGTTTTGAGGCCATTCTACCGTATGCCTATATGAGGGAGATCGGTGTGGCCAACGACGCGTGGGGAAACAACAGCATCTATACCATTGCGCTGGTCACAAAAGATGCTGACCTGGAGGAGATCAACAAAAAACTGACAGCCATCGTCAGGGAACACAATCCCGGGAGCAACGCCCAATTCTTTCTCTTCCCGCTGCTGGATTTGCGACTCCATTCCAGTTATGGTTACGGGGACAGTCAGGGAGCCATTGTGAGGGTGTACATTTTTATCGCCATCGCCATATTTATCATTCTGATCGCCTGCATCAACTTCATCAACCTGGCAACAGCCAAAGCTGCGGCAAGAGGGAAAGAGATCGGCGTGAAAAAGGCTTCCGGGGCAAGCCGGTTGACCATGATCATCCAGTTTATGGTTGAATCGCTGGTGCTCGTGATGCTGGCATTGATCGTTGCAATCATCCTCGTTGCCCTCGCACTCGGAGTATTTAACTCGATTTCGGGAAAGAGCTTTGGCCTCGCTGATATTTTTCAGCTGAAGTTCATTGCCGGTTTTCTGATTACCGGCATGGTGACCGGAATTCTGGCCGGCATCTATCCCGCATTTTATCTCTCCTCCCTGAAGCCGGTCCTGGTGCTGAAAGGAGAAACAGTGTCCGGCAGGAACCACGGCTGGTTGCGCAGGGTACTGGTGGTGGTTCAGTTTACCCTTTCCATTTTCATCGCCCTGGGAGCCATCTTCATGTACCTGCAGATGAGATATATGCAGGAAAAAGAACTGGGCTTTGACAAAGAGAACATGGTCTGCATTCCCATGGCGGATAACATGAAGGAGAAGTATTATGTGCTGAAAAAAGAGTTGTTGAACGATCCGCTGATACGGGGTGTGACCTCCTCCAGCGTGAACCCGGTGATGATGGGAAGCAATTCGGGAAATGTGGATTGGGATGGCAAAGATCCTGAGCAGGAGGTCCTGATCGGATTCAACGCCATTGATTACGATTACGTCACCACGATGAAGATGGATCTCCTGGCAGGACGCGACTTCTCAAAAGATTATCCGGTTGATCTGGCCAAAGACACGACGGGGAATTTCCTTGTAAACGAAGAGGTGGTGAAGGTGGTGGGGGGGGGTGACGTGGTGGGGAAACGATTCAACTTTGTCGGCGTTGAAGGAACCATCATCGGTGTGCTTAGAAATTTCCATTACAGCGGGGCCGAAGAACCCATCGAACCCATGGCATTTGTTCTTACCGAAACCGGAAACCTCAATGTTATCCTGGTCAGACTGGCGGCGGGAGATATCCCGGCCTCTTTAGCAGCTGTGGAAAAGACCTGGAAAAACGTCGTTCCCGACTACCCCCTGGAATATACCTTTATTGACCAGGATTACGATGAGCTCTACATCGTGGAGATGCGTATCGGGCTCCTGCTGAAATATTTTACCATTGTTGCCATCATCATCGCATGCCTCGGGTTGTACGGTCTTTCTGCCTATTCCGCAAGCCGCCGCACCCGTGAAATAGGGGTGAGAAAGGCAATGGGGGCAGGAGTATTTTCTGTGATCTATTCTTTGTCGAGGGAGTTTCTCTTTCTTGTCATCATCTCCATTGTCCTTGCATTCGCTATTGGATGGTACGTGATCGGAGAGATGTTGAATGAATTCGCCTATCATATCGACATGAGTGCGCTTGTTTTTGGCATCATTGCCATCGGAGCTCTTATACTTGCACTGATAACCGTTAGTTTCCAGGCTTACAGGGCCTCCGGAGTCAACCCGGCGGTGGCGCTGAAAGCTGAATAAACAAAAGATGAGAATTTCCATGCTAAGGACAATAGTTATTTCGACCTTCCGTAACCTGAGAAAAAATCCTTTTTTTTCATCCATCAACCTGTTAGGTTTCACCCTTGGGATAGCCAGTTTTATCCTGATCATGTTATTCATTGTCAATGAACTCAGTTATGACAGGTTCCATGAAAAGTCAGACAGGATCTATCGCCTGTGCATCCGGGCAACGATCGGGGATACCAAGATCAACCAGACCTATTCCTCCTCCAGGATGTTCCGGGAAATGAAGGAACGCTATCCCGAGATTGAAAGCGGCGTGAAACTGCTCCAGGGGACTGATGAATATGTTACTGTTGGTGAGAAGAATTTTACTGAACCCAAGGTCCTACATGCGGACTCAACGGTATTTGACGTTTTTACCATCCCTCTGATATCGGGATCCCCGTCCACGGCACTGAACCGCCCCAATACCATCGTGATCAGCGAGAAAACGGCCCGGCGCTATTTTGGCAGTCAGGATCCTATGGGACAGGCTATCCGGATTGATTTGAACGGTCCGGGCGTCCGCACCTTTGAAGTAACCGGGGTCTTCAGGGATCTCCCGGGCAATACCCATTTGCACTTCGATCTGATGGCATCCCTGATCACATTTCCCGAATTCCTTGGCTCAAACGAGTGGACGGCAAACAGCTTCATCACCTATTTCGTGTTGAAGCCGGGGGCCTCCGCCATTGATCTCCAGACCAAGTTTGATTCATATATCCGGGAGACCATTGGATCAGAGAAATATGAAGCCTTTAAAAACAAAGGCAATTCCTGGGAGTTCTTTCTTCAGCCCCTGACTTCCATCCACCTCCATTCGGATCTGAACGGTGAACTTGAACCGAACGGGAATATCAGGTATGTATATATTTTCAGCGTGATTGCCTTTTTTGTCCTGATCATCGCCTGCATCAACTTCATGAATCTTTCAACCGCCAAATCGACGTTGCGCGCCAGGGAGGTCGGGATTAAAAAAACGGCCGGATCAAGCCGCGGGGAATTGGTCCTGCAGTTTCTGGCCGAGTCCGTGCTTCTGACATTTGTTGCCCTGATACTCTCGGTCGTTCTGGTCAAGTTGTTGCTTCCAGCCTACAGTCAATGGTTAGGGAGGCCGTTGACACTGGATCTCCTCACCAGTCCGTGGATCATCCCGGGGTTCCTGTTGTTTGGTTTTGTCATTGGGATTCTGGCCGGCATTTATCCTGCCTTTTTCATCTCCTCATACCAGCCGACAAGGGTATTGAAAACTCAGGTCATCACTGAAACAAAGGGGATCGGACTGAGAAACGTTCTGGTCATCGTTCAGTTTGCCGCCTCGATTTTTCTGATTATCGGGACATTGGTGATTCATAGCCAGCTGCATTTTATGCAGAGTAAGGATGTTGGCTTTTCCAGGGAGAATATTCTGATCCTGCGAACGCCGGGTGAATTTGCTCCTCTTTGCAGAGCCTTTGAGGATGAGGTCAGACAACTGCCGGGTATGGCCGGAATGTCGGCTTCAACCAGTTTGCCCGGCTTTTCATTCTCGAACCTTGGATTTGGAGCGGAAGGCACGGATAAATGGTTTACATTGAATATCATTACCTGTGATACAGGATTTGCACGAGCCATGGAACTGAACATGGTGGACGGTAGGTTTTTCTCTCCGGATTTCCCGACCGATACGGCGGGCATTATTCTGAATGAGACAGCAGTACGGATGCTGGGATTGACCGATCCCATCGGTACAAAGATGATCGATGGTTCCACGCCAAGAAGGAATTATCACGTGATCGGGGTCGTCAGGGATTTCAATTACGAATCACTTCATGCGATGATCCGGCCGATGGGATTGGTCAATCTGAACAATAGCGGGGGAAATTTTATGAGTATCCGGTACGAACCGGGCATAACAGGGCAAATGACAAGAGCCGTTGAACAAATCTGGAAACGGATTCTGCCGGGAGTTCCGTTCTCTTATAGTTATATGGAGGATGATTACCGGAGTTTATACCGGAATGAGATCCAGACCAGCCAGGTTTTTTCGCTGCTGGCGGGACTGGCCATCGTGGTAGCCATTCTTGGAATTTTAGGGCTGGCCTCGTTTATGGTTCACCGAAGGATAAAAGAGATAGCCATCCGGAAGATCTCCGGGGCTGACGTTACTCAGATCATCCGGCTTCTTTCCTGGAATTTCATCCGGTGGGTCATGATCTCCTTTCTGGTGGCATGTCCGGTTGCCTGGTGGGTCATGGAGAGGTGGCTCAGCGATTTTGCTTACCGGATCCCTGTCAATGCGTGGGTTTTCATCTTGTCGGGTGGCATTGCAGTCGTACTTGTCGTCGTAACTGTTGGCCTGATCACTTACCGGGCAGCAATGGCAAATCCTTCTGAAAGCATAAAGTATGAATAACCAATCCTTGTACCAGTGAACGATCTGAAATTTGTCCTGAAAATCATCAAGCGTAACCCCTTCATGTTCATTACCAACGTGATTGGCCTTGTGGTAGCCCTCACCACCGTTATATTTACGCTTACCTACATCCGGTATGAACTGAGCTACGACACCCATTTTAAAACCAAAGAGAGGGTGGTTCGGCTGTATAACCGTGTTCACTATGACAAAAACACCGCAGTATATGGGATTTCATTACGAAACGCCTACTCACAGCTGCCCTCACAGGTTCCTGAAGTGGAAGCCGCTGTTCAATTGTACGGTGGTTGGCCGGCAACAGTGCAGAACAAGGAAAACAAGCTGGGGAAAGTCCGGGTTTTTTATGCCGATCCTGAGATTTTCAGGGTGTTTGGATTGGATCTCAATGCCGGTGATAAGAATACGGCATTGATAGGAAAAAACAGTGCAGTGATCACCACGGCTCTGGCCCAAAAGCTTTTTAATTCAACGGAATGCATCGGGAAACCAATTGAATCGGACGGGGAACAGGTGATGATTACCGGGGTGATGGATGAGATCCCCAAAAACTCACATTTTGATTTTGACTTGTTGGTGTCATTGTCCACGCTCGATCCCGACCAGTTTGGAGGCCTCGAATTTCAAACCTACTACCTGCTTAAACCCAATGTTGATCATAGAGAGGCAGGCAAAAAAATTGCCGAAGCCAACAACCTGCTGATGCAGGACTGGGCCAGTGCAACCAGCTCAAAAATTGAGTCGGGTGTTGAGCCCCTGACGAAGTTGTACATGAATTCCGTTGTCGGCTCCGGCATCCCGAACTATGGCAGTATGCGTCAGCTGACGATTGTTGGCCTCATCGCATTGTTTGTCCTGTTGACCGCGGTACTAAGCTACATCACCCTGTTTATCATCCAGGGAGAAAAACGCATCGCCGAAATTTCCACCCGAACCATGTTTGGTGCAACCAAACTCAATATCGCCAGGTTGTTCTTCCTAGAAACATTGATCGTGTTTATGGTCTCTGCCGTGCTGGCATTTTTGATCTCCTTTCGAACAATGTCATACTTCTCCTCATTGCTGCTGTCAAAAGTGGATCTGTCCGATCTCTTGTCATTCGAAAGCCTGACTTTATTTGTGGCGGTGCTGATCGTTCTGCTCGTGATAACATCCGGTTATCCTGTACTCTATCTTTCCCGTATGAAGTACGCACTGGGATTGAGGGGAATGATCTCATACAAAGGGAACAACAACTGGCTTTCCATTGCTTCGGTATTTATCCAGTTCGCTGTGACCACCTTTTTTATCAGTTGTGTTGTCATCATTATTGCACAACTGGACTTTATGCACAACGTCCCCATGGGATTCGACAGGCAGAATGTGATCACGGTCAGCAACTGCAGCGCCCCGGTCTCAAAAAAATACGAGAGTGTAAAAACCGAATTACTGAAACTTCCTTACGTTACTGCTGTTTGCGGCGGTGAACATTTTATGGGTGGCGGCTGTAGCGGGCAGTACATCAGGCTGATTACCGATAGTGAGAACAACAATAAAGGGATCAATGAGTACCGGGAAAAACCGGGTTTCGGCGAACTGATGAGGTTGCATTTGGTAGACGGACGCTTTTTCAGGGAATCGATGGCCGACAGCCAGGCCGTGGTGTTGAATGAAGCTGCCGTCAACATGCTGGGTCTGGAGCCGAAAGCGGGACAGTTTGTCTACTACAAAGATGAGCGTGTTGAGGTGATCGGTATCGTCAGGGACTTTTATTTCATGTCCAACCCTGCTTATGCCATTCCGCCGCTGGCCATCTCAAATTGTTTCCGGGGAACACCCAATATTTATATCCGGACTCTCGGCCCGCTGGATGGAAGCCAGCTGTCGCAGATCAAGGAAATATTCCAACGTTTTGATGAGAATTATATGTTCAACCACAGCCTGTTGACTGATGTCTTTGACCGGATGTACCGGAAAGAGAACCGGCTTGCCCAGATGGTCTCCATTGGCGGGGCCGAGGTTGGGATCATCAGTCTGATCAGCTTGCTGGCCCTCACCATCCTGAAGATCTCGCGGCGCACCAAAGAGGTGGGGATCCGGAAAGTGAACGGCAGTTCCGTTGCCCGGCTGATCGCCGTCTTGTTAAAGGAGACTCTGGTGATTGTGATCGCGGCGATCGTTGTCGCTTCAGTCGTCAGTTATGGCGTGATGGATCGCTGGTTGACCGATTACGTTCAACGGATCCATCTGCACCCGGGCTATTTTTTGTTCAGTGCCCTGATCGTGCTGGTCATCGCCGTTGCGGCCATCATCTGGCAGGCCCGGCGGGCAGCCTCGAGAAATCCGGTGGAGGCGTTGAGGTGTGAGTAACCAATCATCAGTGAATCCCTTTTGCCAACCCGCCATCAACCAGTAGATTTACGCCATTGATATAACTCGCATTTTCGGAGGCAAGGAAAGCGATCACATCACCCACCTCTTCGAGTTTCCCCATCCGGCCTGTTGGAATATCTGCAGAAATGCCGGACATATACTCTTCCACGGAGATTTTCTTTGATGCCGATCGTTGCTTCAACAGTTCCTGCTGGCGTTCGGTGTTGATAAAGCCCGGACAAATTGTATTAACAGTAATATTCTCCTTTGCATATTTATTTGCAAGAACCTTGCTGAGACCATGGATCCCGGGTCGTATGGTGGAAGAGATAAGCAGGTCGTTGACTGGTTGCTTCCCTGCTATTGAGGTGATGGTGATGATCCTTCCCCATCTCTGATTAACCATCAAAGGCAACGCTTCCCTGGTCAACCGTATCATGCTCATCAGCGTGAGTTCATACCCCTTTTCCCACTCCTCGTCTGTCATGGTCAGAATGTCTCCGGTAGGAGGGCCACCGGCATTGTTAACAAGAATATGCAGTGTGTTGTATTGTTTCCTGATCTCCTCAAAAAGTTTGCTGATATACTCCGGTTTTGAAACATCGGCAACAAGGGGTAGAACTTCAGTGTGAGAAAGATTCCGGATTTCATCCGCTGTCTTTTCGATTTGCTCTTTATCCCTGGAGCAGATTATCACTATTGCACCCTCTTTTGCCAGCGACAGAGCAGCCGCTTTCCCCAGCCCTTTGCTGGAAGCTGTGACAAGCGCGATTTTAGATTTTAGATGCAGGTCCATAGGTTCAGTTTTAAAGATTCTCCATTTCCCTGAAATCCTCCCTTACCGGCAGGAAACAATCGATTGCCCTGCATTCGGTTAATGCTTTCCCTGAATGGACTACACCTGAGGGGATAAGGGCTGCCATCCCAGGTTGAAGTACCATGGTCTCATCCCCGATGGTGAATTCCAGTTCTCCCTGGATCAGGTGGGTCCATTGTTCATGCGGATGGCTGTGCGCCGGCAGATCCGTACCGGCTTCAATGGTGAAATAACCAAAGGTGATCTGACCGGAATGATATACCGGTCCGGTGATCCCGTCCCAAACCCGGATTTTTTTTCTCGTGTTGAAATCAATGTATGGCATAACGCTCGATTTTATATTGCAAAATTATCATTCACTTTTCATTTCCGAATATTTTTTAATGAGCTTCTCCAGGATTACCGACGCTTCCCCAACAAATTGAGGGCATCGATCAGAAAATAATCCATTTTCGACTGCATGATCAAACCCCTCCGGTATCTCTATCCGGATACCTAGCAGGTCGTTGCATCGGGTAAATCTGTGGGTTTTTCGAAATTCAGACAGAAACCCCCTGATCAGGCCATTGGTCAACTCTTTACGCAGTTCATCGTTGGCTGTTGTGTTTCCTGCCAGCAGTCCCAGTACAAGGTATGCGCCTATGACAGCGCCACAGGTTTCTCCCTGGTAGCCCAATCCTGCAGGGAAGCCTGCTCCCAGTTTCAGACAAAGGGATTTGTCCAGCCCCAGGGAAGGGCCGAATGCGGACAATACCGACTGGCAGCAGTTGTAATCCTGTTTAAACAGCACAAGGGCTTCTTCCGGTCTTGATTTCATACTTTCGGTTGTTGTTTTTTGTCTGACTCGTTGACTTTCTCCATCCCGTAAGCCACCTTCTCAAATGCAATCATGAATTCGCTCAGCTCTTTGTCTGTCAGGTCACCAAGTACTTCACCGAAATACCGGTCATTTGTCTGATGAATATTTTTATTCATCAGTCGTCCCTGCTCTGTCATCGTCAAACTGACAGCACGTCGGTTTTCAGGAGGGATGATCCGTTCCACAAGCTTTTGTTTGACAAGCCCGTCAATGATCCGGCTGGTCGTGCTGGTATCAAGTCTGAGTTTCCCGGCAAGTTCGTTTAAGGTTACTCCTTCTTCTTCTTCCAATGCCATCAGGGCATGGCATTGAGGGAGACTTACCCCGCAGCATCCACAACTGGTGGTTTGGGTATTCAGCCCCCATTCAAAATGGCGGAGTATCTTTCTGAATTTTCTGATGGTCAATTCGTCCATAGGATTCTGATGTTATTACAGACAACTTTTATTCGACCCTACCTCGGTCATGCAACAGGCTGATCTTCTCTCTGTAACGATTTTCCTGATAACATCACATGTGTCATCAAAGTCAGCTTCAGCAGGGACTTGTGGATCAAAGGTAGTCAAGTAAAAGGGCTCAGGAAAGTTGAGATCATCGAAATCTGCCTCAAGAGGAACCTGAGGAGCAAAATAACTCAGGTTTTTAACATCAGGGAGGTTACTTGAATCGCCATCATCCATGTTGACGGTAGCAACAACCGGAATCGTGGCAGAATGACTTGTATTTCCTTTTAACTTATCCGGTGCCAGTAAAAAGATCAGAGCTGGTACAAGAAAGTTGTAAAGTGCTAAATTCCAGGATATATTCCCGGATTCTCTTTGGAATTTCTGGTACGATTTCATAGGATATTTGGGTTTGAAATTTAAAAACGGTTGCAAGATACAAATATTGTGTGATACAATAATAAATATTTTTACTTTTTTTTATAATCAACCTGCCTATACTGATAGTCGTGATATAACTAATAAACTAACATTTCGTACCTAACATTTCACGGTTCAAATTTTACACAATACATTTCGCAATTAAAAATCTCTCTTATCTGATTACCTTTTCTCCATTTTCAGGATTAATAACAATACAGTCCAATGGAAAATCCGAAAAAAGGTCATTTCAAGGACCATTTGCGTGAACGGACCATCATCCTGTCCATTAAAGTTTACAGAGCGAAAATTTGTCAAGTCGTCGAGGAATGTGACGAGAAGATGTTCTGGATAGAATATTCAGTCAGGACAGGGTTCCATACCAGAGAAGAAACGGATACAATACAAAAGGAAAATGAAGTCCTTTTGCGAATTATTACTACAACATAGAAAAAGATGAAGGATACGTTGAAGTTGTAAAAAATTCCAGAAATCTGGTTATTGAAATATTCGAAGTGTGAAATG